>Ga0105055_10009757_pt1 | contig 12180 bp, 8 predicted proteins | sample BON03_FD_78090 | JGI IMG/M metagenome (GOLD analysis project Ga0105055, IMG submission 78090) | Freshwater microbial communities from Lake Bonney liftoff mats and glacier meltwater in Antarctica - BON-03 | ecosystem: Environmental > Aquatic > Freshwater > Ice > Glacier meltwater | place: Lake...
TATAAGAGTGAACTACTTTTGAATTTATTTTATAAGAGTGAACTACTTTTGAATTCTTTTATAAAAGTGAACTACTTTTTGAATTTTTTTATAAAAGTGAACTGTGAAAGGAACTTTTCCCTTTTTTTATTATTCGAAGGCCTTGTTTTTGAATCATGGACTTTTTTCGATCCAGCATGTTTTTCGTTTTAGTGTCCCATCGTGCCTTTCATTTATTATTCTAAAGAAGAAATTGCCTTTTCTAAATTGCTTCTTACTAGTAACTTTAGCATGGTGACCACCAGTCATCCAGCGTCGTGCATATATGCTGAACTTGAGACCAAAAGGTACGTGGATTTTTATTCATTTTTCTCTAGGTTAGGTATGCATATTTGAAAATTAATTTTGAAAGTCTATAAAGCGAGGAAAGAAGAAATGAAGGGTTAACTTTTTCCTTTTTTGTTGTGTTGAAGCTCAAACGTTTCCGAAGTACAACTCGTGAACTCATGAATGAGTGATGAGTTCGCGAATTTTGATAATGTAGCGTTCTTCTTTCTCTCGATGCCACACAAATGCAAATATAAAGTTCGTACACTTTTACAATACACAGTTAGAGGAGAAATAAACAGGAACCAGATATTCATCCATGGACCAGTATGTTTAATTAAGGAGCTTTGCTTATTATTGTTGTTGGTTCTATACACCGAGTCTGGTAGATACCTTCTACACCGAGTCTGGTAGATACCTTCTACACCGAGTCTGGTATATATATGTGAACAAGAAGTAAAGGGTGGGCACTTTCCTGGATTGCATAATTTAAAGGAAAGTAATGACGTCGTCTTTATTCTTATTAACATTATGAAAAGCATATTTAGAATTAGATACATTTAGATCTTGAGAGTGAATCTGCTCAAGACATGTTAACAATTGTGATCCAGTAGCTCACAAAGACGGCAGCCTCATTAGATTCCGTCTATTTTCACTTTAAAATGGCTGAGCATCCATGCAGAACTGCCTATGAGGGATCCATGATCAGAACACGTGTTAAACTCCCAAAATTTATTTTCCGAAAATCGAAACTCGAAAACCGAATAGGTCCCCCTTTACATCCTAAAATAACGGAAGGCGATAGTAGAGGCGCGACTTTTCAGTTTGTAATTAATTAGTTGTAACATATAAATTAGAGCGCTCACTTGGAAGCATAGCAAGCATGGTGGGTGGTGGAATACTGAGGTGGAATGCAGGTTTTGAATGCGGTGAAGGAATGCTGATGCTTGAGAATGGGAGCTCCGTCTATCTTGTGGACGAAGACGGAAAATCCATGCTCGTGCCACTAACTAGAAAGTCGTCTTCATTCCGTTTGATGTTAATTCCAACAGTTTTAAAAGTTCCTGGGTTTAAATGCAGAGTCTTGTTCATCGGAATGGAAGAGGTCCGTCCAGGCAAAATGGTCGCATATGTTGGCGAACCGCGTGATTCTTTCAGTGAATTTGAATTCACCCCTTTAAACTTGACCACTGATGTGCAGCAAATTTTAGGTTTTCGAACCTCCATGACGGGATTTATCTTCAATTCATTTGGTGGGAATTGCACGTGGCAATATACTGTATGGCTTTTTGGCGGTCAGGGGGCCGAGAAGGAAATCAACAATGATATGCATCGGTTGGATCTATTTCATACAAATCCTAAATGCCGAGATGACAGGAAAGATTCGTTTTCAAACAGGGTATCATTAATGTCGATAGTAGGAAATCAACCCAGCGCGCGTGTCGGAAGTAGCGCTGTGACGAATGAAGAAGAATTGTGGATTATAGGAGGGATGAAACATGATAATTCATTGGTGAGTGATGCTTGGGCATTTAATGTGTTGTCAATGTCGTGGAAGCCGTTGAATTTTGGGAAAGAATTTCCGTATGGAACCGGGTTCGGATGTGTTGAACGTTTATCCAGTGGCACTCTGTTGGTTTACGGGGGGCGACAAGAAATCAGTTCCGGTTTTTACGCCCGTAAAGATATCTATGTTCATGAAGCGAATGGAGAAAGTGTTTGGTTGCCGGCAGGGCGTCGCGCCTATCATGGTTGTGCCATTCTGAAATCGGGGACATTTCTCTTTACCGTGGGTGGCATGAATGACTGGAATACAACGCCGAGCCTTTAGTTGAAATAATTGATCTCCGACAGGCAGGAAAGAAAACTACCGATGATGCTGATAGGAAACTAAACCGAACTGGAATAGAGCCCCATGTGAGCGTTGTCTCTGGTATTGGAATTGCTTTAGGTGCCTATTTTGTAATCATTCTAGCGGTACTTGCATTCAAAAATTGGAAGCGCAAGACATAATAATTTACTGGTATGATAAATATTGACGATAACTCCAACGAAAGATATTCTAGATAGTCCAATGCCCAAAATGGAAAAGGAAGCATGACTTTAAAATTCGTTATTCTAATACCTTTTGGTAAAGCAATATTCAAGTTTTGCTTTTTGACTGATTCGATTTTCTACAATATGGTTTCTTGAGTTCGCCTCGGTTGTCGTACCATTCACCGATGAGAGCTTCAAGTAAATGGTTACTATTTTCAAGATATTCAACCAAACAATTACCTGCATCAAGATTACCAGAAAAGTTATTCAAACGGCAAAATACCTGGAGATAACTGATAACATTGCCCCGAAGATGCTGAGGTATTTTGGAAATTTTGGACACGGACTTACCACTCACTGTCGGCGTCACGGTACTTCGGTACAGCTGCAACGCAGTTCGCAAATAGAACTGCGTTTCGGTATCCAACATTTCTACCACAAACTCATGTGAATAATGTGAGGCATGTTTTGAAATCCCCATCGCATCCCAAATTTGCAACATTTTTGAAAACTCGTATTTTGAAAGTAATCTTGATTGAAATAAGCGACATACGGAAGTTGGTTCGTTCCATTGGTTTAAACTCTGGTAACTAATGAGGATCCTAGACCCGGCCTCCCGCAATTCATTTGAAGCACATAGCCCGTTACAGGCTGTATTGAACAGGCCCAGCGATGAAGTTTGAGGACCAAGAAATTTAGAACAGAATATGGCCAGAGCCAGACAACAACCTATAATTTGATCCGGCGATAGACCATGTTCTGGTACACACGTCTGGAAAATGCAATCGAAGCGCTCAAGGTCAAAGGACTCAACTACAGGTAAATAATGGGCTTGTGAATTTCCATCTTGTCCACCAAAAATCCCAGGGGCTATGCATGATACTTGCGTGTCACTAACCACGAACTGATTGTTGAAACACAATTCGAAAAATTCCCGAGTTCGCTCCTTTCCGTACTTGACTACTTTAAGAATTTCAGAAAGTTTACGAGACCCGGCAACTTTACTCTTTAAATTATCAAGGGCAAACGGAATGACCCTCCAGAAACTCTCATGAATTTTAAATCCCAACTTTGCTGAAAACCGAAAAGCTCGCAGAATTCTTAAAGGGTCATCTCTCAATATCTTAATCCACCACAGTTCCTGATGATCCTTTATGTCAATGTTGCAAGCCTGACTTAGTTTTGAATCCTCGGGACTCAAAACAACGTGATGGATTGTTTGAGGAAACGGAGCTCGAAGTATCCTGCGTTTAATATCTAGAAGGCCTCCATAATAATCCAACAAAGTCCATTTCAGATCATCGTGCCGCTCAACTTTCACAAACATGGCCCCGATGGTGAGGTCCCGTCGCAGCGCATCCTGTAATGGCGTTCCCCGCTGGTCACGAATAGGAATCCGATTATCCAACTCGTCATATATCTCTTCACCTATTGTCGGCATTATATCTACTTCCACCGAACTGCCATCTAGTACTTTGAATATCGCTTTCGCTGTATCCAATTGTTTACTCTTGCTTATATCCCCATGGATATCAAATGGTTTGATACTGGAGATACCATAGTCTTGTAAGAGATTGGTTTCATCCACAAAGAGCAGCAGGTCTACTAAAAGCCACGCTACAGTCACATGAGGTTCGCATTCAACGAGACATAAGGTGATGTCTAGGTCATCCGGAACAGTGCCTAGTATCATGTCTCTGACATACCCTCCATTTATCAGTATACCATCTATAGGGAGTTTACGGGCTTCAATATACTTGAGAAGAAATTTCAAAATGAACATCTCCTTCTGAGGGATGTTAGACCACATACTCCTTGGAAGCGGTTTACCATGTTCCACTATGTCTTGATCATCGTCTTGTTTTACTGCGGCACCTCTTCGATGTCGGGAATAGAGTACATGGCCTAACACAGCGCAAGTAATGCCAGCAAAATAGACTCGAGAGCTATTCATTTTTTTGTCGTTCAAAATTTATTAAGAGGCGATAATTTGAAATGGACTCGAGTCAATCCGCGTAACATGAATTCCAAAATAGAAGTTGAAAAACAAAATGAATTAAGTAATAAGTGAACCGATTGGGTAGATATGGCTTAAAAAGAAATGAACTTGTAGGGTCAAGACTTGAGATTATCTTCATTAAGTGGTCTGCGAGCTTCTCAGGATGACTGTCGCCTCAATTCACACATTATAATAAAATACTTTTCAAATGTCCCCTCTCCAAAAAAAGATGTTGGATTCAAAGCCCAAACAAGAATTTAAAAAGAAACGTTTTCAAAACCCACAAACGTATTATTTGAACAACCGAAAATTTGGTACTTCACAAATGTATTCACAGCAGAACTGCTGGTGGAAGAATTAAATCGTTTTGAATTTAAGTATATGTGTTTCATTGTTCAATAGTAGTTCATTCAGTTTATAATTCTCGACAACCAACTAGCTAGTGGCCAAAGTTCACAGAGAAGCTCCGTGTAAGAGATGTTGCATTTTTCTTAATAGTTTCCTTGGGTTGGAACCTGCAGTTAATTGGCTCTTGCAATTTTCTTCCAAAGGTGAAATGTAAACGGGAGACTGTTCTTCCAACAAGTTCGTCTGGAGACGCAACAACCAAGCTGGTAGAACAGATTCACGAACCCGGATACCTCTTAGCTGAGTTGAAATGAATCCTTCCGGTTGAAGCAATAATGTTGTCATCCTGTTTGAATTTAGTGGGTGCAGTTTGGAAATTCAAACGCTCGAAGTCGTAAAAACGAATCAGGGGTTCAAAACGGGGGGCCAAAGGGAGAATCCGTGTCTTGTAATATGTATGCTGCTAGATCGAATACAATCATGAATACAAGAAAAGGCGTTTTCATCCAACGTCCAGTTTCAAAAATCAATAAGCTGGAAATCAAGGTGTAAAATAGAGTCTTTACTCGTCGCATTATTTGTTGGGATGAAACATAGTAGTAACAAAAGTTATCGTATTTGATGTGTAATCAGAAAAGCGTGGGTGAAAATTTGCAATAGGTGGCACGGTTCATGAAGAACAAAGAGCAAGTGTTTTTTCCTGGGTAATATTCTAAGACCAGGAAAAATCCGTCAAAATCATGACAACGCGTCGTAATTGGTCGTCATTTCAAAAAGGTGTGTATTTACATAATTTCAAACACGAAACGTGCACTCACTCCTTTCTCAATGTTTCTTCAATCACTGGCGAACGTACTACGCATAGAGAGAAAGGACTCTTTCAAATTCAGACAAGGCTCACTACGCACGAAGGTTTCAACGCAATATGATTTGTATTTGGACTAAAACGTCGATCGAGTAGCACACATAAACGAATACTATTGCAGAGACATATGCTTTCTTTGGAGAACGCGCAGCTGCATTTTGTAAATAAATAGAATAATATAGCTTGTTAGTTAACTACCAAATGAAAGTCTCTGGTAAAAGATGGGCGCATTTTGCTCCCAGTAACATCGAAACACCCGCAGTAATCAGAACTGTCCACACAGCTGATTCCGATCCACCGGCGATTTGCAAGCTGTTGAAAACCGTCCCAAGCACGCTGCCTAATCGTCCGCATGCCCCAGCCCATCCCAACGCAGTTCCTCTCAATGATGAGGGGAAAAGTTCGGCCGAGAAAATATCTACACCGTTCCATGCACACGCAGAGAAAGCGTTGAACATTGCCGCGCCTACAGTCGTGCCCAATTTCGAAGAGCTGGAAAAGGTTGCAAAAAGAATTGCCGAGATAAAAGATCCGAGCATGCTCCAGACCACCAGGTGCTTCCGTCCGACCTTGTCCACCCAATATAGGGCAGATAAAAGACCCGGGACTGTGGCTAAAGCATAGAAAAAAGAAGTGGCATAAATATTCGAAAAGTGCAACTTTTTGAAAATATCCGAAACCCAGGATGAAATACCGTAGTGAGCAAATGAGAGGAAGAAGAATAAAAGACAAACATATAGAGTGCGACGACGAATATCAGGAGCAAGGATCCCCTCAACGAGCATTCGAGTGGAGGGAGCTGGCTGCATAGGTGGAGGTGCCAAAGTCTCGATTTTAGATGCTATCAATTGCCGCTCGTAATTTGAAATGGAGTTTGAAGAATCATTAAGGCGGTTCAAACAAGCGGCACATTCCACGAGTCTGCCATTTGTCCACAAGAAAACGGGGCTTTCTTCTAGGATGAGAATGCACAAAATCGACGAAACAACTGCAGGCAAAGCGACAAGCAGTGCAAAAAGTGGCCAATTCTGGGGAGTCCAGTGCAAAATCATGTATGCTATGATAGCTGTGTATAATGTGCCAATGGACCAGAAGCAGGCGACGATATTGATATAAAACCCCCTCCAATCTCCTGAAACTAATTCAGAAGTTAATGCAAAGGTGGCAGGAACACTACCTCCAACTCCTACACCTCCAATGACTCGAAAGAGCACAAGCCAAGGGACCTGGATATGTGCAGGTAGCAATAGAGTGGCACTAGACAAGATACCTGCCACGCCGTTTAGACCAAGTGAAGCAATTAACAATGGCTTTCGTCCCCATTTATCCCCGTACATTCCGCTGAATATCCCACCGAAGAGCATCCCAATGAACACACCCGAGGTCATCACACTGCTCCATCCGGGAATCGAGTCAATGTCGGCGCCGGTGGTGGGGTCTTTGAATACAGTTATGATGTAGCCAATCGCAAGAACTTCCACTGCATCTGCTGCATTGGCCAGTCCAAGGAGAATCAAACATTGCTGTTGCAACGGGGAGGAGCCGATAGCAAGGAGTACAGTGTCGACCTCTACCACCGACGCACGGTCCTCGGATAAAAAGCTCCCATCTTCCTCCATCCTATTATTCCATTTTTTTTTTACCATTCTCGGATTCTCAAATTCACACTTGGTGACAAAGTTAAAATTTAACAATTTTATGGTCTCGTAAAATTTGGAGATCATTGCTGAAAATATGATTTCATATATATAGCCGGTGTTTAGTAACTCAGTTCACCCAGTTCAGTGAGTTCACTACCTACTATCCAAGATAATTCCAAAAGCAGAATCTTGTATATTGCATTATTATAAGATAGTATCTTCAAGTAATCGTCAGTTTCTCGGTGGGAGAAATACGGTACATAATTGTTTTCGACCGCAGAAAGCTGAACGAATTGTTCCATGTGAGTGCAAGGACACCTTTTTCAGGTGCACAAAATGACCCCAAAGTCTCTACAGCATCAGCTTCATGCATGTCAAAACTCTGGAGCACCTGTTCCTCCTTGGCAGCCGGTTGGAATACTGCTGTGAAAGATATATTTCGTTTCTTTATTAGCCATGACCAATTGGCTGTGACCCCAACTTCCAATTGCAATTTCAAAGTTCGTTTGGCACCAGGAGGAATATTTAACTGCGAAAATTCCACAACGACGACAGTTTTAACGGCATTTTCAAGAACAACGCTTTTGAATAAAAGAGGAAGGTGGAGGGTGAATTTCGAGCCATAAGATTTCATTCTCTTTAAATACAGCTGGGTGGCACCGGTGTTGTTCTGGTCGTATGAAGATTGGGCAGCAGTGTAACAGATCATTGGTATCGCCCCGTACTTGACGGCTTCTTTACTAAGTTTTGATTCTATCGACATTGCATTATTGCAGAACTGCATGGTTGTGGTATGATTCCCTGTTTGCCTAGCCAATTCTGCACAACACATAAAGACACGCACGTTTTCATCGGCTGTTACTATTCGATTCTGCTTTGAAATTTAATAAAAACAAATTCGAAATAGTGGATAGAACTTACTTTTGAGGAATCCAATAATTTGGCAGAAAAGGCATTTAGCTGCTTGAATGGAATCCAATACGTGCAACGTATTTGAAATATCATAACTTCCAACAAATCCAAGAAAGGCCATTGGTCTGGAGCAGCATTGGAGGAACCTAATTTATAATCTTTGTATCGTTCCAATATTACAAAACCAAAGTTATCCTGTCTGCCCCAGTCTGTCTTTTTCATCGCTTTGTATTTGACAAGCATTTCAATGCATTTCAAAGCCTTGCCTTCATTTTTGCATTCCAAGTAGCATAACATTGCATAAGCTGACATGAACGGCACCATAGAACGTCTTCCAATTTCAATATAAACTTGCATGGAGTTTATAAAATGATCCCCGGCATACTCCCATTTCTCTTCACACATGTCATACACACCACGCTTGTAGTTGAGCACCCATTTAAGTGCGGGGAGTCGCCCCATCTCATCGGCATACTCTTCATTCACTTGTTTCGCCTTGACTACATCACGCTGAACCACTGAGACAAAATCAGCTTCCAGTCCACAAAAAAACAGAGATCCGGGATACATTTTCTTTGCCCAGTTGATTATTTCAGCAGTAAGCTCCCGTTCCTGTTCTGATAGCGGTTCTCCTAGAAAGGTTTTTGTGTCAACATAGTAGGAGACCAAAGACAAACCCGCCCATGGTGCCATTAAGCCCTTTTCCTCCCATGCAGTGCGTATCATAGCGAGACCTTCTTCTCTATCTCCGTGAAAACCACTCAACCAAAGTACCGCTGAAGTCGCTTTGGAAGAGGGTAGGAGTCCCAACAACAAGTAGAATGAGCCTAAAGTGAACAACGAGGTGGAGCGAATGATCACCTTTTCCTTGCCATCGTATGAAAGACCTTCTGTTTTGAGAGAGTTAATCCAGCTCCATGATTTCATTATGTTATACAGCCCTGCCGCCCAACTGCCAGCAAGAAGTTGAATCACACCGATGGTGATAGTGCATATACCGCGAACAACTTTCTTGCCGATCCAATTGACATCCTTCGATGCAAGAGCGTCTGCTACCTTGAGCCTCTCTTCGCACTCCTTCAGCTGGTCGTCTGCGAATGTCGCTACACCTTTCATCACGGACACCAACGCATACGTAAGTGCAAATGCACCTCGCAAGTCTCGCTCGCCAATAGCTGGAACAACAAGTGTCCCTTCCTTTAGTGTCATTTCTGCAGCATCAAATTGATTGGTGAAAAGTTCCTTGATGCCTTGAAATATCCTGTCCATGTCTGCATCCCATCCCATCCCAAATGCCAATAATTGTTAAATTAATACATCATCCATGACTAAATGAATCAATGTCCGGTATTACGAAATAAAGCGAATCTATTCTAGAAAACTCTTACGAGCCACGGTGTATATCAACATGTATTAAGGACGATAGTTGTTTAATACACACCCCACTTTAAATGGGGAGGCTCGCAATCTGAATAGGTAGCAACTTGGGAGTGCATGTTGGAATGGTATGTTTTGCCCTTGGAGCTGAAATTACATGCTAAAATACTAAGATAAACTTATTATTAGAAAACTGCGGACAACCAGGCAAGCCCCTGATTATTGGGGTACACACAGACATTAGAAATAGTGGCCTCCACAAACTCTAATAAGATTGGACTCTAAATGCAATCTACATTTAAATACAATCTATATTCAAATGCAATCGACAGAAGAGGTTCCTGCTGCTCATCGCGCCGAAACGTTTCACTGTTCTCATGCGGTACTACCCAGAACTTCAGATAACGGTCGATATAAGAGTACCATATACTACTCATCAATAAAGAACGTGGTTGGAATTTGTTGCCATCATATGTCAGTTTATTTCTTGTAATTCTAGTATTTCTCAATGTGCAAGCGTCTTATCTTCTCTGGATTTATTATGGTTTTCATTCGTCGTTTTACCTTCGCTAAGGTTCAGTATACAGTTATATCTCTTTTCCCATTTGCTTCATCCTTCTTGGGTTATCAGCCGAACTTGTTACGAAATAACCACGATGTGCCTTCTAGCTTGCCACTTGTTACATTCATCTATCCTGAAACACCACATTGCGTTCTCTATGTGCCGCTGGACCAATATGCATAGTATGAATCAGAGGAGCATCCGCGTGGCTGTAGCATCGTACCATATGGTAGCCAATAACAAATGAGATGCTCGTGGTTTGAGTCCTTCAATTTAATAAAATAACATGGAACTGTTGGAAACTTGAGTGTTCGCGCCCTGTTGACATGACCAAAGCCCCTACTGATGCTTGTGGTGCCTTAGCATACGCGGTGAATAGCACGATCACCTGCATCAAAATTGCTGGATGCGCTGATCCTAGTTACAAGGCCAGCTACCTTTCTACCATTTGTACCACTCCAGGTATCGCTGAGTTGAACTGTCAAGTTTGCAGCAGCAATGGAAGTGGTGCTGTTGAAACTGATGCTCCAACAGGTGCTAGTGGTAAAATTGCTCCACCAACAACTGCTCCATCAGCAAGTCCGCCGTCAGCAAGTGCTCCAACGAGTCCTATTGATACTGATGATGTTGTAACAGATGCTCCAACGAGTGGTATTGCTCCAACGATTGCTCCCACTTCTGATACATCCCCAATGTACGCCTCCGTATTATTGTCAATTGCTGCATTCTTGATCATTTAATTCTATCTTTAAAATTCTATCTTGAATGTTTGAAGCAGCTACCTTTCAAGAATGTTTTTTATGGACGAATTCTTTTCAGATTGAGATTAGTGGATGGATATCGAAGCATTGAAACGGGAGCATGCGCCGCTGTTAGAAGAGATAGCCCAATTGGCAGGCCACATCAAGGTGCTAAAGGATGGTGGAGCTGCTAAGGATGTGGTTGCTGCGGAGGTAAAGAAGTTAGGCGATTTGAAGGAACAGTTGCCGCTTGATTTGATGAGTGATCAGGATCGCAAGCGAGCTGTTAAAAAGGCTCTTTCTCAAGAGAGAGCGGCACAGCAAAAAGCCGAGAAAGAAGCTCGTCAAGCAAAATGGAGTAGTATGAAGAAAGACGATGATGACTCTACCAAGAAGAAAAAGAAGAAAGGACCTGTTGACAGTGCGGTGTTTGTGAATGTCACGCCAATGGGGGAAAAGAAGAATATGAGCACTCCCATGGACGCTGCATACAATCCGCAGTCTGTGGAGAGCGCATGGGATCACTGGTGGGAAGCACAAGGTCACTACAAGGCCGATGTTGCTGCATCGAAGGCAGCATCGAAGGAAGATAAGTTCATCATGATCATTCCGCCCCCTAACGTGACTGGAAAGATGCACATTGGACACGCACTGATGATATCTATCGAGGATGCGCTGTGCAGGTACCACAGAATGACTGGTAAACACGTGCTATGGCTCGGAGGCGTGGACCATGCAGGAATTGCCACACAAGCAGTTGTGGAAAAGAAATGTTTGAAGGACGAAGGGAAAACTAAACATGACTACGGTCGCGATGCATTTGTCGAGAAGATTTGGGATTGGAAGAATGAAAGCGGGACGAATATTTTTTACCAAATGCGTCGCCTCGGCGCCACTATTGATCACTCTACGACTGTGTTCACTATGGATGATGAACTGAGTCCATGTGTAACGGAAGCATTCGTCCGACTTTATGAATCTGGTCTGGTGTATCGCAGTACCCGATTGGTTAATTGGAGTCACGCGATGAATACAGCCTTATCAGACATCGAGGTTGACCATGAAGAAATCAATGGGTGCGCTCTCAAGCATGTCCGAAACCACAATCCAGACAAAAAGTATGAATTTGGAACTTTAACTTCGTTCGCATACAAAATTGCCGATGATGATGGGAATGCAACTGAGGACGAAATCGTAGTTGCAACAACACGATTAGAAACCATGCTAGGAGATTCCGCAGTGGCAGTGAACCCTCACGACCCCAGATATACTCATCTTCACGGCAAGAGGGTGGTGCATCCATTTCGAAAGTGTACCATCCCGATTGTCTGTGATGAAGTATTGGTGGATATGTCTTTTGGAACTGGTGCCGTGAAGATCACGCCGGCGCATGA
>Ga0105055_10009759_pt1 | contig 12178 bp, 11 predicted proteins | sample BON03_FD_78090 | JGI IMG/M metagenome (GOLD analysis project Ga0105055, IMG submission 78090) | Freshwater microbial communities from Lake Bonney liftoff mats and glacier meltwater in Antarctica - BON-03 | ecosystem: Environmental > Aquatic > Freshwater > Ice > Glacier meltwater | place: Lake...
ATCTGTCAACCTTACCTGACAGATCTCTGGTTTCTACTGACGTCATTAGTGAACGTGACTCCACGCCACGTCCCCTTAGACCATAACAAGTGACACCTTTGTGATCTACACTTGTTATACACCTCTAGTACCACGGGGCTTCGACCCCGCGTGCTGGGGTCTGTACCAGCCACACCCCTCTCCGGCGTTGTCATCAATGTCAATATTCAAACATTTTGTGCTGTAAAATGAAGAAGCCTTTCTACAGACAGTCACAGTGATTATAAAAATTAAACCTGGATTCCAGGAATTTTTTTTCGAAAACTCGAGTCGTCCTCGAATTTGCGACATTAAATAAAATTACCCCACCGTATGCTGAATTTTTTTCGAGTGCTATTTTTCTAGCAAGAGGTTAATTGGGTGTTCGCCATCCACTTGGTCCAGTGTTTAGGTTGTGACTTCTCAACCCGAACAAGAAGAAGATGTATTTCACGGAATAAATTTAAAAATCATAAATTGCTTACCAGTGTATTCCAAAACGATGTGATCTTACACCGTAGGAATGGCAAAATTTAGCTGCTTTGCTGAACGCTTATTACACTCCTTTCATCAAAATCTCGCCCTTTTCAATTTTAAGGTGATAACCAAAAATTATACACACACCAGAAACCTGTCGAAAACACACGTTAAACAGAAAATACACAGGCCCCTATACTGGATGGGAATGAGTGTCTATCATACAACAGGAAAGCCAAGAATTGATTATCCTCGATGAAAGGCCAAGGGAGAATGGCCGAAATTTACTTGATCGCTGTCTTTGTGAGAATACCCGATGATACTAACTTGCATGTGAAAACCAATGTTGGTTTAAGAAAGCTTGCGTAGTGGGCGACACCCGAGGTTGTTCAGAGGGGCGAAGTTCCTTTGATAATCCTCATACCCTTCGATGCACAGCACCTTTGTCGCGCTCCTACCCTGAAAGGACGCACACACAGAAGAAAGGAAATGAAAATTTCATGGATTCTTTGCAAGTTTTGCATACACACTGAGTCGCCCCTCATACACCACGTGCACAAAACACAAAGAGAGTGCACACACCCATTCTCCAACCGAACAGCAACACATTCACACATGTGCCGCAGCGAAGATCTGCTGCAGGCACACTAAACGAACAGAAAACGAGGGCATGATCCGCTGCAGGCACACTAAACAAACAGAAAACGAGGGCATGGTCTGCATGTTTGGCACAAATACTGCCTTGCTCATCTTGTACTAGGCGCACCAAACCCTGACCACCTGCGACCCCGCGATCTTCCACAAGGGGGCAATCGCCTGAACCACCCGTTGCATGCCACTCAAACTCAGAACTGAACATTTTCGATGAGTGTTCCACGTGTCCACAAATTGTCTAATTCCGATGATTTCAAGTAAAACGGTGAGGGAATGAGGTCATCGTGTACTGAAAGTAAACCCACCCCTGAGGGGTCCTATAATTACTACGCAAAAGGGCCATGTCGTTTTGAACCTAAACATTCTCGAACTGAAGTTAATTTACGGAGATAAATTGTTAATTTTGAGAGTCTTGTCGCTGTCTGGAAGGACTAGCCATACTCGTGTCGAGAGCATGAGTTTTTTTGTCCCGTACTGGATATGACATGGTGATTTAGCATACGTGTTGCTTTGTGATACGTTGGTGTTGTGGGGGTGGATTGTCATCAATCCTGGCGTTCCGTCGGCAGTCACTTCCAGCTCTACAATACTTCCCCAAGGATACCAAACTAGCCCTGGGCATTAAATCCTACAAGTTTTCTGTGTCCGTCAAGAAGATGGGGGAGGGTTGACCGGGGGAGCTAGCGACATAGCGGAGAGTACTGGAGAAGATCCCAGGGCAACTGGAGACCTTGTTTTTAATCTTCCCCACCCTCGGGTCAATAAAACAAAGCAACACCAAGAGTCGCATATGTAGTCGTGAATGGTAGTCGTGAATAGATCACACGTGCGTAGTGTCAGGATGGCTGGGAGACTTGGGATCCATGAAGGGGCACAGGGGGCGTGAGGAAAGAAGGACTCAAGAATGGATCTTAGTGGAGGTGTAAACACTGGGACAAGTGAAAACTAAGAACAGCGCTGAAGCGAGTTGTCTTTACTTCGAGTAGGACTGCAAAGCTAGAGCTCACTAAGGCGCTCGAAGCTGGATAGAATTAAAAGTGATGTCATTTTTGGCTTGAGGGTAACTGGCGGATTGTTCCTTGGTCCTAAGACGGGTGCGGTTGATAAGGGTTAGTCGTGTTATATTTAATCTCGATCCAATAAACGATACACACATCGATATTGTCCTTCCCGAGTGGGGGGGCACCCTTCTTTAGGCGCTACGTTTCTCGGTACTTAGCCCGAGGATGCATGCCAGCCCACAAACACTTTGAACTGTTTTCACCCAGTAGCAGGTGAGCCTAAAACTAGACTTGTAACGGTCTGGGACACTTTCTTGGGTCCTACGTGGTTCATCAATGTACACACCATTCGCTTAGTCCAGTGATTAAGTTGGGTATTCGCCATCCAAGAAAGAAAGAAACTGAGAAAGGAAAAAAATATTGTTTTTCATGATTCACAAAGCAAGAAAAAATTTGGATATTACGATTGCGATTGCCAACTCGGTCAGGCACCGCCCGCTCAGATCAGGTACCGCCAGAGTCGGCATTAGATTGACACGGTGCGTCAACTGGAAACAACTTGTTCATCGTACGACAAGGTTCTTGCGTGCCGGGTACGGAGACAGGTGAGCCTACTCCTACGCAAATATGCGAGCTATTGATTGATGTTGCCATGCAAAGTCTTTTCGGCAAAATGCAGGAGATACACGCGCAACAGGTTGAAAACATGCAACGAATAGAGCATTTAGCGCAAGGAATTGAGAGATCCAAGCTCATTCACAGGGCAGTAACAGTGACATTCGCTTCCACAGAAGTGTCTACCTTTTCCTAGCTAGTTGCAAAAAACTACAAGTACAAAACGAGGAGAGAGTGCGCGAGTGGAGGCGCAAGCAAGACGCGGTGCACCAGGCACGGGACCTAGTCATGCATGTGGAGAGCATGCCAGTGGCTGAACTTGGCTGTATGATTTGCGACCTGAGTAACAGGGTGCAGAGCCGAATTGAGGGGCATGAGGAGAGAGCGTCCGAATGAAGGCGCAAGCAAAAAGCGGCGCGTTATGCACGGGACCAAGCTAGGTATGCGGAGAGCGTGCCAGTAGCTGAACACGGCTGTATGGAGCTAGCTGAGCAGCACGCAGTGGCAGAGCGAATAGTACATGCGGAGAGCATGCCAGTGGATGAGCTTGGCTGTCTGGAGATGCAGCAGCAGCAGTCGGTGGACATGCATTTTGAGAGAAGAAAGAATGCATTGCACGAACAGCTAGCAAAGGCTTCCACTAAGGAGCGAAGCAACCGGAGGGCGAACAAACAGAAGCTGCTGTTAGAAGAGGATAGGTTGCTGGGCAATGAGTCGCAAGGCAAACTCGAGGCCGCGGCGCAGCAGCTGAAGTTTGCCATTGAAACAGGAGAGCTCACGGCAAGGTGCGTTGAGGAGCCGCATATGTAAAAGCAACAACTGCATTTCGAGGCGGAGAAATTGTGGGGCAATGACATTCCCGATATCCTCAAAACTCTTCATCATCATTTTGGCCAGTTTGTTTGATGTTGCTTTTAGTACTTCATAAAAAATAGTCTAGTAGCTTTGCTGGAAGCTCTATTTGCTCAAAATAGCTAGAGAGCGCGGAACGCGAGGCGGCTGGCGCAGAGGGTAGCGCAGCTTGCAAGAGAAGTTGTGGAACAACACGCGTGTGACAAAGCCAACGCAGAAAAGGTGCAGGCAGTTGAAGCGGTCCGAGCACAAGAAACTGAAAGGCCAGGAGCTGGCGCTGGAGCGCGGGCCGGGCGATGAGCGGCAAGCGCTGTCACAGCCAATGCAGCTCAAGCCAAGCGAGCAAACGGTGCAGTTTGTGCAGGCACGTTTGCGTAGCAATGAGCCGGCGAAAATTCCAAGTATGTGAAATCTGACCAGACCTCTGCATTTGTCAATGGTATCGCAATTCGGGTCGCACCCAATGGGCAGGCAGAGCGCAGGAATAGGCGCGAGTGGCAGATGTGCCTGCTGCATGAACGTGCGTGTCAAGCACGACCCTTGGAAATTGCACGATGAATGGTTTCCGGTGTCCTGATCTTGGACAGCAAAGGAAGACAGGGCAAGACGGCAGGAGCAACACGAGGATGCACTTTGACTCCTCTTCGGACGAGGAGGCAGGGCAGACAACTTGGCATGCAGACTCGACATGCCTCAAATCAGTCACCACTGTAGACACTTGCTCACAAGAGAATAGGGCTGCAGATGAAAGTGACACAGCAGAAAGCAAATGTGTATGGAGATGCAGCAGCAGCAGTCAATGGACACGTGTGACACGTGTGGCAGGTGGGTCGGCAGAAATCACAAACAGGGCTACTAGTAACATTGGCACAGATGAAATCAAAGGCAATGCATTTGTGCCAGATTGCCAGGCTGGAAGACCCTGAGATTTCTGCGGAGAAACGTGAGGGAAGATCTCTGCAGAAACCTGAGTCTCTAAAATCTGCAGTCAATGGGGAGCCCAGAAAGGGATCTCTGCAGGAATCTGCAGTCTATGGGTTTAAAGAGAAGTCGAGACAGTCGAGACAGTCGACTTCGACAGGCACACCAAGGGTAGATGACAAGAGGTCGATTGTGATGATTCTTACCGCAGGGTTATACAACAAGTCACACACGAGCTTGTCTCATGTGGCGAGTATGGCGTTGCACATAAAACAGATTGCACTCGGCTCAGGCTACCACTACAGTCGATTATGGAGCAGCAAGGATGATAGCAGCAGCGACGACGACAGTGAGACTCATGTCAAAGCATTGTGTTATCACGGAGATAGCACAGTTGAGGGCTCATTCAAAGACACGTCACCGCAATCAGGCTCTCGCACTGGCAGATAGGGTAGCGATTCTTGACGAAGCAGCAATGCTCCAAGCGAGTACACCAGCGATGACAGTGCGGACGCCAACGACTACAGCAGTGATTGCGAATAAAGCTTATAATATATAGGCCATTTAGTTGATGCGTATATTTGTATACTGAAGATGGTATTATGTGCGTAGCACTAGTACTTAATAGGTACCTGTAAATCTTCGGTTGTATATATACATATATATTTTAATTCGAGTTGAGTTGTTGTATACATGTGTGCACCTTTTGTTTCCTGATACGCATACTTTGTTATATACGTTCCAGCTTTTATTCGTGTGTATCTTGGTAAGTCGGGTATATATGCATTATTCTGATGGTGATGCGTGTATACGACTGATGACATGATATGAATGTACATGATGTGTAAGTGCATACGCATCTGTTTATCTATCATGATGTGTCAGTGCATACGCATCTGTTTATCTATATCTTTACACATATGTATAACATTCCACTAGTTCTCCACACATACTGTCTTTTGTGTGTGCACACATCTGATCATCAAAAGGGCGTGCATACATAATATGTATATGAGTGTATCAGAACGGTTCGGGCTGTTTACATGTATGGTGTACCTGTGTATGTGTGCATAGATCCAATTGTCACTATATATAATTAGCATTGGGTTGTTTCAGTTATGTCGTGTGTTATTTATTTCACACGGGGAACAGTAGAACTTTGGTATGAATAGAAATGTTGGAGACTTGTTGAGGTCTGCACAATTTTTCAGATGGGGGAGGAGATTGTAGCCATGAGAAGGGAAGTTGGTGCCACAAGATAATTCCATAGCCTTGGACAGCAAAATTTGTTGTCTTCAGCTTTAGAATAGGCTAGCGCGGTCGAACGAAGATAGAGGACGTCACGCCTAGAGCAACAGACGGTAGGCTGAGGTACGCAAATAGTGTAGGCGAGCATCTATTTACGGTGCTTCTTCAAATCATGATCTTGTTTACAATACACGTTATGGTTTTTGAGTTGTAAACATAGGGTACCAAACCCTCCTTACATGGTAGCGAAGGCGGTTCTTGAGTTGCAAGCATAGCGTAACAAATTCATTTTACAGTATGTGTAACATTTGTCGCTGGAAGAGCAGTCATGGTGTATATGCATATATGTATATGACAATACATATGTAGAAAATAGTTGGTTGATTGAAGCTACAAAGCTACCAGACTTACAGATGATAGCAAGCTGCGGCAGGAGTGACACCGGGTGGTATAGAATTTCGAGGCAAGGTACCGCACCTGGGTCTTGCATCAGGATGGTGCACGGCTATCGTCTGAAACTTGGTAGGCGTGAAGCTTGGTGCCGTCTGCTCCATGCACATTGTTGCATTGTGATTTGTTGTGCAGCAAGCAAAAGTGCACACTCGTGACCATGCTGTCTGCTTCAGTTGTGCCAGGCTGCGTGTGCATGTAAATTTATACATAAGTCTGTATTTGCGCATATTTGTAAATTTGTATGAATACATGTATGCAACAGAGCCTGGGGTGCTTTTTTTGCTGCTCAATGCACACACGTGTACACACACACACACACACACACACACACACACACACACACGTGCAGAGAGAAACACCACACGCGTTACAAAACATACACAAACACAGAGAGAGAGAGAAACACACACGCATACACACGCACACACACACACACACACACACACACACACACACACACACACACTCACACACACACACACGCACACACACTCACACACACACACACTCTCTCTCTCTCTCTCTCACACACACACGCACACGCACACGCGCACACGCACATACATACGCATACGCACGCACGCGCACACACATACACGCACGCGCACGCACACACACGTGTACACACACACAAGCGCACACGCGCACGCGCGCATACGCGCACACACGCACACACACACGCACACACACACACACACACGCAATGGAAAGATACACATACACACACTCGCACAGGCACGCACATATCGAAACAATACACTGGCAAACACACTGTCGTAGATGGAAACGCCTGACACGAGCAAGCATGTAGGCCGAAACAATATCTGCATGGCTGCGCATGCAGACACTTCACCAATTCTCGGTAGCGACCACGCGAGCAGCGTGGCAGCCTACCGAACGCAAAGATGTTACAGCTGTGCTCGACTGGGGGGTTGAAGTTGCTGTGTGCTGAAACTGTCATAAGGACCATGATGTGTATGATGTGTGTAAACAGACAAGGTTTAAAGTAGGGCTATTGCATCGGTTGCAGTCTGTTGCAGCGCTACGACGTTAGTCTAGGTGGCACAACGCGACATTAGTCTAGGAGGTGCATATCTAAATCGGGTACTTTAGATATACAATGAACTAAGCGATGGCTTGAACTACATACACATACACGCATACAAGACATACATATTGGTCTTTCATGGTAGCGAAGGGAAGTCGATCCAACGGCACACAGCAGGGAGGAACTCAATCGTGCGGGCGGTATGATACAGGGGAGGCAAGCCATGGCTGAGGTGGTGCAGGGGATGCAAGCTGAGATGAGGCGTGCGTTCGACACTGAGATGAGGCGTGCGTTCGACGAGCATAGAGACGAGCAAGCGGTGAAGACGTTGGCGCTGTCGGCAGTGACGAAGCAGGAGGCCGCAGAACTGCAGGCGTTTGACAAAGCTGAATTTGGGCACGCGGAGCGACCAGCGCAGAAGGCAGCGCCATTTGCTAGAGAGGCCGCGGAATTGCAGGCGTTTGACGAAGCAAGCACAGAAGAACAGCGCAAAGCAGCAGAGCTTGCCGTGCAGGAGGCGCAGGTGCAAACCGCTTCGCAACGGGCAAAGGCCTTCGCCAAGGATCGGGAGAGGGCAAACGAGCAGCGGCTGCCATTCGAGACGCCGAAATTGCGAGGTAACGAGCTACTGCAGAGGCTCGCTCCGATGGCAGCAAACGTAGTCACGGCAAAAGCGATAGGCAGAGCAGGTACTGGCGCGGATAAGATGAGGGCATCAGGTAAAGGCGCTAAAGGCATCGCTCAAGCTGTGGCGACCCGCGGCGCGCCTGCTAGAGGAGTCGCTCCCATGGCAGCACGCGTCGCTGCGGCAGAAGCGAAGAGCGGTGCAGGTGCCAGCGCTAAAGGCGTCGCTCTGACATCGGCAACCCGCAGCGCAACTGCACTGAGCGTGGCAACAGCTTGGAACGATGAGGCTAGCAAGGCAAGGGAGAGTAGCACTGCAACAATATTGCATGATATTATAGCCGCTGTTGAGCAGCAAAACGATCGTATCCGCACATTTGAAAGCAGCATCAGCTACCAGGTGCAACTCATAGGTGATCAATGCACTGCATTCGAAAGCAGCATGTTGCAGTCAATGTCGCAGGTCCAGGGCATCCAGTTGCAAGCGACGCAGCAAGCAGACAGGCTGCAGAGACAGGAACAACAGCAGGCAAAATTAGAAGAGACAGTACGCGTGCTGCAGTCAGAGCAGCGGCAGAAGCAAGAACAGACGCAGGAAATGCAAGAGCATTTGCTGCGGACGCAGGGACAACTGCAAGACAAGCAGAAGGACATAGAGGAAATGCAGTGGCAGGCACAAAAGGCGAACTTGCACGAGGTGGAAGCTAAAGATGCAGAAGCTAAGCAAGAACAGCAGCGCCAGCACAACGAGCAGCCATTCGAGCAGGCCGCTCCGTTTGCTGCCGCGCGCCAGAAGCACGAGAAGCCGTTCGAGCAGGCGAAGCTAAAGGCTTCGTTTGCTGCCGCGCGCCAGCAGAACGAGAAACCGTTCGAGCGGGCGAAGCTAAAAGGCAATGAGCGGGCGCAAGAGCACAAGCAAGGTGAGGAGCAGCAGGTGCTGCTGCAGCAAAAGGCAGCGTTGATGGAGAGCTCAGGCAGCAACTGGTCGACCAGCAAAGCGAAGTTTGTAACACCGATAGAGCGCAGGGCGTTTGGCGTTTACTGTCCGCGATATATGTATAGACCAGGCGACGAGCACGCCCGTGATAAGCAGCAGGCGGCCTCAGCTGCAGGAGCGCGTGATGCTTACTCCTCGGAAGACGGGTCAATTATGCAACATTAGACGGGGGATCGACAGGACGGGAACCGCAGGTAGGGCATGGTGGGTCCAGCTATATCAAGCCGATCACAGCGGAGAACACGTGCTCACAGGCACCAGCAGACGTAGCTGTGGGGGCAGTAGAAGTAGGATGTCCAGCGAAGTCAGCCAGCCGGCAAGGGTGCAGTAGAGCTGGAGATGACATAGCAGAGCCAGCAGACGCCAGCCCTAGCAAAACACAAAGATCGGGTTCACGGGCAAGAAGCTCGCGAGCGCCTGAAAAGCATAACAGCGACTGTGAAGATGACAATGGTTCCTATCACGATGGTATTCGGCAGGTGATAAACCAATTTGAATCTGTATCTGCTCAGGCATTCCGCCAAGGCTTTAATCACTTTCACATACATGAAGTAGCCTATCACCAGGAGCAAGTCACACTGGGACCAGACGAAATTCATTATGGGCTTGGACACAGCGAGAATGCAAGCCAGGCTGATGTAGACGCGACAGCATTATGCCATCAAGCCAAAGGCTGGAGCTCGGAAGGAAGCACTGGCCAATGGTCGCAGCGGTGCAGCAATTCCGCCAGTGCTGATGAACGCAGGAGGGGCAAGAGCGATATGGAGTCCTGCAGCAGCAACAAGAGCACAGAAAGCGAGCGACACATTGAGTCCTGCAGCAGCGATAACAGCATGGAATGGTGATGGAACAGCTGTGGAGGACGGTAAAGCAGCCAAGAAGGCTGTAAAAGAATGTATGTGTTATGATACTACTAGTAATTAGACGTTAGTGCTATTTATATACCTGACTACGCAATTAGCTACACTGATATGTTTGCACATGTATCATATTGTGATTGCGTAGGGAATTATATATAAAGTCACACTTATAATATTGATACATTAAAATAGTGCATATGAATATTTGTGAATGCACATATGTCTGTTGCTATTTTTTGGATATATACATGGATTATCACAGAATGGCTGGTAATGATAGGAAGCATGTTGCACGCAATGAAAACCCTTCGTATGGGTCTTTTGTGAATTTACATACACGCAATGGAAACCCTTCGTATGGGTCTTTTGTGAATTTACATGTTACCTACAATTACTTGTGTCTGTGAGCATATCGGTATATCTTATTGCATAAATTCTAGTTCGTTTCTTTTGGAAAGGGGAGGACTCGGACTGAACTGAGTTTTTAGTATTTTATTGGAATAACCCTACGCACTTATTAGTGGATATGTGTGCGAAGTCATCGCGCTGCTGCAGAAGCAGGGCTGCTGCGCTGCAGGGCTGCGCGAACAAAGCACATACGTCTATTAATATTAAATTTCAAAGTCTTGAAAAGAGCAGCGCTGCGGGGCGGCGCGGACAAGCACATGAACCTTTTACTATCAAATATTTCAACATGGTGAATATTTAATAGTATGTAGGTACATACATACGTCAGTTTGTCTAATGAGGTACATATGATAGAACTATGCATGAACGCGCAGTAGTCTAAACGCAATATTAGACATGAGCAAGAATTGCAAACCATCGTATGGGCACTTTGTTACCTTATTAGCGATAGTGTTCAATTGGCTGCGCAGGCTAAAGAGCCTACGCACATGAAAGTTTGAATGGTAAATATATAGGCGGCATGCTTACTGTATGTAAATGCCACCACTTGCCAGTTATATCTTTAACCAAGGCAATTCATAGAATTAGCCAGAAACTTCGATAATAGGCGACAAGATTATGTTAAATGACAACGCAGGTGCAAGGAGACTGACAAGATTTCAAGATAGTCGACATGGTGCGGAATTCTATCCAAGGTGCAGTGCGCGGTTCCGGGGCTGCGCGAGAGCAAGAGTATTCAGTTATACCAGGGTAAGCACAACCACCACGCAGCGCTGATGAATCTGGGCTACAGTGGGTTAGACACTAGGTTTTAGTGAAGCAAGCTAGCGAGGTCGTACGCATCTAAAAAGGGGGCCCTGTTACGACGTTAGTCTAGGCTTGCATCTTCTCTGAGGTCCGAGGGACTCTACGAGCACATATATTGGGTGGCTCGACACCCAATCCATAGAGGGGGGTTAGGCCAGTTAAGAGGGCTTATGCTCGCAAGGTCGTGAGCCTCTACAGAGGGGGCCCTGCTACGACGTTAGTCTAGGCGGCACAACGCGACATTAGTCAAAGGGGTGCATATCTAAATCGGGTACTTTAGATATACAATGAACTAAGCGATAGCTTGAATTACATACACATACACGCATACAAGACATACATATCGGTCTTCCATTGCAGTCTGTTTGTCACGACACACTGTCATAGAGGGTCCCGGACTACTTTCATAACAAAATACTTTCTGGGTTTCTCTGACGAGTAAACCAGTTTTACCCTTGTCTGCGGATTACCCCTTTTCCCAAGTGCTTGCATACAACCCTCGCCACACCAGGGAAAGTCTGAGCCGAATACGCGTGGTGAGAACTGCAAGGCAGGACGCAAAGGAAGACGCAGAGCATACATTGATTGAAAAAAGACTCTTCGCATTTTATGTGAAATACAATAAAAAAAATAGAAAGGGGTCTTTTAGGGACGTGACGTGAAGGGGCCTTGTGGGGACGTGATGTCTGATTCGTGACTGAAGTTATCTACTAACTTTCCGTGTCTCCCTCGAGAAACTGGCAAGGCAAGAGCACTCGAAATAGATTCAAGGTGCGTGGAAGCGAGCTGTCTACCTATGAGAAAGAAAAATTATGAACTGAATACATGCAGGAAAAGATACTAGATAGAAAAAAATAATAATTAGTTATGGTCGGACCATGTCCACTCAAGCATCAAATTAACACACACAAAAACAGATACTACACGGAATCAGAAAACAATACGCTCCCATAACAAACTATATCTGGAGAGGACTGTAGGGACTCAACAAAAACAAAACCACCAGAGAAAATGTAAATGTTGTGACAGAAGTCTCCCGAAGGTCAAACCGTGTTAAAGTCGTCCAAAAAGGTTGGTACTGTAGTCTCCCGAAGAAATGATCGTGCGAGAGTAGTCTGCGAAAGGAATTCTCCAGGAGGTCAAAATTGAGCAGGAAGGGCGGGCGAAGAAGTTCGCTGAAGGGTCAGACGCGCGC
>Ga0105055_10009762_pt1 | contig 12175 bp, 9 predicted proteins | sample BON03_FD_78090 | JGI IMG/M metagenome (GOLD analysis project Ga0105055, IMG submission 78090) | Freshwater microbial communities from Lake Bonney liftoff mats and glacier meltwater in Antarctica - BON-03 | ecosystem: Environmental > Aquatic > Freshwater > Ice > Glacier meltwater | place: Lake...
AGTTCCTCATCTTCAATGTTCGAAGATTATTTCAGAGATATTATGTCGCCATATTTCGAATTTCAAAAGTTTAATAGTTGTTGTAGGTTGATCCATTTGGGGGGGGGGTTAAATTTTAATTATTTTCTGTTTGTTTAAAAAAAAAAAAAATCGATTTTTGTTAAAATTTCAAAATTTGCTTGGAGTTTTTTTCACACGAAAATCGAATTCTATGAGTCGCCGTCTGGTATTCCTATGCAGTCTATGCACTGCTCTTTCATACTGTGACAGAGTGAACCTAAGCGTTGCTGTTGTGGACATGGCAAAAGAACTTGACTGGTCACTAGCTGATCGTGGCCAAGTCCTTGGCGCGTTCTTTTATGGCTATGTACTTTCTCAGGTTGCAGGGGCGATCCTAGCTCGAAAATACGGAGGCCATGTTGTTTTAGGAGTAGCTGCCTTTCTGTGGAGTCTTTGCTCTATGGCAGTTCCTCTTCTTGCTAGGTACTCTTTCTTCGCTCTTATACTGGGTAGGGTGTTTTTAGGATTATTCGAGGGCTGTGTTTTCCCAGTTATATATCATTTATTCGCTTCTCGTATTCCGGAGAACGAACGCTCCAAAAGTATCGCGAGTTTATCTCTTGGAGTTTTCTCCGGTGCTATTTTCTCATTCGTTGTGTCTCCAATTTTGATGCATACGGTTGGTTGGGCATATGTATTTTATTTCTTTGGTACTGCTGGATTTGTATGGTGCGGGTTATGGACATATCATTTTATTTATTCCGGTGAAACTGATGGGGAGGAATCACTTCCTTGCATGAAAACAAGTCCTGGAAGTCATCGGGTCAAGTCAACGAGTACGATGGAATTCGAATCATTAGGCTTCATACGCCACGCAGAGATTATTCTTTCACATAAGACAGTTTGGGCCATTATTATCTGCCATTTTTGCCACAATGTTGGATCTTTTGTGATGATGGCTTGGCTTCCAACTTATTTTGAAGACGAATTCCATTTAGGAGGGAGTTCTGTAGTATTCACTTGTTTACCCTATATTGCGATGGCAGTTGCTGTGACACTGATTTCTAAATATGCTGATAGCCATATTACCAAAGATAGAGATGCTCTTTGTGAAATTCGTCGTAAATCTACTATAGTAGGTTTCACTCTTGCTGGCACGTTTATGGTTCTCATCACCACCACATCGTGGGCTCCAGCTGGTATACTGTACATGTGTATTGCTCTCGCCTTCAATGGTGCTGGGCCGGTAGCTGGCTACGAAGCGGCAAAGCTAGATATTGCTGATGCAAAGTATGTAGGTGCGTTGCAATCCATTAGTAATACAATAGCAGCGTTTGCCGGGTTGTTCGGAGTGCCTGCAGTGGCTTTCATTAAAGATGTTACTGGGACATGGACGGCTGTATTTATTTTCATGGGAGTGATGTTTTATGTCGCTGCATTTGTTTTCTATAAATGGGCTCACTACACAGGACGTCTTATTGAATAATGTATATTTTAAAATAAAAGTGTTAGGTATTATAAATGACCTGGTTTTTTAGAACTTCGCTTCACTTTCTTCCCCCTTCTTTCTCTGCCTTTTGCAGCATTGGGGTTCTGGCGGCCATATCCTACTCGAATAGCATCTCCTCTTGAATTCATTTGAACTCCGACAGATTCTGAAATATGCTCCCCAAAAATACAAGTGGCGGTAGTTTTCTTACGAGCTTGTTGACCCCACCATCCAGTAAGCAACTGATCCTCATTCAGCAGTAAATCCCCTGTTCGGCCTCCTGCTGGTTTAGGAATGCAATATTTTTTACCTCTTGTGCTCACCACACGATTCTTTTTATAATGATATCGTAAAACGCCCAAAGGACTGATAGAATAGGACAATCGAGCGAGTGTGTTATTACCACAAGAAGGACAAAATATCTTCTCCAACTGTTTACATATTTCTTTACAGGAATCACATTTCAAATGAAATCGACGAATGTGAGTAATAGATCGACCATCTAAAGACATCAATCGCATCTTCATTTGCAACATCACATTCTGCATTGCAAAGTCTGTTGTGACACAGGCAACCTTAATGTCATTCATTTTTGGGTTTTCCTCTTGCGAAACCAACCCTAATTTACGCAAAGCCACCTGTGTATCAACTATATCAATATTGTTGCTAGATATCCAATTGTCATCATCATCCTCGTCAACTTTATCATCAACAACTCCCCCAATGATTCTAGTATTCATCATTATTGGAGTGGGCTTCGTATCATGTATATCCACTTGTTCCAATTCATCAACCATTTCTATAGCAACAACTTTTTGTGCAAGTTTCTTCTCCAACCTTTCCACTTTTTTCTTCTGCTTGGCTTCATTTTGTCGAATTTCCTCCGCGATTGTTGCTTTGGTGCTCAAGAACCTATCGGTTTCGGATTTGGTACAAGCTACTACGCTGCTTAGAGAAGGAAAATCTTCATCGATGGGAATCGTTTCTTCATTAGACCCATTTATGAAGTCATCGTCATCCCATTTATTGCTAGAATTCGTGGGCTCGGAAGGAGCACCCAATGCAGCGGCCCAAGAAATTCCTTCTTTCTTCAAGCCAAGCGTAGCCACATCAATGACATCGTTTTCCTCTTCTTCTTCACTGATGTAATTGGTGGTGGTCTCGTCGTCTTCATCATCGAACATAATTTGACCGGGCTCATCTCGAAGACCCTTGGTACCATGGGTCTCTTTGTGAAGCATGAAAGCCAAAGCCATCACTTTAATATCTGGTTTAGACAATACACCGATATCACCAGTTTTCTTGGCAAATGAAACAACTGCCGCTATTGCTTCGTTGGTAGGTTCACGAACTTGAAGCTCAAACGGGAGACGTTTCAATGCTTCTCTAGATTTAGCATCACGAACTTCAGTAAGGACTTCCTGTATTGTCCAAAATTTAAGTGCTTTGTCATGAAGCTGCTCAAGGCGAATAAGAGCACCTGTATCCACTACCAAGTGAGTCAAGACATCATTCGCGGGGTCGGTCATGGAAATGGAATATGAATGGTGCACAAAAAAAAACGAGGGAATAATGATCAATATGAAATAATAAATGAAACCATTGCCTCCACATTTGCTCCGATTTCTTCGCAAGAATGACATTGATATAAAATGGTTTTCAAAACAGGCAATTGAATCCCAACGAATTCCACGATTTGTATGGCTTCCTTCTCTACCACCGGTTCTTTGGAATGGATATGCATCTGATGAAAAAGTTCAAAGTTCAAAAACGAATGCAGAAGCCTTTCTTTTGGCGAATAGTGGCTATCGAGTTGATTGGACAAAGAACAATCTATGGGCAGTTCCTCAGCATCGTACGCTATCAAGACATGAAATGTATAAAAAAGGACAAATGTTTGGTATTGATGCTGCATCTATTTTCAGTGTGGATATTCTCGATCCCAAACCGGGGGATGATATACTAGATCTATGCTGTGCACCGGGGGCAAAGCTTGCAGTGATAGCTGACAGAATGAACCATGAAGGGAAACTCGTAGGGATAGATAATTGCTTCAAGCGCTTGGACGTTTCAACAGGAATCGCGAAAAGTCTGCGTTTAGGGTCATCTCACAATGATTGGTCGTTTTCTATTTGTCACCTAGATGGCGCCGAGATGAAGGATGAAATGCCAATTGAGAATATCCGCTGGGATCATTTCAGTGATGTTGCCTATTTTCGAAATAGCGCATTGCCCAGCTCCGAGAACGAGCTTAAGGTGCCTCGCGCTCGAAACTCGAAACGATTCAACCAATATATTGAAAATTGTCGACACCCTATTTCAATGTTGTTCGATAAAGTGATTGTCGACACTCAATGCACCCACGAAGGTTCCATCCGCCATATACTAAAACATCTCGATGCTGATGATAGTCATTGGTCGCCTAACATACTGGAAAGTCTCTTTGAACAATGGTGCGAGGAGGCAGAAAATCTTGCGCAACTTCAGAGGAAACTGATAGCGAAAGGCTTTGAGCGTTTGAAACCAGGAGGTACCCTTGTGTATAGCACTTGTAGTTTTTGCCAGTCCCAAAACGAGAATATTGTTCAATGGCTTCTCTCCACTCACTCGGCTGTTCTTGATCCTCTTGTTGTTTCCACTTCCCACTCGGACACTATCGAGCAGCGACACAGAAGTAGCTCTGTTTCCGGAAGGTCTAGTACTATTCTTCCTGGTACTGTGTATCTAGACCCAATACATTCTGGTACCAGTGGATTATTCGTCGCACGAATTACTAAACCCTACAATATTCAAAAAGGCGATTTGACATGTAATGGTCTACCATAAAATTCAAATTCGATGATCGAGGTGGTTGATTGTCACACTGCTGTTTTGCGAGTGGCGGATGATATTTCACATCCATTGAAAGGAGTTACCGACGAGTTCATATTAGTCTTTGGTTTAGACGAATCTATAGTAGAAGAAGCCAATGGCAACATGGAATTGGTAGCAAAACTCACAGCTCTTGCTGTGATGGAACCCATCGAGATGCACGACGTTGTGAGAATCGACGGCATGGCTCTATTTCCGTTGGATGCTGGGTCCACTTGTAAAATATTAAGTGGAAGAATGTTGCCCTATGGTACGGAGTCGCAGGCCCGTGAATTCTTAGCTCAATACGACGAGGAGCAGCTTCCTGTTTTCGTCACGATCACCGACAATAGTTATTTGGGACGCGCTTGGGATGGAGATTCATATACAATTTTCAGTGGACTCGAAAGCGCAGAGAAACTTCAATCGGTCAGTGACGATGGGCACCGGTTCACGACGAACCATATGGTTGCAAGCTACGACATGTTTGGTGCCATCGACACTCCTGGGTCTTATGTAGGCCTTCAGGTTTCATGGGATACTACTACTGTACCACGTATGCTCTCTGTTCCTTCTTTGAAGCCAGCAGCAGCTGCGTTGTTGGTACGAGGAGAGTTCATGAACAACCGTAGTGAATCCATCGGAGCAGATACGAGTCTCCGTGTTCTTAAAACGATTGAAGACTTGAATGCTTCTATAGAGATACGCGCGGAACAACTTGAGGTGTCAAATGAGTGGAAATCCTGCGTACAGAATTTTATTTCATCTGCTCAAAACGGATCGTTATTCGCCGAGGAGGATGTTTGCGATTCATCAACCACCAGAGATCTCTATTTTAAAAAGAGACATGGACTTGATTTTTCCGAATTGTTTTGGGATTTGATTATTCTTCGCTCAAGCTCCTTGAAAGAAATGTTTCGAGCCACCAAATGGGTTTTAGAAGCCGTTCTCTCTCAACAAATCGTGCCATTTATTCACAAAAAGAATCCTACATTATTTGCCCGAATTTCGCGATTATCTCTAAACAAAAGCGAGCATGCGTCACAAGGATTTCCAGCCAAACTTGAAGGTAAAATTCTTTCAGTGGAAACTCAAGAAGAACTTGCATCCTTTCTGGTAGAAATTGGAAAATGGAAGGTCATGAGAGACTTTGATGCTTGGTTTGAAACCATCGGCCTTCAAAATATGTGTGTCAAATCGGATCTGTTGTACTTGACTCAGCTTCGAAATAGTTTACTTATTGCGCGCACGGTGCTGTGTCTTCGTTGTTCACCTTGTCAAGTGAGGACTCTCGTGACTAGTTGCTTGCACGAATTAAACATTCGGAGTTCGCACAAGTGTCCGTTATTCGCACTGCCGTTAACTGGTGAATTGCAATGGGTTAAAGATGATGCTACAGGTGTTGAGCCTTTACCACCACCAAAGTTGTGGCAAATTTCTCAAAGTACCCGGGGAGATAAAATTGTTTATTTCACACGTGCAAATGAAGTACATGTGTTTGCAGGAGGATCTATTTCAAACCACGCAGCTAGAAAATCTATTTCCATGCTTGAGACAGATTCCACTACAGTTATCAGGAATTTTCTAGGACGTGAGTATGAGCAAACTCATCCAGCATCGAAGTCGTCTCTATTGTCCATCAAAGCAGCTCACGTAGCTTTATTTTGATTAAACAATCTGGCTCTTTTGTTTCAACAAGATGCTCTTGTTTTAAGAAGTTAGGGATTGATGGCTTCTGTCCACTAGTTGTAGTACCTCAAAATAATGGATATCGTATCCAGGGTTTAAAAATTAAAATATCATTTGTCTAGTGACGAGATCGAACTTTGGCATTTCACTAACTTCTAGCGGAGGAGGAAAGTCTTCCGAGAACCAAGGATGATCAAGAGACTCCGCTGCAGATATTCGAAGAGTAGGATCCCAACAAAGCATCCGAGACAATAAATCCATCCCTGTAAGCGTGAGAAAGCCCCCACCACTACTAACCGTTGAGCTGGGAATCATACAACGAATACCTCCGGGAATCACGGAGACGGTTTTGCTCCACTGCAAGGACTTGAAGTGAGAAAGCCTGGAAAATAGGGTTTCATCAGGAGGACCTAAAAGTTCTATGACGCTGTTCAAGTGTTGTCGCTCCCCCTCTCCATGAAATAAAGTTCTTTTTAAGAGGAGTTCTGCAAGTACGCAACCAACTGACCACATGTCTGATGCACTATCATAGGTATCAGATCCAAAAAGTATCTCGGGAGCGCGATAGTGCAAAGTGACAACATCTTGAGTGTAACTCCGAATTGGAGAGTCAAACTTTCGACTCATTCCAAAATCGCAAATACAAACTCGACCGTTGTTATTGTAAAGCAAATTCGCGGTTTTAAGGTCCCGATGTAAGACCCAATTATTGTGCATGTATTTCACGCCCTCAAGTACTTGCTTCACGATACATTTAATCTGGCCTTGTGAAAATCCATGTGACGATGGAAAGCCATCAATAATACTCCTGATATCATGGTCAAACAGCTCCATCACCATAAATGCTCGATAAGGTAAAAAGTGTTCTTCCTCAACGTCATCGATCACCATTTCACTGCAATTCACAATATTTGGATGTTTTAAAGACAACAAGATGTTTATTTCTCGCAAGGCCGTCACAGGGAAACCTTGCTTTTGATACGGCTCCTTGTCAATTTTAACCTGTTTTAAGGCAACCACAACACCTGTTGATTTATCTTTACCTTGGAATACCACGCCATAAGTACCTTCTCCAAGCTTCTTAATTTTCTGATAAGCATCTCCGACATTTCTGCATCGTTTTGGCAGTTTAGAACAAATTTCTATTTTAGGTCGTTTTGTCTCAGGTTTTAAAACCGGTTCATCATCTTCATCAGACCATCGACTCGCCTTCATCTTTCCACCAAGGGGGACCTATCCCATTTTAATCCACAATGACTACAATGACTATGTCACTATGCATACACATCAATTATTTTAGAAGTGAATATTCATTCCAAGTTGAATAGAATCCCCATACAGAATGCGACATATTGTTGTGATACAGCGGTTGTGAAAGATGCGAGTATTCATTATTATAAGTAAAGCCGCCAACAAGGTATATAGACACAATGCTGTAAGTCAAGTGACTTTAACTAATCATTCATATTAACCGATCATATGTAAAAGAAAAATTCGTCTTTAATAAAGAGATTATATGTAAAAGAAAAATACGTCTTTGGTGCCTGCAAAGTACGGAAGCGTGCGTTCTTTTATCTCTTCAAACAATTGCTTTTTTACATGACCAAAGGAATCTTGCAAGTACTCTTCATTTTCATCAAATGCAATTAAACTCGATTCCTTGGGAAGAAAATCATTTTCCAAAACTTGAGTAACAATATCTTGTCCTAGTTGTTGAATCTCGAATGGAGGATCGTTTATATCTACCATTCTTTCAAATAGCACAATATCTGAATACAGCAAAACCATTTGATGTAATTCATCACGCTTTTCACAGAAAGACATGAACGGAGCAGTTGGATCCTTCAGTTCTACCTTGAGTTCAGGATCTACACCTGCTTCGAACTCTTCGTTTTCAATAAGATATACTGCAATCGGAGCTCCTGGTTCCTTACTCCGCTTTACTTTATGCTTGACAGACGACCGCATGAAGTGTTTGATAGCATGTATAGCAACATTGGATGTTCGTTTGGGAGCCATTGGTTGGGGTATTGGTGTTGCTGCGGGCGTGACGGCTTGTGCGTTTGTATGAGAAAACGAGTCTCTTTTCGGACTACTACCACTTCCAAATGGCCCACTTCCAAATATACGCATTCGAGAGAGTATGGAATCTACCGAATTCCGCTTTCGAAATTCTATATAGTGAGTTGATATATTGAAGAATGAAAACATGATACTCAGACAGGCCACATAAAAGAGTTTCAGGACAATCTGAAATACTTGAGGCATATCAAAAGTTGAATATCTCCATGAATAATCGTCAGCAGTGATTGAAATAATTCCGTTGATCAATAGAATCGATTCGGCCACAATCATCATGAATACAAATTTGTTGTACTTGGATTGAAGTCCCGCCATGATTCTTGTTGCGGAGCTACCGGTTTTAGTAAGTGGTGATTTTTGCGCCGGGTTTATGACTCTCGTTTCTTTAAGGGATTTGCGGAGACCAAGGTTGTTTTTACGAGCAACTAGCTGAAGAATCAGCATTAAGAACGCGCCACCAAATAATTTGAGACCCTGGTAAAATAAATAATCATCAGGGATAGCCATTGCCACAATTTCAAACCCTATAAAATTAGCAAAGCAGAGAGTTACAAAAGGCATTTTGAATACTATCGACAAGCCTGAAGCCCCACGTTTCATCATCTTCGATGTCAAAGCAAAAAAATCTACTACGATCAAAGCCAACGAATACAGCAAAGCACCCACCACCGCTTCGCACAAGAAACTGATATAAACCGGTTTTAATATATTCTGCAATCCTTGTGGGTCCACGCTCTCCAAAACTAAAATTGCAGATATTAGAAAGCAAACAAGGAAAACTCGAGATTGCGTCAGGGAATGGTACGGACGATGAACTCTAGCAGCAAATCCTCGCAGTCGAATCAATTGGACGGCGAATGCAACCACGAAGAAAGCAAACACCGAGCCGCATGCCAGTCTATAACCGAACCAAAAAGGGCCCATCGCGGCACCGAACGATTGAACGCAATCAGAAGCTGTCAAGTTGAGAGAATTATCACTGAGAGCTTCTAGTACAGATGCGTTGAAAGTGAAAGGGAAGTCGCAGACGCTCCCAGTGGAAGGGCGGCCCAACATTATCAGTCAATTGCTATTTGAAAACATCTCGATAGAAAAACGATTCAATTTTTAAACTAGGAGACTCTTCACCCTAGGCTATGACGGTTTCTATTGAAAACAGTACTAAACCGTTAGATCTATATAGTGGTTTGATGGATCGATTCAGAATTCATTGCGAAAAGCCGGAAAAACAGCAAAGTTCCAAAAACTGAAAAAGGCAACTCGAAAATATTGTACAATTGCATCCGAAATATTCAAAAAGTGGCAAGATAGAGTATTTGAACTCATTTTTTTAAATTGGCATCAGGCTCTTTTCTTTCAAAGAGATACTCTTGTTTATTAAGAAATTAGCACTTGGTTGTGATTTAAATGATTATATCGTAAATCTATACGGAACCGTCGTGTTCGTTTGACAATTCATCCTCGCACAATTGGAAGGAAGGTTCAACAACTTGAGTAGATTGATTGTATCGTTTGCTCATCCTCGCAATAAAAGCGCTGTGTCTTTCTTCCTCAAACTCTGTTGTCTCTGATTCTTCTGACAGCCTTCTTTTTAATATTTCCTTCGGCACTCTAAAGAAGGTATATACTACACCTATAACAATAGAGTAGAGAAATTTGAGACTCATCTGAATGTAATCTGGCATTTCAAGGATGCTATAACTCCAGGACGGATTAGAAATCGTCATAGCAACTAGCCCGTTTGTGAGCATTATAGCGATTGCAACAAAAATCGTAATAAAGAATTTTCTAGTCTTGGCTTTGAAACTAGATAGCTTTGAAGCCTGGCTCCCTCGGGTAAAAAAGCTCTTGGTAGATTCACTCCATGTCGGCTTGACAACTGCCAGTGAATTTTGGGCAAGCACGTCTTCGAGCGCTTTTTGAATTAAATAAACATGTTTAAAAGCAACAGCTCCAAGTAGAGTAAGTAAGAACACACCACCAAACATCTTGCAAGCCTCATACGTGGAGTAGTCCTCGGAGTATCTCATTGCAACTATTTGCAACCCAACGAAGTTCCCTATACTGAAAACAGCGAAAGTTAGCTTGAAACGAACTCCCAGGCCTCGTGAATAGGCTCCACCCATCGCTGCTGCTGTTGCACTGAAGAAGTCTGTCACTAATAGAGCGACAAAGAACAATAACACCGCTATCAATTCGTCGCTTATGAAACTCACAGTCGGACTGATTAGATTTTCAAGACCTTGCGGATCAATACTTTGGACAACCATTATGGTTGAAATTAAAAGACAAGTCAAATAGATTTTCGCTTGTGTGAGCGAAAAGTAGGAGTGATGGACCTTGCTTGCAAAATCACGTAGTCTGAATGATTGAACCGTGAATGCGATTATAAATAAAGCAAATACGGAGCCTAATACAATTCTATATGCGAGCCAGCCGACGCCTAATGCAGCTCCATATGTTTGAATACAATCCTCAGCAGTTACATTGAGTGAATTCTCGTCCTTCTTCAGAAGCTCAATCACCGAGTTGTTAAAAGTGAAAGGAAAATCGCAAGCACTCCGCGTTGAAATTGACATCTTTTAACTATTTGGCCTACAGGTTTTACAACAATAATATTTATTTCGAACGAACAATGCAGTCTTCCACCTAAACGTCTAAAACAAGGCTGAAGTCTCGTCGAGGGTGACTTTTCCGATTTTGAATCTCCATAGAGGTCCTATGAGAAAACTATAGTTAAAACTAGGGTGACGCCTCAAGCTCCGATTTCAAAGATTCACCTAAAATATATGGATCGCAATGTTACATATGTATTCGAGCCGATGTTCAACATTCAAATATAAAGGCTTCAATTATATATAATTAAGTAGAAGTACCGATTAAAAAAAAACGAATAATGAATACTTCGATTGGTTCTATTTCCAATTGAGTATTTCTTAGTATTTCCACAAAGTTCTTCAACATGTTTCAGTGACATTAACTAAGCAGTTTGAAAGTTTCAAGTGCGGTTCTATCGTTATGTGTATTAAAGCCATGATAACCAGTACTTAGAATTGATGCATATAGATATATCTATTGTATATAGTGACCAACACCTTTCGTCAGGCAACGTCCACTAAGAATGCCGAACAGGACTTTGATTGTACTTAACACCATTTATTGCTGTCAACGTCTTCTTGCACTTGCCCTTGGGTCATATTGAGTTAGATGATATGGTAATATCTAAATATTGAATACTCAGGGAACATTTCTGAATGGTTCTCGACATCGGAAATATGCATGCATTTAGAATTCACATAATTTACCTAGTTTAACATTAATTCATACTTGTAATAGTAAATCCTTTGTACAAGGAAGCATCTGTTTGATACTTACATCTTAATAGGCCCAGATAACTAAATACCAGCTGAATCGTGACGAGATATGGGATTATTGTACCCCACGGTGTCGAAGGACATGATGCCGCATTGTACGCCAACTACACGATGGGCGACTCTCCTGAGAAATCCATTAGGGCTATGTTTCCAACGTGGCCAGTGAATACGAGAGGAAAGAAAGAAATGACGATTAATTCGTGGTTGGAATTTCGAGCGGCTTTGGATGACATATTGGAAATGTATCTTATACTCGAACAAGGGGATGGAACTGAATGGACTGCATCAGAATACGTGATCACAGCAGACTTTCTGGATGATCTATATTTACCATGGACACTAAAACATCTAAATTAATCGTGGTTTCGAAGCTATTAAATCATTGTGCTTCTCTCCCGGATCTACAAATGTCTATCAGCCAATTTATTGCTCTCTTGGTTGCAGGATCGTTCTAAGACCATCGAAGTGATGTTGTATCTTTATCGCTCATTTGGCTACTCTTTGGTCTCATTTGCTGCTCCATGTTCACTGAAGGTGAAAGTTCTAATGATCTGATCGGAGCAAGAAACTTTCGGTATTTCATGGGGCTAACGAACAAGTGTCATCTTCATACCTGTATCACGAGGATTCGAATTCTTTAATAATTGTTTTTTTTTTTTTTTTTTTTTTAAAAAAAAAAAAATAATTTAAA
>Ga0105055_10009763_pt1 | contig 12175 bp, 11 predicted proteins | sample BON03_FD_78090 | JGI IMG/M metagenome (GOLD analysis project Ga0105055, IMG submission 78090) | Freshwater microbial communities from Lake Bonney liftoff mats and glacier meltwater in Antarctica - BON-03 | ecosystem: Environmental > Aquatic > Freshwater > Ice > Glacier meltwater | place: Lake...
TCGGCGTCCAGGTGGTTGGTGGGCTCGTCGAGTAGCAGCATGTCGGGCTTGCTGAGCAACAGGCAACACAGCGCCACGCGGCGCTTCTCGCCGCCGGAGAGCACGCCGACCTTGGCGTCCCATGGCGGCAGGCGCAGCGCGTCGGCCGCGATCTCGATCTGGTGCTCGCTGTCGGTGCCAGCGGTGGAGATGATGGCCTCCAATTTGGCCTGTTCGGCCGCCAGGGCGTCGAAGTCGGCGTCTTCATCGGCATAGGCCGCATACACCTCGTCTAAGCGCTTTTGTGCAGAGCGCACCTCGCCCAGGCTTTCCTCGACCGCCTCGCGCACGTTTTGATCTGGGTTGAGCAGCGGCTCCTGCGGCAGGTAGCCGATGCGGATGCCTGACATGGGGATCGCTTCGCCCTCGATCTCTTTGTCAATGCCGGCCATGATTTTCAACAGCGTGGACTTGCCCGAGCCGTTGGTACCGAGCACGCCGATCTTGGCGCCGGGGAAGAAAGACAGCGAAATGTCCTTGAGGATGTGGCGTTTGGGCGGCACGATTTTGCCGACCCGGTTCATGGAAAAGACGTATTGAGCCATGCGAAAAACCGTGTTCGAAGGGTGAAAGGGTGTGGCGCCCGGCAGAGCTGCGGTGGAAACACCGACGCTGGAGCGACGCTGAAACAGCCATGCTGCGTAACCGTCGACCCTCAATTATCCTCTGCTTGACATGCGCGACCAAAACAGGCGTGCCAGCCGGTATGGGCGCGGAAAACGCGGTTGGTGGCCAGGCCTCGGCGGCAGTTGATGGGACCTTTAAGCAGGCGTGCGACAATTGTGATGTTTCCAGCGTCAGTGACTGGAGACACCAGCAGCCTGCTGGCGGGTTTGCGGATCGAGCCATCGAGACCGCCGACTCACATCTTGATTTCGTCTGCCTTTGACTGAGCGGGTGCCACAGCACCCGAATAGGCGGACGCCCCCAGCGCCCTGGAAGGGCGCCTCATCACATGACATTTGACGATCTGAATTTGGCCCCGGCCATTGTCCAAGCGGTGCGCGAGCACGGCTATGAAACCCCCACACCCATTCAAGCCGAGGCCATTCCGGCTGTGCTGGCTGGGCGCGACCTGCTGGGCGGTGCGCAGACGGGCACCGGCAAAACAGCGGCATTCATCCTGCCCATGCTGCAAAGCCTGAGCAGCGGTGAACGCGCCAAAAACAAGTTTGGAGGCGTGGCCATACGCGCTTTGGTGCTCACACCCACCCGCGAACTCGCAGCGCAGGTGGAAGAGTCGGCCCGCGTGTACGGCAAACACCTGTCGCTCACCTCTGCCGTGATCTTTGGCGGCGTGGGCATGAACCCACAAATTAACGCCATGAAACGCGGCGTGGACATCCTGGTGGCAACGCCCGGGCGCCTGCTGGACTTGCAACAGCAAGGTTTTCTCGACCTCTCCGGCGTGCAAATGCTGGTGCTCGACGAGGCCGATCGCATGCTCGATATGGGCTTCATCCACGACGTGAAGAAGATTCTTGCCCTGGTGCCAAAAGAAAAGCAGAGCCTGCTGTTTTCGGCCACCTTCAGCGACGAAATCCGCGATCTGGCCAACAACCTGCTGAAAGACCCGCTGAGCATCCAGGTGACGCCGCGCAACACCACGGTGCAGCGCATCGCCCAGGTGATCCATCCGGTCGGCCGTGGCAAGAAAAAAGCGTTGCTGGTGCACATCATCAACCAGCACAACTGGAGTCAGGTGCTGGTCTTCACCCGCACCAAATTCGGCGCTAACAACGTGGCCGAGTTCCTGACCAAAAACGGCATCCAGGCCATGGCCTTGCACGGCAACAAGAGCCAGGGCGCACGCACCCAGGCGCTGGCTGGCTTCAAAAGCGGCGACATCCGCGCATTGGTGGCGACCGACATCGCCGCGCGCGGGATCGACATCGACGAGCTGCCGCATGTGGTGAATTACGAAATTCCGAATGTCTCTGAAGACTATGTGCACCGCATCGGCCGCACCGGCCGCGCTGGCAAGAGCGGTGAAGCCGTGAACCTTGTGAGCCTGGACGAGGAAGGCTTCATGATGGACATTGAACGCTTCACCAAGCAGCAGATTCCGGTGGAAATTTTTCAAGAGTTCATGCCCGAGCCCGGTGAACGGGCCGAGCCGATCGCCATGGGTCGCCAGACCATCTGGGGCGGCGCCGGCAAGCCGCCAAGCCGCGATGTGATGGCAGCCGCTGCCAAGGCCGCTCGCACCGAAATGCTACAGCGCGTGCGCGAAAAGAAAGCCACAGATGGTGGTGGCAACGGCGCAGGACAACGTCAGCATCAGCGTCCGGCAGAAGCCAGTGACAACAGCCAGCCCAGAGGCAGGGATGAGCAGCAACGCCAGGCGCCCCGTGGCGATGGCCGGCGCGCCGGCGGACGTAACGGTGGCGGCGGCGGTGGTGGTGGTAACGGCAGTGGTGCTGGCAACGGTGGCGGCAACCGGACCCATCCTGGTCAGCCTCGTCACGCTGAAGCGCGCGCCGAGCGCGCTCCGCATGACGACCGTGGCCCCCGCGAAGACCGCGGCCCGCGTGAAGACCGGGAGCCGCGTGAAGACCGTCAACCCGGCCCCAATGCCCACCTGGGTAGCCTGCGCATCCGCGAGCCGCGTCCGCGCAGCGCTGCCCCGGGTGGCCAGCCCGACCCGCTGCGCACCAGCATCGATTCCATGCGCACCGGCAACCGCAGCAAAGGCGGACCTGGTGGGCCGGGCGGTAACCGCGGCAGTCGCACCGGTGGCAGCGGCAATGGTGGCGCTGCCGATCCGTTGCGCACCAGCTTTGGCCGCATCCGCTGACAAAACAAGACCCCTACCCTGAGGCTACCCCTGGTGTGTGGCCTGCCCAAAGCGGACCTCGGTCCGCTTTCGCTTTTGTCACGTCAGCCAGCCGGTGCGGTTTTTCAATGTCGTCCGATCCCGACGGCTCGCTGGCCGCTTCGGCCCATCTGGAAATTGCCACGCGGCTTATAAGGGCCGGTCTGCACTCTACCGAAGTCCGGCAAGGGCGCTGGCAGTTTGGGATGTTTGCTCGCCACCCGCAGCCATTCGCAGCGCTTGGTTTCTCAGGCAGCGCGGTCAGCGTTCAGGTGTGGTGGCAAAGCGCGCGGCGAAGAGCGCCATGCGCAAGCTGTTCTTGCCGAAATCGTACAGGCCAAGGGTCGAGCGCGACCGATAGTCGATGCGCTGCTGCGATGGGTCTATCCGAAAATCGACCCGGTCCTGGAAGCCTGCGGGCGTGATGAACACCACTTCCAGCCCCAGCGTCTCGGCGCGAACAATTCGAGCTTGTGGAAAACTGACAAGTGTTTTGTGCAAGCGCTCCATCGCCTGCGCTGGCGTGCCCGCAAAGAGAAGCGGTGGAGGTGCGCCGTCGAGCGAGCTGACGCAGTTGCTGGGCAGGCTACACGCCAGCGTGTCTGGCAACGCGCTTGAGGCGTCGGGCGCGGCGCTGGCGCAGGCGCTCAGCAGCAGCGCCAGGGCGAGCGGTGCTGCGCAGCAAATGGTGCTGATTGGTGTCTGGTGACGGGCCTGCAAGGGAATGCTCATGGGTCAGGGAAGGCGAAGCCAAATTTCGTTGCGCCGCATGAACCACGGCGTCCACGGCGGGTTGTAGCGCGAAAGTGTGGGTTCGCCGGTCCACGCCTGTCCTTCGGCCTTCAGCGCCGCTTCCAAAAGCGCGAGATGCTCGTCTTGATTCGCCTGTGACCAAAGCCCCGAATAGCGGATCACCGCAACCCGCGACGCTGGCACTTCCCGCAACGTCACCCTGGCATCGGTCGGCTCCGGCGCACTGGTCAGTGTGACGCTTTTGGGCAACACGAACTGCACGCGGTAGCCACCGTCGGCTGCGCTTTGGGTCACCGGTGCAGTCATGGCCATCTTCATCGGCTCGGCCGTCTGCATGACGGGTGCCGTCATGGCCAGCTTGCGCTCGCCCTGGTTCTTGCCAAAGATGTAACCCGCCAAGATGGGAAACGCTTGGGAAGACGCCTCCTCGGCCGGAACCTGGACCACCACCTGTGCGACCACATAGGGCGCGTAGGCGCGAATTTCCATCACAGGCCCGCTGCGCTCCACCGTGTACGCCGGCTCCTCAATCGCTTGGCTCGCCAGCGGCGCCGCCAGCAAAGCCAACATGCTCAGCGCTTTTTTCATCTTGCAATCCTATGTTGAAACCGGTCTGCTGCAACGGCTGCTTGCCCCCGGGCTCCAGCGCATTGAGCTGTTGTGGAAGTTGCCAGCAAAACGCCCCATTGGATGCCAATGTGGTGTGCCGACACCCACTTCACAAGGGTCCAGGAGAATTCGGCCCCATGTTTTTACCAAACCTGCGCCGGATGTTTTTCGTCCTTGCCCTCGGCCCCGCCACCTTCATCGCCACCACGCCTCAACCAGCCAACGCCGCGCTGGCGGATCTGCCGCCGATTGACCGTATCGTCAACCACCAGCCCAAGCTGCCGCCGCAGGTGCCAGCCGTCGACGGCGTGGAGATTGCGCAGGTCGGCATTGAGCGGCGCGAATACCTGCCGCTGGCGTGCACGCTTAAACGGCTGCAAGACGCGGTGCTGAGCGTGGAAGACGCGTGCTTTCGCGAGCGCAAAGGCATCAACCCCAAGGGCATGGCGCACGCCGCCCTGGCCATGCTGACCGGCGGCCGCACCCAGAGCCTCAGCACCATCACACAGCAGCTTGTGCGCACCATGCTGCCCAGGCGCTAGCGCACGGTACAACGCCAAGCCAAGCAACGCCTGCTCGCCTTTAAGATGGAACGGGTGCTGTCTAAAAACCGCGTCCTGGAGATCTAACTCAACGAAATTTTCCTGGGTCAGCACGCTCACGGTTTTGCATCAGCGTCCAGGACCTGCTTCGGCAAAACGATGGGCCAGCTCGCTATTGCCAAGGCGGCTATGTTGTCTGGCCGGCCGCAAAACCCCGCTGTGCCAACCCGGTGACCAATTTCGAGCGCGCCAGTGCACCGTGCTCGACCGCATGCGAGCGGTCGGCGCCATCATCGAGCCGCAACTGGCGGCGGACTGGGCTGAGAAGTTGGAGCTTGGAGAGCTGGGTCGGCGCAGTGTCGAGGCCGAGCCTGTGGCCGAGATAGCGCGCCGTGTGGTGCTGGACCGCTTTGGCACCGAGGTCTACTCCAGTGGCATTCTCGTCACCACCTCAATGCGCGCCGCTGACCAGCCAGCGGCCTTGGCCGCCGTGCAGCGCGGCGTGATGGCGCTGGAGGCGCGCAACCCCTGGCGTGGCCCGCAAGACCAGATCGAACAGCCACAGGCCGATGGCACAGCGCTCGACAGCGCCATCGCCGACGGCCTGCGGGGCGTGTGCGATGAAGACCTGCTGCGGGTGGCGGTGGTGTTGTCGGCCTCATCGAAGGCGATGCGTGTGCAACTGGCCGATGGCAAGCGCCTGCGTCTCCAGGGCGCTGGCCTGCAGCCCACGGCCAACGGGCTTGTAGCCAAAGCAAAACCGGCGCTCAAGGACCAGCGCGGTTCGGTGGTGCCTGTGGTGGTCAGCGGCAAAATCTGGGCGCTGACCCAGTGGACGAAACCGAGGCTGCGCTGGTCGGCGGCTTCGATTTTTCTCGGCAACCGTTCAACCACGTTACCCAGAGCTGGCGCCAGCCCGGCTCGGCCATCAAGCCGCTGCTGGTGTCGGCCGCGCTGTCAGCGCGCGTGATGCCAACCACCTTGCTCGACGACCTGCCCTTCACATCGGCCAACGGCTGGAGCCCAGGTAACAGCGGCACCATCGCGCTGGGCCCGATCACGGTGCACCAGGCGCTGGCGAAATCGAGCAGCCTGGCGAGGGCGCGCCTGCTGCAGCACACCGGCCTCCAGCGGCCACGCGACAGGACCGCCCGTTTCGGTCTGGACCCGGCGCGCCAACCCAACAACCTCACCCTGGCGCTGAGCACCGGCCTGGTCACGCCGCTGCAAGTGGCGCAGGCTTACTGCACATTGGCCATTGGCCAATAGAAGGTAGCGGCTGGCGGCTGGCCCCGGTGGTGATTGAGAAAATCACCGACTTCCAAGACAAGGTCTGGTTCGGGGCACCGCCTCCCGCACCGCTCACCGAAGACAACCGCGCCAGCCCCGCGCGCAACACCTTTGTGTTGAGCTGCCGGCTGGCCGATGTGACGTGCGCGGGCCCAGCAGCAAGCGCCCAGGCAACCCTCAACCGCCCCAACATTTACGGCAAAACCGGCACCACCAACAGCCTGGTCGACGCTTGGTTCGCCGGCTACCAGCCCACGCTGGCCGCGGTGGTCTGGCTCGACCACGACAAGCCGCGCAGCCTGGACAACCCCGAATCGGGCGAACGCCTGGCGCTGCCGATCTGGATCGACTGCATGGCCACCACACCCAGGGTCGTGCCAGTGGCGCCATCCGTCGCACCGCCCGCTGGCCCGATTCGAGAGAACGGCGACTGGCTCTGCAGCGAATGGCAAAACGGCGGTGCAGTCGCCCCCATTTCAGACAGGACAGACATCACCTATGCAGGTCCGCCGATGGTGATTGACGCCACCAAGGCGTGGTTCAAGCCCTGAATACACGCCACCCACCAACGAAAAAGCCGACCGGAGAGTCGGCTTTTTCGTGTCGCCTTGGCGGGATCAGGCCTCGAGGATACGGGCCCTTGCCTCGGCGTATTCGCGCTTGAAGCGCGCCACCATGTCGGCCGCCGGCATCACCTCACGGATGGCCCCAATGCCCTGGCCACAACCCCAGATGTCTTTCCAAGCCTTGGCCGCGTTGGCGCCTTCACCGGTAGAGAAGTTCATCTTGCTTGGGTCGCTCTCGGGCAGGTGATCGGGGTCCATGCCGGCGTTCTTGATGCTGCCCTTCAGGTAGTTACCGTGGATGCCGGTGTAGAAGTTGCTGTAAACGATGTCGTCCGAATTGCTCTCGGTGATCATCTGCTTGTAGCCGTCGACTGCGCGCGCCTCAAGGGTGGCAATAAAGGCCGAGCCGATGTAGGCGAAGTCTGCGCCCATGGCTTGGGCCGCCAGCACCGCGCCACCCGAGGAAATCGAGCCTGAGAGCGCCAACGGGCCGCCAAACCACTCGCGAATTTCCTGCACCATCGCAAAAGGGCTCTTCACGCTGGCGTGGCCGCCGGCGCCAGCCGCCACAGGAATCAAGCCGTCAGCGCCCTTCTCGATCGCCTTGTGGGCAAACACGTTGTTGATCACGTCGTGCAACACCACGCCGCCCCAGGCCTGCACGCCCTTGTTCACGTCTTCGCGCGCGCCAAGGCTGGTGATGATGATCGGCACCTTGTACTTGGCGCAGACTTGCATGTCGTGCTCCAGGCGGTCGTTGCTTTTGTGCACGATCTGGTTGATGGCAAACGGCGCTGCCACGTTGTCGGGATTCGCCTTGTCGTGAGCGGCCAGCGCCTCGGTGATTTCGGCCAGCCACTCGTCCAGTTGCGAGGCCGGGCGCGCGTTGAGCGCCGGCATCGAACCGACGACGCCGGCCTTGCACTGGGCGATCACCAGCGCTGGATTGCTGATGATGAACAGCGGCGAGCCAATGACAGGGAATTTGATGTTCTTCAAAACGGGCGGCAAGGTGCGCGCGGGTGCTGTCATGGTGTCTCCAAGGTGGGGGTCGGTAGATTCTGAGTGCAGCGCACTTGCCGCCGTGTCGAGGCGGCGACAGCGTAGCCGCTGCGTCAGGTGATGATCAAAAAGCCTCGGCAGCCAGCGCAGTCACCGCCTCAGCGCCTTCGACGATCGCGTCGCGCATGCCCGGCGCTCGGCCCAGGATGTGGTCGGCATAGAAGCGCGCGGTGGTGATCTTGCTTTGCATGAACGCCGCCTCCTCGGTGCCTGCGGCCAGCTGGTCTTCTGCCACCAGCAGCGCACGCGCCATTTGCCAGCCCGCCATCAGGTTGCCTGCCAGCATCAAGTAAGGCACGCTGCCGGCAAACGCGGCGTTGGGGTTGCTGCGGGTGTTGACGGCGATGAAATCGACCACGTCCACAAACGCTTCACGCGCTGCGGTGAGGCGCTTGGCCACAGCCAGCGACTGCGCGCTGCCGCGCTCGACCAGCTCGACTTCGGTCGTCTGAACCTGCGCGGCGATCGCCCTGGCGCCCCTGCCACCATCGCGTGCTGTTTTGCGGCCCACCAGGTCGTTGGCCTGAATCGCGGTCGTGCCCTCGTAGATGGTGAGGATCTTGGCGTCGCGGTAATACTGCGCCGCGCCTGTTTCCTCGATGAACCCCATGCCACCGTGTACCTGTATGCCCAGCGAGGTCACTTCGAGGCTCATTTCGGTGCTGTAGCCCTTGACCAGCGGCACCAGGAAATCGTAGAAGGCGGCATTTTCCTTGCGCACTGCCGCGTCGGGGTGGTGGTGCGCCGCGTCAAATGCCGCTGCAGCCACGGCTGCCATCGAACGGCAGCCTTCGGTGTAGGCGCGCATGGTCATGAGCATGCGCTTGACATCGGGGTGGTGAATGATGGACGCTGCCGCGCCCAGGCTGCCATCGACCGGGCGGCTCTGCACGCGGTCCTTGGCATAGCCCACCGCCTTCTGGTACGAGCGCTCGGCAATCGCGACGCCCTGCACACCGACCGCGTAGCGCGCGGCGTTCATCATGATGAACATGTATTCCAGGCCGCGGTTTTCCTCGCCCACAATGTAGGCGGTGGCACCGCCGTGGTCGCCGTACTGCAGCACCGCAGTCGGACTGGCCTTGATGCCCAACTTGTGTTCGATGCTCACGCAATGCACGTCGTTGCGCTCGCCCAGCGTTCCGTCCGCGTTGGCCAGGAATTTGGGTACCACAAACAAGCTGATGCCCTTCACGCCCTCGGGCGCCCCGGTCGCCCGCGCCAGCACCAGGTGCACGATGTTCTCGGCCATGTCGTGCTCACCATAGGTGATGTAGATTTTGGTCCCGAATACCTTGTAGCTGCCGTCAGCCTGCGGTTCGGCACGGCTGCGCACCGCCGCCAAGTCGCTACCAGCCTGGGGTTCGGTCAGGTTCATGGTGCCGGTCCACTGGCCGCTCACCAACCTTTTCAGGTAGGTCGACTTGAGCTCGTCGCTGCCTGCGGTCAGCAGGGCTTCGATGGCGCCGTCGGTCAGCAGTGGACACAGCGCAAAGCTCATGTTGGCGCTGTTGAGCATTTCCCCGCAGGCCGCACCAATGGTCTTGGGAAGGCCTTGGCCACCGAATTCAACTGGGTGCTGCAGGCCTTGCCAGCCGCCTTCGGCGTATTGCTTGAAAGCGTCTTTGAAACCCGGCGTGGTGGTGACAACCCCGGCCTTGAAAGTCGATGGGTTCTTGTCTCCCTCCCAGTTCAGCGGCGCGATCACATCCTCGTTGAGTTTTGCGCACTCTTCCAACACCGCCTGCGCGGTCTCCAAACCAGCGTCCTCAAAGCCTGGCATGGCAGCCACCTGGTCGATGCGTGCCAGGTGCTCGATGTTGAACAGCATGTCTTTCAGCGGTGCGGTGTAGCTCATGGCGAGTCTTTTGGGGGCGGAAGAATGATTGAAAAAGGGGCATCGCAAACGATGCCCTGTCAGAACAGAGCGTGGCTTACAGCGCCTTGATTAGCTCGGGCACTGCCACGAACAGATCGGCTTCCAAGCCGTAGTCGGCCACGCCAAAGATGGGCGCTTCGCGGTCTTTGTTGATCGCCACGATGACCTTGGAGTCTTTCATGCCGGCCAGGTGCTGGATGGCACCGCTGATACCTGCTGCAATGTAGAGCTGGGGCGCGACAATCTTGCCGGTCTGACCCACCTGCCAGTCGTTTGGGGCATAGCCCGCATCCACCGCGGCGCGGCTGGCGCCCAGGGCGGCACCCAGCTTGTCGGCCAGCGGCGCCATCACCTCGTCGAACTTCTCGTTAGAGCCCAGTGCACGCCCGCCGGAGACGATGATCTTGGCGGCGGCGAGCTCAGGCCGATCGCTCTTGGCGATCTCGCTGCCCAAGAAAGTGGTTTTGCCACTGTCGACCACTGCTGCTGCGATTTCGACCGCCGCGCTGCCACCGGTTGCAGCAGCCGGATCGAAGCCGGTGGTGCGCACTGTAATTACCTTGGTGGCATCGCTGCTTTGCACCGTGGCCATCGCGTTGCCAGCGTAGATCGGGCGCTCAAAGGTGTCGGGCGACTCGACCTTGGTGATGTCGCTGATTTGCGCCACATCAAGCTTGGCGGCCACGCGCGGGGCAATATTCTTGCCCGAAGCGGTGGCGGGAAAAAGGATGTGGCTGTAGCTCGACGCGATGGCCAGTACCTGAGCGGCCATGCTTTCGGCCAGGCCATGTTCCAGGTGAGCCGCATCGGCGTGCACCACCCTGCTCACACCGGCAATGGCAGCAGCGGCCTTGGCCGCCTCACCTGCATTGTGGCCAGCCACCAGCACATGCACATCGCCACCACAAGCCAAGGCTGCGGTGACGGTGTTGAGGGTCGCCACCTTGATGGCGGCGTTGTTGTGTTCGGCAATGACAAGAGAGGTCATGGTTTAAGTCCTGTTGCGGGAGAGATTGCGTGAGGTTCGCGTGTCTTTTTCCAGGAAGCCGGGCAACCGGCTTCGCCGGGACGCCTGCTTCTCCCCCTAAGGGGTGGCGCCTAAGGCTAAGGCGACGCGACGGGTATCAAATGACTTTGGCTTCGTTTTTGAGTTTGTCCACCAGTGCCGCCACATCGGACACCATGACGCCGGCGCCGCGCTTGGGTGGCTCGCTGACCTTGAGCGTTTTGAGACGTGGCGTCACGTCTACACCCAGGTCTTCGGGCTTGAACATTTCCAGGGGCTTTTTCTTGGCCTTCATGATGTTTGGCAGTGTCACATAGCGCGGCTCGTTCAGACGCAGGTCGGTGGTGATGACAGCGGGCAGCGTGATCGCCAGCGTCTCCAGACCGCCATCGACCTCGCGGGTGACATGCGCCTTGCCATCGGCCACCTCGACCTTGTAGGCAAACGTGGCCTGCGGCAGATCGGCCAGCGCGGCGAGCATCTGGCCGGTCTGGTTGCAGTCGTCGTCAATCGCCTGCTTGCCCATAATGATCAGACCGGGCTGTTCCTTGTCAACCAGCGCCTTAAGCAGCTTGGCGACCGCCAGTGGCTGCAGCTCTTCGCTGGTCTCCACCAAAATGGCGCGGTCGGCACCGATCGCCATGGCGGTACGCAAGGTTTCCTGGCACTTGGCGTCGCCGCACGAGACCACGATCACCTCGGTGGCCGCGCCCTTTTCCTTCAGGCGCACAGCCTCCTCCACCGCGATTTCGTCAAATGGGTTCATGCTCATCTTGACGTTGGCGATGTCGACACCGCTGCCGTCGCTCTTGACGCGGACTTTGACGTTGTAGTCGACAACGCGCTTGACGGGGACGAGGACCTTCATGATCGGTGGCTCCTGATGGGGTGAAACAGAAAAGGGGTTGACGTGTGCGTCAAGTTGAATATTGTATGCCTGCCCCTCTGATGTTTCACTGCCGCGGGGCTCGAAAGGCCCACTGCGCCGGGGTGGTTCTGGCCCCTGCAACCGGGTTTTTTTCTCGGTGGAGCCAGGGTTTTGACCCTTGTCTGCGGTCAGCTGCCTGGAGCGGCAGGGCGATTTGTGCGCTGTCGCGCAAGAAATTAGCACGCGTTTCTGCGGTCGGTCCGCTGCTCCCACTCAGATGGCTCCCAACCCTTCGCCAGCCGGCGCCGTGTGTGGGCGGGTCGTGAGCGCCAGTGCCGCAGGCGAGATCCCTGAGGCCGCATGGCTGCAAAGCCACACCTTGCTGTTCGGCGGTTTTGGTTCATCGCCCGTCTTGGGTTTGCGTTTCTCGTCATCAGCGCCTGTGCGAATTTCATCCCCCACCTGCGCACCACACACTGCGAACTGCGCACCGCGCACTGCGGACAGGCACTTCGCACCGACAGACGAACACAAAGGCTTGGATAGTCTGGGTATTGACGTGGGCGGTGGCGGGTATGGTGCGCTTGGACATCCAGATCGCCTTGCGCGCCCTCTCGATGGGCCTACCCCACCTTATAGATAAGGCCCAATAAAGTTTGAACTTTCCCTGATTTTTTAACTCAGAGAATCATGGAAAAAGAAAGCGCAAGAAATCAAACTCTCGAGCAGCTTCACGAACGGCGCAA
>Ga0105055_10009766_pt1 | contig 12174 bp, 17 predicted proteins | sample BON03_FD_78090 | JGI IMG/M metagenome (GOLD analysis project Ga0105055, IMG submission 78090) | Freshwater microbial communities from Lake Bonney liftoff mats and glacier meltwater in Antarctica - BON-03 | ecosystem: Environmental > Aquatic > Freshwater > Ice > Glacier meltwater | place: Lake...
AATAAAGAAAGAGGTAAGAGACCACCAACTTTTGATATTAAAAATTTACTAATATCAATTAACCCATTGAAAGGAATTGGATCTAAAATAGGAGTAGGATCTAATTGGTTAGATACTAAAGGAAATAATATTGATAAACAAGATAGAACTATAAATTTTGACTCATCAAATACCGGATCTAGTTTAAATGTTGATGGTGAAGTTGATGGATCTATGTCTAGACAAGGTAAGATATCATTTACTTCAATAGATAGAATTCTAAACTTTTATAGAAATCGTAATTTGAAATTCCAACAATTAGATAAATATCACCAATTAAGAGATAAAAAAGTAGAAGAGTTAGAAATATTAATAAGTGAAATATCAGATAAGATAAAGTTAGGAGATTCAAATGGAGTAATTGTCAATCCAATATTAAAAGGATATACATTAAATACAGTGAATAAGTTAATTTCTAAACTACAATCTTTGCAAATAATTTTAGCATTCAAAGAACTGAATAATATAAACAGACTATATGCTAATCAAGCAATTACTAAAATTATGAGATTTGCACTATCAATACAAACTGATAAGTTTAAATCACCTAGATATATACGAATTATCTAATAAAGAATATAAAAAATTATATATAGAATATGTCAATACAAATAATAGATGGATTTAAATTAAATTCTAACACACCTATAGATTCTAGAATAGTAACATCAGGAACAGCTTCTAGAAATTCAATGCAATATAAATATAATGGATTGAGAGTATTTGATACTGTTCAATTAATATCCTTTGTTTGGATAAACAATAACTGGATTAAAGACAATGAATCAGGTGGAGGTGTTGTATTTGCAACAGGAACAGGAGCAGAAGATTATTTATTAAAATCAGCCACTGGTGGTAAATTTGGTAATAGTATTATTTTTGATAATGGTACAAATGTTGGAATTGGCACTAACGTTACTGATCAAAGATTAGTTGTTTCCGGTAATGTTAAAGCTACATCTTATATTGGTAGTGGTCAAAACTTAACTGATTTGGATGCTGATAAAATAACTAATGGATCTTTAAGTGTAGTTAGGATAAAAAATGGATCAAATAATCAGATATTAACTACGAGTGGTGGAGTAACTACTTGGATGAATCCATCAGAATTAGTATCAGGTAAAGTTTCTATATCATACCGAGTATCAACAACACCACCAACAACTGATCAATTTTTAACATTCGTAGATAATACTACTGATCAATCGATTCATATAAATCCATTTATAAAGATAAATAATACCGATTCACAAATATTAGCATCTGATCAAAGTAATAACAAATTTTTAAGACCATCATACTCATTTATTAATAACAAAACAGTTGGTATTTATTTAACAAATACTTCACAAGTTGGTATTTCAACGGGATTGAATATAAATGGTAGTATCACATTCCGAGAAGATGGACAATTATATTTTATAAGAGGTAACGGTTTTGGAGGAGCAATAAGATTTCTTAGTAATGCTAATGTAACTCAATCTATTGGATTACAAATAGGTGAGTTTAGAAGTACTACCTTCACACCACATATCAAAATAGAACTTGATAAAACATTTTTTGAGAAGGATATTTATCTATTAACTAATAAGAAGATATTCTTGGGACCAACTGCAAATATTACTAACGAAAATTCTAATATTGTTATAAATACTGGATCAACATTCACACCCACTCAATTTAGAGCACCTGATGGAACAACTGGTTTACCAGGTATTAGTTTTGCTAGTGACACCACTTCGGGTATGCGTAAAACTAATGGAATATTATCACTTGTTAATAACGGATCGGATCGTATAGAAATGATTTCAAGTGGTGGATTTATTAATATTAACGGATCTACTAGGATTTATAATAGTTTATTGGTTAACGGTTTAGGGAATAATGGATTAACGGTTAATAATAATACCATTTTAACTGGTAATCTAGATGTAAATGCCGATCAAACAACTTTAAAAGTAAATAGTAATGGAGTTAGTGTCGGTGGTGGTAGTAATGCTAGAGTAATTTATAATGGATGGATGAATTTTTCATATAATAACGGAGGAACACCTAAAATTACGATACATAGTAACCATCTAGCAAATTTCGGAATTACACTACTTTCATCAGATTTGACAGTTATTAGCGACACATTAAGTGGATATGTTGTATTAAAATTTGATGCCAATTTTACTAATAATGAGATATTAGATAATACTAATATACAAATAACAAATAAATATGTATCAGGATACTACAGACCATTTAATTATACAACCTATACAGAAAACAGGACTATAGTTATATTTTTCCAAAGAGGAGCCAATAAGTTTGTTACCAATGAACCAGCAGGTACAATAGGAATTGGAAATTTTGCATTTTATATCTCAATATGTGTATTTAAAAATTAGTTTAGTATTATATCCATTTGTATATCTCTCCAAAGACTATTATAATAATCTCTAATTTCTTCTGAGTAATCATACATTTTAGAAGAAGAATTATACATTGGTTTTCTTAAATAATAATAAGAATTGTTTACTTTATCAAAAAAATAATCATAATTATCCTTTATTAAATAAATACACTTCTCTTCGTTACACCATTTAATCATATTTTCTATGATGTCAAATCCAATAAATTTACCAAAGAATTCCTCTTGAACGGAAATATATAAATAATTCTTTATAATCTCATTGTGATAATCATATATACCCATAGGATTTGACATCTCAACTTTGGTTAAAAAGAATTTTATATCCAATTTAATTAAGTTATTTATAAACTTAATTAAAGTCTTTGATATTAATTTATTTATAAAAACATAAATAGTATCATCTTCACTTATATAACAAATAGGTATTTTTTTATACTTTTTATAAAAAAGCATATTCTTATCAATTACCCATTTATCTGATTTATCAGGTATTAAATTATTAAGATCCATAATGTAATCTCCAATCCTTTTTAATTTCATCTAAAAATTCATCTACAATAGTCATAGTTGGCTTAGACCATAAAAGTGGACCATAATTAGATATATTGTAACATTTTATTAAATAATCTTCAATATGAGATTCTGATAGTTTATCAACTCTACCAAATATTCCCTTATTTGCATATATCGCATTATTAAAATCACTACAAAACCATAAGTTAAAGTTATCCACATTAAATACAATTTCCTCAATTGGTATAAACGGCTTAACACTAACTTCCTTTTCCCTACTAAAAATTCTAAATAAACTTTTCATATTATAAATATAACTAATATATTCCTAATATAGACAACTTATTAATTCTATTATTAACGACATCTGTTTTAATATTATATTCATAATAATATCTTTGATTTTTATCACCAAAAACATCAATTTTTACAAGATACATTACATCTCCGGTTCTATTAAACATTTTAGATAATATCACACCATTAGTATAAATAGTATCATAGAAATCACTAAAACTAAGTCCTATATCGAACCTTCTACTTTCTACAATAACCAAGTCTCCTTTTTTAAATTTCATTTTAGAATACTATTTAATTTATTATCTCTATCAAGATATCCTAAAACTTCTTTAATTTTAGTTTGTATTAAACTTCTATCTAAATCACAACCAGTTACCATTGTATAAGTAAATGAATTTTCAACAAAAGATCCTGATGGTACCAACTCATCCCATTTCATACCACGCCACTCCCAATCAGCATAATCAATATCATCAGGAGCATCAGAATCATTATAGTAAGAAAAATCATCTGTAACATCTCTTATCAAATTTTCATATTCATTTAACTCTCCAATAAAATAACCATATATATCACCTTCTTTTGTTGGATATAAATAGATTTTAAATTTAAAATCGGGAAGAAATTGACTTTTAAAATAACTCACATCAACAGAAAGATCCTTTTTAAGTGCCATAAATATCTCAAAAGCAGTTAGTTTTATCAAACCACTATAATTTATATATTCTTCCAAATCCACCATTGTTATAGAGTTATTACCAATCTCAATTGATTTAACTCGAATATCATTTAATAGAGTTAGAACCTCATTAAAATCTTTTGTTTTAAACTTAACTCCGTTATATATTCTTGTACTCATATTCCTAACTCACTTAATTTATAATCTCTCTCACTTTGTCTAATTCCGGATTCAACTATAATCGATAACTCACAATCATCAGTTGATTCATATAATGTACAAAAATCTAAATATTCTCTTACATTTATTAGTTTTATCTCAAATAAGTTTTCACTCCTTTCAAGTCCAGAATCATCAAAAGATGCAATATAAACAAATAATATTAATTTTCTATAATATCTTTGATTTGGATAAACAGATAATCCCTTATCAACGAAGTATAATACCGAATTTCTTACATATTTAGTAAAATCACGTATTGTTTCAAATTCAACAAAGTTTGGATATAGATTAATCAAACCCTTCACTGTTCCTATGTTATAACTTACTCTATACATTATTAAAATTTTAGAACTTCCTTATAATGAATAACCCAATCAGAGTGATTCACATTTATTGGTATACAACTATCATCACTTCTTAATATGTCAATTAGTTCATCCGGACTATCATCAAAATGAACTACAAATCCTTTATTACTTAGAAAGTTTATTTTAGGATCTTTATTAGTAAATACAATTCTACTTTTAGGTATTCCCAATTCCTCAGCAACTTTAAATAGTTTCTCATTTTGTTTAGGTATCCAAATCCAATTTTTATCATAAGCATACTTATCATCGAATCTAGATGTTACTATCCAAATCTCATTATTTAGTAATATTAACTCTTTACAGAGATCTTTTACAGATTCCCTTGTAAGTGTATCATCAAAATCAAAAGATATCTTCATAGATCTAAATTAAATTCCTAAAAGTTAAACTAAATCTTACATCACTTGTATCAGATTTTGGAATTGAGTGTAACCAAAGATTCTGAACAATATCATTCATATAAAATATAGATCCATCATTTAAAACATAATCTATTATATCAGAGTTTAACTTATTCTTAAATCTCAATGTTCTTGATGATCCAATAGATATAATAACAACACCAGTACCTGGTAATAAATTATCAATATTATCAGAGTGATAACCCATTGATGACTTACCATCATGATATCTATTTATTAAACAATTATTTGGAGTGAATCCAACAAGTGGAGATATTAAGTTAGCTATATCATTCAAGAAGTCTGGTAATGTAGTATCAGGATAAACATTACCCGAATAATCATAAGCCTTACCAAATGATGCAGTCCATCTTGACTTCATTGATTTATCATAATCTATATCAATTAACCTATCAAATATATTAGTTGTATCTGATAAATAATTATCAATTAATCTACTACCGGGTATTAAAACAGTTCCTAAATTCATTTTATAATTTTTAGTATCACAAATATATGATAAAATTTATAAAAAAATTACTTTTCTAGATATTTTTTAAGAAATTCAATTTTTTCTAAGTTAAATGCCTTATCATCAACATTACCATAATCAGAAAAACTAGGATCTAATTCATATGTCTCACACTCATTACTATACCATTCCTCAATTATAGATTCTAAACTATAATTCTCAAAATCTTCAAGTAATTCAAATCCAGAATGACCAATTAATTCCGAATAGAATTTAACATCAAATCTTATTTTATAGAATGATACTCCATCATCAAATCGTTTTGTATAAGTAAAATTCTTACCAACCAAATCATCAAATTCTGATTCAAGTTCTTTCTCATTTTCAGAAACATGAGCTGATGTACACCAATCATTATATTCATTTTTTATATCTAAGAATAAATCACTATCTTCTACTATTTTAGTAAGAGTCTCATAATTTCTTTCATTTAATATTTCTTTAATAACTTCTTCCTCAGTTCCGACCAATCCAAATTCATCATTAAAAGTTTCTATTCCACCAATTTCCTTTATTATACTTTTAATTAATAGTTCTTCAAAATCTTTATTTAAATTATATTGTAAAAATGATGATGTGTCAGTATAAGAATAATTAAAATAGTCATCATAATCTATTCCATTTATTAATTCGTCTTTATATGAAGACCTTCTTGCTAATACTAAATTTGATAAATCGAATTGATCAATTTCTAAAAAAACATCATCACCTTCTATTAATATACCATCTGTATTAATATGAATTATATCAACAATCTGTTTATCACTTATATAAAATTCATCATTACATTTAACAATAAGTGATAATTGTGTTGATGAACTATCCATTATATCACCATTATTATTCAATCTAATTATTTTCTTATCCTTAATTCTAATACTATCAAGTGATTTTATTAAATCACCATCTAATTCTATTAAAATTTCAGCATTTGCTAAATCTTCTATTATATTATAAACAAACTCAATACTATTTGTTAAATCATCATCTAAAGTTACACTTAGATTATCATCATCATCAAATAATGATATCGTTATTTTATATGATGGTATAGATGTTGGTATTTCAGTAAATGAATCATTATATATAAATCCTCTATTTATTGTTAAATTATAACCAGCCGTTTTAAAGTCGATATAATAATCTTCTATATCCTCATCAGATATAGGATAAATCTCATCTATATTATTAAATCTCTTTAATTCCTTTTCAGAACTTTTATTTGATTCAAGTATAAATTTCAAATATTTTTTTATAATCATTAATTATATATTAAATTAATTTAATACATAATTAACAAATAAGTAAATTACCAACTGTCTTAACCTTTGTTTCAAAATCTTCAAGTGTTTTATTATTTGTCATAATGAAGTGAGCTAAATCAATATCAATCTTATTTGTATCCTCAACCTCTTTAACTCTCTTATTAGCATCAACATATATAATAACATCAAATAAGTGTTTAGAAGCTTCAAACTCATCTAAATCACGCATACCTACATAACAATCATATTTCTTCAATATCTCTTTAGATAATCTAGATTTATCATATTTATTATATTCACAGATCATATCATACCAAATATCTCTATGATTAAATCTATCATTGAAACATTCTTCTAATGACTTATATCCAAATTTATCTTTTATTTTATCAAATATAAATAATTCATTACTAATCTCCGAAGAAGACTTATAGGAGAATCCATAATATTTTTGAAGTAGTTCAGCTAATGTATCCTTCCCACTTCTACCACATCCAAGTATTAATATTTTCTTCATATACAAATATAATTATTTTTAAAACAAAAGTTTTATTAATAATATAATAATTATGAAGAATGAAAAACTTATTATTATCGGAGGAAGTGGAAGTGGTAAAGACTATCTAAGAAGAAAGATTATGACTAAAGACTTAGTAGGATGTATTAAGACCACCACTCGACCTAAAAGAGAAAATGAGGTACAATCTATAAGCTATGACTTTATCACAGATTTATCATTTAAGGAGATGATTGAAAATGATAAGTTTATTTGTTATCAGATATTTAACGTGACACCAAAGTATAAGGATTCTGAGATCTGGTACTATGGGATAACTAAAGAAGAGTTTGATAGATCACAAGTTTTGATAATGACACCTGATGAATTTAAACAAATTGATAAACAACAAAGAAAAGAATGCTTTGTTGTTTATTTAGATATTGATAGATCTATCAGAGAAAAAAGAATCTCTAATAGAAATGATGATAATGACTCAGTAAAAAGGAGATTAGACTCAGATGATAATGACTTCAAGGATTTTAAAGATTATGATCTAAGAGTTAGTGATGCTGACTTTAGTTACGAAGATGTATATGATCTAATGGACTAGTGTCTACTATCAGGTTCTGTTATGATAATAGTACCGTCATTAAATGTAAATCCGGATAAAGAACCATTTATACCATCACAAACCTGCTCTGAGTTTTGTATAGTATTTTCAGACACTGATAATATTATATTCAATATTGAATAAACTTTTAAATAATTATTATCAGAAGAATAAAAACTAGATGTACAAATTCCTTGTATTAAATCTATAATCAAATCTATAGTTTCATTATTACGAACCTTCATTTTATCAATTATAAGTTTTGGTATTTTACATATAGTCATTTCTCTTTCATAATCATAAATAACTCTGTTTATTAAATCAAGAAAAGTCTTTAAAATTTCAGAATCACCCATCGTTTTATAATCACCTTTCTCTAATAAAGTAGTTATATTACTTTTATAACTTGTTAAGAATATACATAAATACTTTTTAAAAACAACACTTCTATATTCAGTATTAAATTGCATAGCTGGAATTCTAGAGAATCTCCATAAATCTATATAGTTGAATATATCATGATTTATTATATCTTCTTCTTTAATAAATTTAGATAATGATTGTGTGTCTACATCCTTCATAAAATCCTCTACAAACTTCTTAGATAAAAAGTTATAAACAGTTTTTATTATATTTGTTTTTATCAATGTGTAAAAGACACCAGATAGAATAACACCCCATATTCCATAAGTCTTCATTATTTCTATACCATATTGTTCCATTACATAATTTTATTTTTAATTATATATTAAAAATATATAATTAAAAACTAATATATTCAAATAGTAAGTGAATTATTTTAATATATAATTAAAAATAAAATACATTATGGATAAAATCAGATTTAATATAAATAAAATACACTCAAATATATTAAATTTATTTGAAAATGTTTCAGTATTAGAGAAATCTAATAAAAAGTTTGGAAATTACTTTGAAATATTAGTGAATGAGAATAAACAAGTTAAGATTATATTAACAAAGAAAGATGTTGAGAATAGTAAATTTAAATGGTCTTACTACTCAAATCCAAATAATGAGGATTCATATTTAATTGAAAGAATTTCTGATGTAGAATCAATCACAGATGATATAAAAGAAATCTTCACTAAAAATAGATTTGATAAAGATTATATAAATAAATAATTAAATATGATAGATTTAAAGTTTATAAGTTTAACATTCACTAATGTTAAAAATAGTATTGAGATTTTTTTAAAAAAAGAATATAATAAATCGAGTATTCTATTCGATAATTCATCAATATATGGACAGATCTTATCTGTCATTGAAAATCTACATCAATTATCATTTTTATATTTAAAGAATACTATAAACCAATTTGATTTAAGCTTACCAAATTCTAACAATGGTAGAATAATACGAAATGCTGCTATAACAGCAGGTCATATACCTGGTCGTGGTATATCAGCTACAGGAACTTTAAAATTTACTTTAAAGACATCAGTTGATTTAGATAAAGAAATACCAGGATCTAGAATAACTTTAAATAATAAAACAAATATTAAGAATAAATCAAATAATTTAGACTATTCATTTAATATCGGAAATGAAAAGATTACACACAGAATAAGTTCTAATTATCAATTCTTTATACCAATTATACAAGGTAAATGGATTTCTACAACATTCACAGGAACCGACAATCCTTTTCAAACTTTTCAAGTAGCCGAATATGGACAAAAGGATATCGAGAACTTTAACATAGAAGTTATAGTTAATGGTGATCTTTGGTCATTGAAAACTAGTATATGGGATATGATACCAGATGAAAAGTCTGTGGTAACTAGAACAGGTTATAATGGTGGATTAGATGTCATTTTTGGAAATGGTGGATTTGGAGCAATGCCTAAATTAGGATCAATAATTGAAGTTAGATATATTACAACCGATGGATCACTTGGTAATATATTTAGACGAACTTCCAATGATTGGAAGTTTATACAAGATATAACTGATGGGAATGGACAATCAATTGATGTTGAAAAACTATTCAACATAGATATTTATACAGATATAAACTTTGGAGCTGATAAAGAAAGTTTAGCCTTTACTAAAAATATTCTACCTATGGTTAGTAGAAATTCAGTTTTAGCTCTACCAAAGCAATATGCTTATGAAATTAAGAAGTTAGGAGTCTTCTCACATGTAAATGCTTATGAAGCATCAGGAACTATATTTATTTCAGTTACACCAAATATAAACCTATTTAAAAATCAAAATTCTAACTACTTTACAATTGATAGGAAAGCCTTCACACTAGATAATTATGAGAAATCTAAAATAGATAAATATTTAAGAAGTGGTGGTACTATACAACTTAATAGAAAGTATAAAATTGTTAATCCAGTATTATCTTATTATTCTATTAATGTATCAGTTATACCTTACTCAGATGCTTCCGATGATTCAGTAAATGCACAGATATTAAATAATATATCAGAATACTTCTTAAATTTATCAAGAGTTGATAGAATACCCAAATTAGACTTAATTAAAGTTTTATCAAGTATATCAGATATACATTCAGTTGATATTAAATTCGTTTGTAAAAAAAATGAGGATTATCACAGAAATAATATAAAAGCTTTACAAAATCAAACAAGTCAATCACCAGAAATATATAATTCATCAACCACATTAGGATTAGATACATCTTTAGATGATATATTATTTGATCCAAGTGAAATTCCGGTTATAAGAGGAGGATGGTCAGATCGAAATGATATATACTATAGTGATGATATTGAATCAAGTGGATTAAAAGCAGTTAATATAATTAAGAAAGGTGTTGTTGATGTTAAAAATAAAAATATAATTTAAGAAATGTTAAAAGAATCTAAAGAGTTACCAGAATTATTCTATATGAAACACAGACACGATGATAATAAAGACTATATAGATTATTCTAATGTTTTATTTGATAGAAACTTATCACCTTATATATTTAAGAATGATATGATGAACTCATTCTTAAAAAGAACACAAGTTTTATTATCATTATTATTTGATCAAATGAATGTAATGAAAAAATTTAAGAATTTTACAGTAGATAAATATGAATATAATAATAAAAATTAAAAAATTAAAAACTATATAATTTATTTAATATATAATAGAAAACATAAAAGAATAGAATGGAAGATAGTTCAAGAAAAATATCAGGATTTAAAAAATTCTCAGATATAAAAGAAAGTAAATCTAAGATAGAAGAGGTTGACCCATCATCAAGCATAAGACCTGAATCTACTTCTGATTTACCTGGAAATCCAAATCTACCTGATTATACAAATGTTAAAAAAATAGAAAAACCAGCATCAACAAAAGGAATAACAACACAAAATGATTGTGATGATGATTGTGATGATGATGATGATGATGATGTAAATGAAAAAGTTGAATTTCGAGGAAAGGTTGCTTTACTTCCTAAGAATACCAAAGCATCAAAGGGATATAACTTTTTAGAAAATGTTAAAGTTTCTAAAAAATCAATATGGTATTTAATTGTTGAACAACAAGAAGATGAACTTCAACTTGTTAAGTATAATGTCAAAGAAGGAGTTGATCTAAATAAATTCGTAAATGAGTTGAAATCTTTTTATATTGATAATAATAAAGGTGATAAGATAATAGAAAAGGCTATGAGTAAAATTGAAGTAGATGGTAATGATAAATTTTCAAGAATAAAAAATATCTCAAAGATAAAAGTTGGTGGAAAATTATTAGTAACAAAGATAACAGAAGACTTAATTAAATTACTTTCAAAATAAATAATAATAAACACTCTAAGATAAATCTTAGATCTACCCAAGGATAAATTTCTTGGGTTTCTTTTTTTCATATTTTTCATTTAATATATAAGTAAATTAAATGAAAAATATGAAAAATATTAAAAACTGGACATCTTTTAATGAAGGTAAAGCTATGATAGCATCTAAATCAAAAGACAATGATGTTAAGAAAGATACTTTTAGAGATAAAGTAGAAGATATATTAAAATCAGCAAATCTTAAATTTAAGAAAATTGGTGATGATTTTGAAGTTAATTGTGGTGATAAATCACTTCAAATTATGTTTAGAAATGATTACATAGGATTAAAAGTAAAAGGTGTTAAAAATACTAATGAATTTAAATATAATGAGTTAGGTAAAGTTAAATCTGAAATTAAAAAATTCGAAAAAGAATGTAAATAGTGAAAAATATAAAAGATTGATATAAAAAACCCTTGAAGATATTTCTTCAAGGGTTTTTAATTTATGTGCTATATTTTATCCAATTATTGGATACCTTTTCTACATCAAAATC
>Ga0105055_10009767_pt1 | contig 12171 bp, 14 predicted proteins | sample BON03_FD_78090 | JGI IMG/M metagenome (GOLD analysis project Ga0105055, IMG submission 78090) | Freshwater microbial communities from Lake Bonney liftoff mats and glacier meltwater in Antarctica - BON-03 | ecosystem: Environmental > Aquatic > Freshwater > Ice > Glacier meltwater | place: Lake...
CCACTGCTACCACCGCAGTAACAACGGCGGAAACTGCTGCAACTGCAGAGCGTGAACGAAATATTGCCGAGGCACAGGGGTTGGCTGCTATTTATAATCCATTAGCCACAAGTATTCCCGTACAACAAAGACAGCATTCTATAAACGTGACGAATTTAGATCTATCTCAAGGACAATATCGTACGGCTATTGCCGGTGGTAGAATTCGCCCGGATGTCAACGTGAGGATGAATAATGATATTGCGGTTCGGAATGCAACAGCACAGGCCTCAGCGGCTCAATTAGACCAACAACAGCGTCAATTTAAAGATACAGGGGATAGATATAATACTATCTTTAATAATCTTACGCCTGAACAACGGGGGGTTGCGGCGCTTAATCCACTTCCCGAGATGAATATGCCGGGAGCGATAGCGGCAGCTGATTATACCAATCCACCAGCCTTTGATCCTGCCACGGGTTACCTGCCGGCGGGGGCGCCCCCGCCGGCGTTTAGGGGAGGTGGCGGCGCCCCCAGGCCACCGCCTCCACTGCCGAGAAGGCCTTAATCTAAAAAAGGAAACTTTTTTTACAAAAAGTTGAAGTTTCCAAAAATATGCAGCTCAACAAAAAATAAAAAAAAATCTCAGACACATATTAAAAGAGAATATGTTTCTTGGACACGAAGGCAATTTGAAGAACAGTGCAGTATTACTTTCATGGGCTCTCGCTGCCGTCGCTACCGGTACAGGTTTTTGGCTGGTTCAACAGGAGGGTGATCTATCACCAAGTGATAGGGGTTATCTTATTGCAGCAGCGACACTTACAGCTATCGCCCTTTTACTATTGACCACAATTGCCACCGATTATCTTGTTGATCTTATCAATTTCTCGGAATATCATATTCATGCTATTGGTCTTGCCTGGAGTCTGTTGGTTGCCGCCACGGGTATTTGGTGGTGGGTGTTCAACACTCGCCTGGTTGATCGAAATGACCAGTATCTTCTTACCAGTGCAAGTACGGCAACTATTGCGGTTGCCTTCTTGACCGGCGCCTTTATGCTTGAGCGTGAGGACCATATTCCGATGATGGATAAGATTGAAAAGGGGATGGGTCGTGCTTTTGGTAAGGTTTTGCCAAGTTCTAAGCGTTCTCCTAAGAAGCACTCGCCCAAGAGGTCTCCTTCCAGGAAGAACCGCAAGTAGAACATTATCTTGTATGGAATTTACCAAAGGTAAGATACATTCTTTTCTTGTAGAAAAGAATATTTCTAATTAAAAAGAAAAGATGGAAATAAACGCATGGGGTATTGTTTTACTTCTCATTGCCTGGGTATGTGCCGGTATTGCTACTGGGTTCGGCTTCTATCTTTATACTAAAAATAAAAATTATGAAATGACAACAACTGACAAGACCTATCTCCTAACTAGTTCGGTTACATCAGCGGTGGCTGTCGGTTTAACCACAGTTATCGCCTTGATGATTATTTTTATGGGAAGAAGTAATTATAAGGCACATGCGGTTTTAGCGAGGAAATTAGCGCTTGAGAAATTGGACCTTGAAAATGAATTGCATGAATTGCAGATGAAACAAATGGAAAAGCCCACTCCAAAAGTACTCGAAAATCCAATTCCTCTTCGAAAGGGAAGGAATGGACGTCCATTGATTACTTAAGTTAAGTTGAATATCGAGTTAACTTAAGTTAACTTGATATTCCATTCTTTAGCCATATCTTTAACCATTATCTCTGGAAAATATGGAACAGTATATTTACCCTCACCATTCTCTTTTCGTGTTCGATGAACATGGAGAAGTGACACATAAACAAAACCACGAAGAACTTGCCACATATCCTCTTTTCTAGTGTCATCAAAAATCCTTTTTTCGACACCTTCGTCTATGTAGATACCAGTAAGCACATTTCGAATAGTATCAAGATGTGCTCCAGAAACTTTAGAAATTAGACCGGAAACTTTTCCGAGATCCTTATCATTCTTTAACTGATCAATTTTACCCCCCTTAAAGATATCAAGTATATTATTCATAATATCCTCAATATGATCCTCGTCTTTACTTCGGATAGCCTCCCAATGATTCTGCGTTCTTTCAAGGAACGCCTTGATAATATCATCACCGTTTGTTCCCTTAATAACTGCTTTAATAATTATAAGTAATTTAATATTACTTTTAATCACACCTCTTTCAACTGCTTCATCGATCATATCTTCAAAGTCTTCAATGAATGTAATCATATTATCCTTGAACATCTCACCAGTCGAAGGCATAGTTTTATATCTATTTTCTTTTATGTGTTTTTGATTTTGAACATGAAAGTTTGAAAACAAAAATTGAATATGAACCTAATTAAATTGATAATTAAAAGATGAACAGAATACCGCGCGGTTTGGCACATGAAATCGAATCTTCCATCAAGGAAGATGTTGAGATAGAATGTAAGATTCGTCTTGAAACGATGAATCGGGATATATTTCATTCTCTTATAAAAAAACTTTCTTCTAATAGCGAAGGTAAATGGAAAAAAATAGAATCACATACAATTGATATCTATCGAAAGGAAAAAAGATTTACTAAGATTGGTCGTGATTATTTTAATACTTCAAAAAGCGCACCTGTTGTTCTTAGAGTAATTGAATTCGAAGATGAGGGTTTTGATTTGAAATTTACTGTTTCGAAAGAAAAGATGACCCAGACAAAAGAACCCAAAACATACGATTTCAAAAGAATTAAGGATCGAACTTCCTTTGTCAATGGAAATATTACCATTGATCTAACAGTCATTACGCATGAGGATGATGAGGATAACGAAACCCCTCAAAGTTATGAAGTTGAGGTTGAGGTAATTAACAGTTTAAAATTCAATGCATCCTTATTCTATAATACTATATTTATGGTGGTTGATTTGGTACGGGATCCGGGTAAAATTCTAATTCCATATTTTAATAAATCGCTTAATTTTGGGCGTGTTGAGAAAAACGATCAACTTGATAGGAGTGGGGTTGCTAGACCTCGTGATCTTCGTTTTGAGGATATTACAAATAACGGTCTTCTTCAACATTATGCTATCAGCGTTAAAATAGATGGAGAACCAAAATTTATGGTATTTCATCCGACAATTGGAATTTGGTTTATTCAGTTTTCGAGAGATAAATCAAGAATTTTTGAGAAAATCGGAGATATATCTGGATTTGAACATCTGAAGGATACTATTTTTGCTGGAGAGGTTGTTGATAAAAAATATTATCCTTTTGACTGTGTGATGTACAAAGGAAAACGTGTATTTAATCAAGATTTTATCATGAGAAGAAAATATACCGAAGAAATCAATGGAAAAAGAATAGCCGGTTACAATATAATTTTATTGCAAATATTCAAATACCAGTCGAGAAGTGAAGATTTTTATAAAGCAGTACGTGAGGCTTTTCAAGAGGAGGCAACTTTAGATGTTAGCACTGATGGATTGGTCTTTAACCCAATTTATAGTGATTATGTTCCATTAGGGCAATATCAACAGAAAAAGGATAGAATATTATCTAAATATCCAGACATTTGTAAGTATAAGCTTCCAGAAAACAGAACAATTGATTTTGAAGTAAAAGAAGGAATATTATATTCTGCAGGGGGAATTCTTTTTCAGGGAAGTGAGAAATATCCATTTAACGATAAAAATTATACTCTTGATATGGACGATTTAGAAGGTAATATCGTGGAATTTTCTCCGGTTCTCCATCCTTCAGGTGAAAAAATTACATACAAACCAATTAGAATCAGATATGACAAAGACTATCCAAATAGTCATGAAGTGGCTATTGAAAATTGGGAATCTCAATACGATCCAATTTATCCATCTACACTTATGGGAAAAGATACTAGACTTTATACACGCTATCTTACTCTTCTGATAAAAAAAATGAGAAAGAATATGGAGGGATATGTAATTGATTTTACTCAACCCGGCGATGAAGGGAGGCTTGGTGATGAAGAGTATACTGATAAGGTTATTCGTAAAATAGTTTTCTCGTCTTTAAAAGATATAAAAGACTTTCTTCCACTTCATCCAACCGAAGATCTAAATATCAATCTTTTTCATAAAGTTGACATAGAAATGGTTAGAAAGATTATTGACGCGTATAATGCAAGAAAAGGAGAAGGAAAAATATTAATAAATTATCTTCTACCATCGCCCGTTGAAAAAGTATTCGAAATTCTCCATTTTCATTCCCTTTATCAAGAACACGGAAGTGGGAAAGAAACCGATGCTCCGATTATGTCCGATATGGAAAAAGAACTTGCAAGACATCATGTGTATGGTACGGCTTATTATTTTGAGGGGAAAGAAAAAATTATCCGTGTTCCGGTAGACATCAATAAGGTTATTCAAAACAATAAAGGTTATGTTGCTTTTGGAGACGATAAACACGTTGAATATATAAATGATTTGACCAGGATTGGATCTAATGATGAAGGGAAAAGTCTATTACATTCCCTTCTCAAATTATTGAATCATGAATATCGCTCCAGTGGAGTGAAAAAGAGAATCGATATGGTAAATCGTGCATTTCCAACTTTCGGTAATTTAGATCTTCATGAACTAAGTGATAAATTGAAACATTCAATATATGTTTATTCTGAAAACGGAAAAGTGGAAAAAATCGGTGACAATGATAGGGTTGTTATGCTTCTTAAACATAATGATGGTTCGTATGAACCGTTGGTTAGAAAAAATAAAGATGGTTCGATTGATTTAGTTTTCTCTCGTTAGATAAAATGGAAATATCATATCCACTTGGAGGTGTGAGAGATAAATTTGAAACGGTTGAAAATAATTGGTTACCGGAAGGCTATGAATTTGTTAGATACGGATTGCGTTCCAAGAAAGCAATGTTGATTCGATCAATTGCTTATTTAACCGTCGAGGATTTTAGAAAATCTGATGATAACGATACAGTAGTTACTCAGTTAAAAGATAGCATGATTGATTTCTTAAAAGAAAAATCTCCATTCTCGGCAAAAGAAATTTCGGCTAATCTCATCAAACGGACATTTGAGAAACTTGAACATGATAAAGAAGGAATAGTTGAGGATATGAGTATAAAAATCATTCATCCAGATGATGATAATATTGTTAATGGAGTATTTACCTTTGACGGAAAAAAAGCATATCCATTATTTCCGTCACTCTTTCGATCTGATGGATACACTTCCGTTTCAAATATTTTACCGCTAAATAAATATGAAACTATGAGCGAATATATGTTTGCTAGAATTGTTTATCGAATGGGAAAGAATGATTTGTTGACGTTGGCTGATGAACTTGAAGATGAGAAAATTAGATGCGATTATGCTATTGGAATGGCCGAAGAATTTAAAGTTTGGAAACGTCACCTTGAAGATCTAGATCCAAAGATGATTATTGATATTATTCAGACTAATGAAAATTATGCATATAACGATGATGAAATGAATATTTTTTGTAGTTTGTTGCAACTTAATATTTGTCTGATTAGAGCCTGGTCGGATAATGTTTCGGTTGAGAAATATTATAATTTTAAGGAGAATTATCCTACAATCTGTGTTTTTGTAGTAAGAGAAGGTTACTATGGACCGGATGGTGTCTATAGCGATACTAAATATTATCCAGGAGGGATCAGTCACGATGGAAAAATTAAATACTACCTCGACCCAGATAAAGATGAGATGATTATCTATCAGTTCCTTCGTTACTCGGTTACAAATAATTCAAATATCATGGTTGTTAATTATAATTTATATCTTGAAAATCTGAGAAAAGGAACAATTGAAAATACCATGACACAATTGGAGGAAATTGATATCCCAGAATATGGGAAATTAGAACAGATATTGAATGAACGGGGAAATATTGATGAAATCGGGAAAATAATTGCCAGCTTGCCTCTCCGATAATATCAAAAAAGGCCATATGGATAACATCGTCGCTATATTCTTTTTGTCACTTCTAATCAGATAGATATGAGGAATAGCATATATACACATTATTATATATTTATTATTCACCCTCATATAACCACAAGGACATATCTCTGGATAGAAATAAGTCTCTAGCAATGAAAATACACATCTTCTATCTAAAATGATATAAGATACAAGAGTAATAGTAGCTGGAAAATAATTCCATCTACTAGATACAATAAGCTCCATATTTAAAGATGCTCCAATCAACATGTTCCATCCATGATGAATGGTTTTTATAAAAATTAATCCGTATGGTGACATTTTCTAATGAAAAATTTATTATATGCAAAATCGAATTATATATGAATTTACTTTCATAAAAATAAGATGTCAGTTAACATCGAATACCTTCACACGTCTTTCTCGGACTATATGAAAGTAGATCAAAAAAGTACTTCAGTTCAATACGGTTCATCTTCAGATATCATCACCTGCCCGATAATAGTATTTTACATATATAATGCGGACAAAGAGATTGATGCTTACTATTATGAAGATGAACAGAAAAAGTTTATCAAGTATAACGAACCACCTGTAGTGGTACCGTTTGAGCAGGTTCTCTATCCAAGTCCAATCTAGAATATCATCGTTTAATGATTTCCTTTCCAAAAAAGAAAAGAAAATATGACCGCTAAGATGAATCGGTACGAGGAAAAGTTGAAAAACTCATCTACAATGAATGTGATGCATCTACCAAAATCTGGAGAAGATGTTTTTAGTTTTCATCAAAATGGTAAGCAAAAAACCAGTTGGTACCTCTCCTCTTGGCAAACTATGTCGGCTACTAATATTCCAACCAATCCAAATCTAGTTACCTATCATTCAAAAATATACCCATATCATGGTCTTCATAGGGCTATGTTGACTACTGTAACACCTTCTATTCGGGCAGCTGAGGGATATGAGATTAGATTTTGCGAAGATCTATTCATTAACATGGTGAATGAATTTAGACTTGTTTTTAATGATACAGAACTTCAGTTCGGTAATCGAGCCTCGTTAAAGTTTGATCTGAAACACAGTAAAGAATGGAAAGAAATGAAACACGATATTGGTAATATTCCTGCGTTGACAGAATGGAGAGAAACACTTCCATCAACGCCAATTGCTATGTATCCGTCGATGACATATGCTCAAGGTAGAAGTGATTATTTCCCATTGCAACTATGTGGAAATAGAGATGACTTGTCACATATTTTCGATTTTAATCTTCAACTGAAGGATTTGATTATGATTAGAAGAGATGGTGAAGATGTTCCTTTTTCGATGGATCTTATCAATGTATCTGGAAATGTAGAGAGTATTCCAATCCCAGAAATGGAAGGTCTATACACTTCTCTCACAAAAGAAGAATGTAAGTATAACGTTTGTCTCGGAAAAGATGAACGCACACCAGAATTTTATACCAAGAGTATTTACTATATCGAAGATGAAAATGAAATTTTGATGGGGAAAAAGACACAGTTAAAGTTTGACTCTAAAAAGAGTCAACCGATAACAAGAATTGATTGGGGGGCAATTAATGTAAAAGAAACAGAACATACAAAAAATCTTACCTTTAATGAACACCCTTCAGAGAATTCTCCGATTAAACATACTACTCTTGATACATCAATCGAGACACTTTTTCGGAATAAGGTAAGTTACAAAACTGAACGAGCCTATCATCTTCTAAGTGGTATTCAATATATCCCTGGAATGAATAGTTGGGAAAACAATGTGCTTGTTCGAGAGGATGGTCGAAAGTTTTCTCCGGCCATTTGTTTTGATGGAGGTAATATGGTTGTTACGTTAAACGAGCCGTCCGAGGAAGGCGCAGAGTCTAAATATCTAGTATTTGCTATTCTGAGATATGTAACTAGATTCAGGTTTACTTCATATCCAAAGACTCAAGAAGAGCGTTTGGAAATTGGTGCGTCTATTGTTGGAGAGGAAGAAAATGAAAATTAAATAAATTTTTAGGTGAAAAACCATGTCCTTCGTCAAGACTAAGGTAGTTCTTAACGGTTGTTATGGCGGGTTCAATCTCTCTGAAGAGGCCGAGAAGATGTTGATCAGTCTTGGAATTCCCGAGGATTTCGAGATTGTGACTCGTCTCCCCAATCCAGAACATCTCAAAAAGACCTATTATGTTCTTCGACATGACCCTATATTGGTTCGTGTCATCGAGACTCTTGGTGAGAAGTCCTACACTGAAGGGAGTTACTTGCATGTCCATGAGGTAAATGGCAATGTTTATCGAGTCACCGAATATGACGGTAACGAGGGTATTCAGACGCCAGAGTCTATACGCTGGGTGACTGCCTAAATTGAAAAACAATATATATTATATATTGTTTAAATGGAGACACGATCGCGCAAGAATGAAGAGAAACCAACGGACAATATTATTGTTCTTTCGAAAGGAGTTGGAGGTTTCAAGTTTTCTCAAGCCGGTGTCGAATGGCTAGCTACTAAAGGAGAGAACGTGGATGCTCAATTGATTAAATTGATTGGATATGAATACTATAACAAGGGAGATAAATATTTTGACGAATTTGAAATTGATATTGAACGTCACAATCCTAAACTTCTTGAAATGATTTCCGATCTCGGAGAAGATCAAGCATCCGGAACATATAATACGTTTAAACTAGTATGTATTCCAGATAAATATTATACCATTGTCAAGCATGACAGTTATGAAACAGTCTATTATTCTTCCTATCCATTTGAGAAACAAATTGGTTGAAATTGAAAAATCAATGAACATATTTCATATGAAATATGTTCAATTCTACAATTTTCTCTACCGAAGAAGGATCTATCATGGGAAGTGGTCACTTGATGCTTATAATTGGCACACTGGCTACTACTATGAGTGGGTTTGTTATCAACCTCGTTCGGTCTATAACCGGATATGTTTATAATATGCTTTTTTCATCTATCTATCTTGATGATGGCAAGGACGATTCGCCGATTTCCGGCGTTACCGAGGGGCTGTATAGACATATTATCAAGAATAGAACAAGGTTTCAAGGGTGGAATGTTCGTCTGGCCAAGAAAGATTTTGGTCATGATGAAGGCGAGATCGAGGATCATCATTTCGATCTTCCATCTGGTTCGGTTCTCTTTTGGAGTTGGAGCAAGGGAAGTTGGTTTCCTCATCTTTACTATGCATATTTTGAAAGGGGAAAGGGCTGGTGGCAAACCTCGAGCATGACTTTGATTTTTCTCAGAATTTCAAGCGGAGACGCTATTCGAATGCTCGATAGTTTTTCAAAAGATAAAGGAGACGGTTTAGTGAATCATGTTTGGGGATACCCAGACAGAGACAATGACCCAAAATGGTTCCCGGACAAAGGTCGCGATCGGAAAATAGACAAACCAGTCTACATACCGACCCCCGATACCGAGGCTGTTCTCGAGAGAATCAAACTTTCAGCAGAAAGCTGGAATATCGAGAATAAGTCGGTTGCAGCCTTCAACGCTGGACGTTTCCTATTTTATGGTCCACACGGAACCTACAAAACGACGCTTGTCCGGCATATTGCTCATCTCTACGGAATGAATATATATACCGTCACTCAGAACGAGCTTGGAGTAAACAGTCTCAGGAAAATGGTTGCCACACTTCCAGATAGAAGCATTCTTCTGTTTGACGACATCGATCTGACGATTCTTGATGCTCCACAACCAGAAACCATCACAATCGAAAGACATGAGCGAAAGGGAATCGATTTGAAGCCGGTCATGAAATCGGTTTTCGGTGGAACAACAAAGTTTCCGCCTCAGTCATTTATTTTCATGACCACCAACAGCGAGAAGCTCCCCAAAGCGATTACGTCTCGTTTCATCCCGTTCTATCTTGGTCATGCTCCTCCTAAATGGAATCGTGAAATTTTCCTCCATATGTGCCCCGGTGCCGATGAGCAGGCCGACAAATTTATGACGGACATGGGAGAGACAAAGATTTCTCAGAGAATAATTACCGAGTCCCTGGCGGTGAGTTATGCATCTTCAAAGTGCGATCCGCAGGAGACGCTTGACTCGGCACTCAAACTTATCCTCCCACCTCCCGTAGTAGAAGAAGAGAAAAAGGAGGAAGAACACATCCCAGTGCCCCTACCTCTCAGCGATTGTTTTATGGGTATTTGAATGATACATACATATATATATATTCTCTTATTAAGAAAAAAGAATAATCAAAATGAAACTTGTCAAGATTCCAACTATTGGTGATGGTTCTTGTTTTTTACATGCAGTAATACAGGCTGTTTCTCCGCTATATAATAGTATGGAAAATGACGGCAAACGAACAATCGTTTTAAAGATAAGAAAAGAATTATCGAATTTACTCTCATCAAAAAAGGATGATGGAAAGATATGGTATGAATATCTTTCAAGAGGGAAGCTAGAAGAACTCTCAAATACTTTTACCGATCTAAAGTTATCGGAAATGAAAAAGTTTCTCGCATCAAATGGTTGGTTTTCACATATTTATGTAGAATTAGTCTCAGAAGTCTTTGATATTGATATCTATATTATAGACTATGGAACATCTACTTTATATAATCTAGGAGATGATGAATTATTTTACAAAAACAGAGATAGTGTAATCATTGGTTATGTTGCCGAGAATCATTTTGAAACGCTTGCTTTACTTGAAAATGAAAAGAAAAATACATATTTTTCCTCAAATTCACGTATAATTTCAAAAATGAAAAAATTATTATATAATAACCGTTTAAACAAGGACCAAAATTGATTTTGTATAAGGACAATTCATTTAGAAAAAGATGTCGAACGCCGTTTCTCCAACCACAGTCGATCTGAAAAAGGGGGTTCCCCTCACCGTTTCTGAGTTCCGCAATCGCGTTGATCATTTTAGGGACGCTTTTCGAGCCATTTTTAACCTTCAAACTGAACTTTACCGATTTGGTCCAAATCATAAGTTGGAGATTAAGAATCATAAGATTGGAAGAAAGGATATTAATAGTTTTTTGAAGGCGGCATTGTCTCAGATGGGAGATTTGCCAAAACTTTACGCACTCAAAAAGAAGAAGCCTCCTCGCCAGAACAGCAAGCTTTCTGCACTTTTCTATGTTTCCGATCAACTTGTTGCATTTTATGATGGTGCGGATCTTGGACTGAGTGATCCGGAAGATGAAAAGAGTTCTCCTCTTGTCAGTGAGATCGGTCTTCTCACCAAGGATCATATGGCTAACAGTGGTATTCTTACTTCGCTTTTCTCCCGTTATGTTGATGAGAATGGTTTGAGAAGCGATAAGGAGGATCGTAAGGGGCGTTTTGTCCCTGATCAGCGGATGAAGACATCTCTTTCAACCTCCAATCCAATTCTCTTCGGAGAGGATCTTTCTGAAAGAGAACTTCCAGAGGGTCTCTCCTCCGATAAACAGGAGAAAATTGACGAGGATTCCGCTCTGGGTTCAAAGAGTGCTTTTGCTCGTATTGACGGTCGTACTAAGAAGAACACCACCGATCTTGTTTATGATAAGAAGCGCGGTTTGATGTTCCTGGCATTGATGATTTTTAGCAACTATTATCGTATTCAGGATGCGTATCTTTCAGAAGATGAACGTGCTGCTACCAAGGACCCGGAGAAGGTTGAAGAGGCTAAACGCGTTCAAGGAATGCTTACAGCTGCTACCAAGTGGTATCGTAATCAAAAGAAACACGCTTCTAAGTAAATAATTTTCATATTTCATAAAAAGAAATATGAATGAATCTAAATTTTCAAAGAAATCTACCTTTCGGTCTCTTGCAGGAACCGATCTAGTCTTGGTCAAGACATGGCACATAACTCTGTTTATTTTCCTTTTTGCTTTTTTAGTTTTATTTGTATTTTTCTATACTTTCCAGCCCCAAACTCTTCTTGGAAACCGAGATTGGTTATATTATGCCGGTGAAAGTGGGGGTGTTAGAAAGACAAACACCGCATCCGAAAATAATACAGACAATAAATGGTTAAGTGATCAAGGGAGAATTGTTGTTTTTGCATGGTCTATTGGTTTAGGTGCGGCGGTTGCATTATTTTTCCACTTAATTATGGTATTTACATAGAGAAAATTGAATTTTAAATAATATTTTGTTATTTAAAAATGACCGGACACCGTGAGAACTATGCAGTTATGGAACCCCGTGTTTTTGATTCATTTCTTATAGCTCTACAATTTTTA
>Ga0105055_10009769_pt1 | contig 12168 bp, 5 predicted proteins | sample BON03_FD_78090 | JGI IMG/M metagenome (GOLD analysis project Ga0105055, IMG submission 78090) | Freshwater microbial communities from Lake Bonney liftoff mats and glacier meltwater in Antarctica - BON-03 | ecosystem: Environmental > Aquatic > Freshwater > Ice > Glacier meltwater | place: Lake...
GCATTTTCTTGATAAACAGTGACTTCCAGAATTTGTACTACTAATAACCGTTTTAAACGATCGAAAAAAAAGGTGTGTTTCTCAGAGAATTTTTGTTGGCAAACAAAAAACATTCACAATTTTGTTGGGGACAATACACGCTTCACACCGGGAATCGAAGCTTGGTCTCGAGCGACTGCAAAAATGGGTTTTCGCATGGATACTACAAAATTTAATTCCGAAAGGAAAAGGGTATGACCCCATACGGACCCCCGGTCCCAACGTCTCGTGGTACAAATCAACCAAAAAGATATTACCGGGGTAGAAAACCCATCAAACTTCATATATAACTTCTTGTTTCAAAGAGTTGTCACAAAAGTTGTCGAGTACCAGATAGCCAAGTGGTCTCCATGTTCAATTGTCAAGTCAAAGTTTCTGCGATCGATTCGCCGCGCGCCTAGTGCGCATAGACCATCAAACAAGTTATATTGGTAATTTTGGATGAGAGTCTTTTTCAAAATTATTGGTTTTGCTTGATAAAATGCATGCTACATGCGTCACACATACGTCGTAACACAGAAAACCCGATCGGGAGTGAACCCAGGACCTACTGAAGAAAGAGCGAACCTCTGTCCATTTAGCTAACTTGACATTGCAACATCTCAAAATATTTGTAATATATACCCTTACAAATTCTGGCCATTTTACTACCAGTGAAAATGAATGAAATCGAAGGAACACGACCAAACTCGTGTTCCCAAGCCTTTGCCCGCTGAAATCAAGAGTTGAAGACTTCAAGAATGGTTTTCAAATATTTCAGTTCAGGTTGAATTTTAATGGTACCAAAACATAGTCTGCTGAAATATTTCACACTGACATTCACAAGGCACAAATCTTCGAAATTCGAGGGTTCAGGTCCACCCATAACCGCATCGAAAAACCGTGATGACAAACATGAGTATCGACTTGAAAGATATCGAAAAGATGGGAAATAAACTGTGGGATGACTGGTGGAAAACGAGCAGTTGCGACACTGAAGAACTTTTGTCGCAATAGAGTTCGGAAAGTCGACGGAAAGTCGACAGAGGTGTTTTGCGCGAGTTGCGGCTGCCGCCACTCGAAGGAAAAAAAATGGAGCGACTTGCGGCAGCCGCAACTCGGAAAAAATCTTGAAAATTGGAAAAAAAAATTCGAGTTGCAGCAGCCGAAACTAGAAAAAAACGAAAAAAATGATTGAGATAAGAATTAGACTAACAATAATCTAACTACCGCAACTTGAAAAAGAAATAAGAAAAATCAGCTCGAACACGATTACGACTGCGACTTGCGGCAGCCGCAACCCGGAAAAAATGAGAAAAATTGGAAAAAAAAATTCGAGTTGCGAATGGAAAAAATTGTTGAGGAAAAAATTAAATTAACAATGGTCCAACTTCGAAAACGATGTGCGGCTGACGCAGCTCGACGACAATTAATACAAAATCAAAATAATTGGTTGAGGATTAAAACTGACAATGTGACTGGCGATTGGTTGCCGCCAGACTAAAACGTAACAAACAATGTGAACAGATTAAACGCCACGAAAAACCCCAGCTCGAACACGATCACGACTGACTTCGGCTCGAATGCGACGACCAATTGCAACCAAAGCACGACTCGAGTGTGGCTCTATTGCGAATGGAATGTGGAACATCTGGCTCTTGTCGACAACCGTGACGCAAAATGGACCCCATGTTATCGCACCAGTCTCGCTGCGCTTGCTCTGGCTTCTTCTCCCTCTGTCATTGTCTTTGTATACCTCTGGGAGATTGTAGCGATTAGTGTCTGATACACCGCCACACCACCACACCACCATACACACACCACACCACCACACCTCCACACCACCGCACCACCACCACACCACCACACCTCCGCACCACGCATCACTTTACGTCGGGTTTATTCAAGTTATTCAAAGAATCAAACACAGTTGAATGCCAGTGTGCATGCAGAACACAGTTGTTTCGTACAGGTATATGTTTGCTATTGTCGCATTTAGCGTTTATTTAAAACCGTTCGAGACGTTGAGAATGTGAGAACGTCGGAAGAGGATGGACTCAAAATGAGGCAGGGCCCGGGGAAAAAACACTCCGCGAGGGAGGAAAAAGAACTATTCCGAGTCAAATGTTCGGTTGAAGAAATAAAGGTTGAAACTACACTTTCTCACTCGTGACCTACACTTTCTCACTCGTGACAAGATCTCGTTCGTAGGCGCTCAGGCTAAGGTCAGGCCAGTGGCGCACGGCGGCAGATCTTGTTCGTGGGCGCTTTATCGCTCTCCCCCACAATGGTGGGATCTTCAAGAGACAAATAATGCCAGTGGGCAAATCGCCGGACCAAAGAAGTAAACATGGGGGGAAAAATTAAATAGGCAAAACTTTGGAAAAATCATGAAAAAATCGCACACGAGTTGACGCACAGAGCACTTACGAACTTTGAATATCGATATGACGAGAGAACTTTCGGCGCACAGGATTTTTGTGCATAGCAACGCCGCGGCAAGCAACGTTGTCTTCGCATAGATGAGTGGCTTTTGGGAGTGGCTTTAGTTTTGGCCCGGGAAAGATGGCTTTTGGGATTGGCTTTACTACTTAGTTTTGGAAAATCCAAAATCAGTTGACGTTTCACGCAGGTAGATCCGAGTCGCTTCTTGGCCTGCTTGGCTAACTGCAACAAATTCAGTCTCAGAAGTGGAAAGTGACATGTTGTCTTGACGCTGACTTTTCCAAGAGATGAGGCCGCTATTCATCATGAGAATATATCCCGTGTGGGATCGGCGAGTATCAGTATCCTCAGGCCAATCTGCCGCGGCATCCAACCAACCCCACAAAATGTAAGGGTCTTCGTGAGAGTCACGGGACTCCGGGAGTCGCGAATCGTCACGGTTTGATTCCAAGTGCCGTGAAGGTCAGACAAAACGTGTTCAGTATGTGGATCTTTCCTGGAAATTCAGAACAGAAGGCGCAAGCCAGAGACACAAGTGTAAATGTTACGCTTTGAATTGAATGTTCTAAACTCGACAAGGTCACCTCGGTTCTGCGAAAGCCCTCTTATGCTATCCACGGAACGCGAGGAAGAAAAAGATTTCTTCAAGTCTTCGGTTCAAGTTAAAGAACTAAAGTTCAAGTTCGAAACTAAATTTTCTCATTCGTGACAAAATCTCGTTCGTAGGCGCCCAGGCTAAGGTCAGGCCATTGGCACACGGCGGCAGATCTTGTTCGAGGGCGCTTTATCACTCATTTTTGGCATTGGGGAAAGGGGCTGCTTTCCTCTGTGCCCGCAGACATGTAATATCCTCCTTTACAGTAATGGCATTCATGGGTTGTGTGACTTGTGTCATTTCTGTATTGACCAGCAAGGCATGCCATCCAGCGCGCGGATACGTTGGTGTTGACCACGCCTTCGCCACAGTACACACGCACATCGTCGTTAACCGTCCGATACCATCGCTGGTGACACGGCGTGCACGAGAATTCTCTCAGTTTAGGGGAGACTCTTTGTAGCCAGGGTCGCATGTGCAGGATATGTTGCCAGCGAGCCAAGTGCCGCTGTTGCCAGGACAGTCTGTGCACTCATATCGTGACTGTGCCTACGGTGCAAAAGCCTCAGTGTGCGCAGAAAAATGCACGTAGTTGTCGGTGATCTTTGGTTGCTGCGTTTCAGCACATGCGACGAACCAGCGACGCTGATCGTGGAGGAGCGTTGATTTGTCACGACGATCCTCCATTGACGAAGGGCCTGGAAGCGGGAAAAACCAAAGTACTTTCGTTTTCCCCCCTCCATTGAGGGTCTGGAAGCGTACTTTTGATTGCAAAAAAAAAGTCGTTGGTGCACCCAAAGGCCAGGCTAGATAGGGGCCTACATCACACCTCGAGCTGGTTGGTTAAATTTGCCAATGTGGTTAGCAGTTTTAGTTTGTGTTAAATGTAAACAGTTGTCATTTTCCCGTGTGTACGACAATTTCTGCCTAAAATTGCCGCTGCAACCTCCTCCAGATCTGCGTGGATTACATCCGAACCCAAATGAGACCTAAATTTGAAATTGACTCTGTATGTTCTTCCTTTGTGCAGTTGGTCACGGTTATTCCACACACCTGTCATCATGATTCTACAGACAATCTCAAGTCCTTGAAAAGTTGTAGAAACTTAAAAGACGACTTGGAGATCGATTGATTCAGTTGGTACGAAGAACTGTGACGTTTGAATCAATCATGATTCTTTCATAGTTCAAATTACTTTGACATCATTTCACTATCATTTTTTTGATACCCCGGGCCACATTGTGACTTAATTCCGAGTCTATAGATAGCCTGGGACTCCTGGGCCTAATTTCTAACAGGTACAGCCCATTCCGTAGAAAATGAGACTCTGAATGCTCGGCGGAATCCTAATCGAAATCCTGAATGGTGGGGAGATTTGAGTCACGGCGGTCAACTGCAAACCCAAAATCACGATTTGAATTTGTACCGAGAAATACAGAGGAATTCAAATTCAATCAAAATCTCAATTTGAATTTGTACCGCGAGATACAGGGGAATTTGAGTTTCTCGATTTCGACTAGTTGACTAAAATCTCCCCACCATTCAGGATTTCGATTAGGATTCCGACGAGCATTCGGAGTCTCATCTTCCACGGAACGGGCTGTACGTGGACCCTCAGCACTGTGACCGCGATCACAGTTTCCTTCCATCCCCAACTCTTGTTTCTTTTCCTTCCATCTCCAACTCTTGTTTCAAGTTTGCGGCCCATGCTTCTCAGAAAGGCTCCGGAATCGTTTGTGTATTTTCTGTATCCTACCACAATTTCTCTTTTGCCCTTCGCGTGAAAATATTACTCTTGTCACAGCCTGAGCGTTGTCGCACCGCCAGTGGTAGTGGCAATCCATCTTCAAGTTGAAAAACTACCAGTGTCCATCCATGTTCAAGTTGACTCGGAACAACGGATGCCATTGTTTGTCACGGTGAGGGACCAGTATTCTATATTCAGACTCGGAAATAGGTTCGCTTCCTTCCTCAGGATCGGGCCTTCCAAATTGAACCTCAGGCTTTTCAAGAGTCTTTTTCTTTTTTCACTGTGACGTTGAAGCTGCAGGAACAATCCTGCAAACGAGCTTGTCTGAGTACAAAAAGGGTTTCTACACGGAAAATTTTCCAGTCGCGTAGCGGCTTCGCAAAACCCATGGACCGCTTGGCGGCCGGCAGTGCGACCACCATTCTGCAGGGACGTGCGACTGTCACAGTCGCACGTCCCTGCAGAATGGTGGTTGCACCGCCAAAAACTGATTCCGAGTCGGACTCGGACTCACTGGTGCACACGTACGCGCAGCAACTTGAATGTTTTCTACCTACTACCGCCTTTTTTCCTGAACAGCCAATGTACAAACTTCCATTGGCGACTTCAAGCTTGTCCAGTGTTCAGGTTCTGCAACATGGATATACTTGCTCGCAAGTCAGGCGAAAACATGTTACCAGACCAGACCGCGCTCAAACTTGAATGGACAGGCGTAGGCGCCACGGGGGGATTCGGGGTAACTCAGACTTGTGCACACCAATTTCCACCACCAGCACGCAGTGCCAATATTCAAATGATTAAAATTCAAACCCCCTACTCACCCCTCTGTGTCAGTTTCAGTAGACATGGTTCCGACTCCTTACACGCGTGACACTGAGGTGCTAGCGTGAGCGGCACCCGGCGGTTAGAATTCTAAGGAGCTCAACGAATGCTCCCAATCTACCACGCGTCACCCGTGTGGCGCACGGTACATTGGCAGATGAGGTTAGGGGCATCGTTTCCACTGAAGGAATGATCACTCGCGTCCTTGGGTATTACAGCGGGCGATTCCTCCTTCAAAAGAATCGGTTTTGGTTTTTGGTCGAGTTGCGGCCGCAACTCGAAAACTCAACTCTGGCCGCCAATCTCCTCTAAGTCGTGGTCGCAACACTGCAAATCGAGAAAAATCATGAAACAATCGACTCGGAAAAATCCTCCAAATCGCAAAATCGCCCTGGTTGGTCAAAACCCTGTGACGCACGGCAGCTTATGAGACGTATTTGTCAGCGGCGCACCATCCGAAGTCCCGGACTGGTCCTCGGATGCCAGGTTTCTTCTGTTTCCGGGTCCTGATTTTTGAGGCGGTCGAAATGTGTGATGTGCCGAGCGATCTCAAGTGCGCAGAAAACGCCACAAAACCCCCAAAAAACACTAATTTTTCAAAAATTGACGGATCGGCACACTTGCCCTTCGACGCAGAACAAGTGCACTATGCCGTTGATCCGCCGATTTTTCACAAATTGACGTTTTTTCGGGGTTTGACTGCGGTTTGGGGGTGTAGCGTCGGCCCGGTATTACGTTGGAGTGAACTCAGAAGTCAAGAAAACTCCCTGAAACATGTTCTCCGGATGACATTCGGAACTTCGGGTGGCGCGCGGCAGCGTCCGGGATGAAGCCTTTCTGTCGCCACGCGCCCAAGTCCCATCGCCGCCGCGCGCTCAGATGAGCGTCCTTGATCCTTGGACGCACGCTTTGCTGTACGCACTCCCTACACAGCGGTCACAGGGACAGCGTGAACCGACATCGCCATTTGCACCCCTATACCAGTTGCCCGAAGACACAGTAATGTTGACGGCTGCAAGCACAACGGGCACGTCTGTTTTGAAGGGCGCGCTGCAGCGTCGTGTTTTTTCCCTGGCCTCCGCGCGCCGGCATCGTTACCGAATCTCGAAAACACTTGTTTCTGGGGGGTTTCAACACAAAGCATCTTTATTTGTGGTTACGGACCTTTCCCGTAGGGGTTGTGGGGTACGGGTTTGACCCGCATGGGGGGGTACGGACCTGTCCTGTAGGGGGGGGGGGGTTACAGACCCGACCCCTCGAAGCGCCCGTTGAGGGGTCGGGTCTGCACCCCCCCCCTCCCTACGTAGACGGCCTGTACCCCCCTTTTTCCATACTGGGGAGGTCCGTACCCCCTTAGGGGTCAGACCCGTGACCCAAAACCCTCGGAAATGGGGTATTTTTGAGATTCGGCAAGCTTGGCGAGCCGCGCGAGCGGCAGCATTCTAGTTGTTTGTTGGTCTCAAGGGAAATACTGTAATGTGGGTTTCGTGCAACTTACGTTAGTTTGCTTACACTAGTTGCGTTGGGCCACCCTGACACAAAAAAATCCATCGAATGGATCAACAGACCAAGTGTTCGAGCCGACAATCAACGACAAACGACAGGTCAACACCCTTGAGCACATCACGTCGGCGGATTGAACAGCAGCAGCTCTTGAGAACTTCGCAGCTGTGCGAATTTTGCCTCCCACAATGTGACCATTTCGAGGCTTTTTACCAGCAGCACCTCTTTTTCCTGTATTGACGCCTGCAGCTCTACAACCTGAACGGAATATTGTGGGGACAGACAGCATCACTAAAAGTGTCAGTGAGACCCACGCAAACATAGATATGAGACACAATGCTTTCAAAGCAGCAGGCAAGCACGCCCGTCAGCATCGCACCCACCTCGCGCTGCACTTCTTCCTCTGTTTCTTCGGAGGCGGCGAGCTTGGTCCGCTCAAAGATGTCATCAATCTCTTTGGCAGCGGTCAGCGTGTCTGCAGCGAGGCGCTCCTGTACATCCTGCGGGACCTGTTCGTTCGGGGGCCGGTCGCGCTGTTCCAGAGCAGTCCTCAGTATCACATCCGCACCCTCCTTCAGCCGCTTCACAGCGGCGGTGGCAGCCATCGGTGAGGCAACGCAGATCCGAATATCCAATCTTGAAGACGCGGTACAAGGCAGGTGTGTCTGGTGTCACTGCTGCTCCTGATCACGCCACGGACTGCTGTCTAATACTGCGCGTCACCAAGAGCCCAATCAGTAAGAGCACCGCGAACACACGAAACTATGGGGACGATTCAAAAGTTGAGTTACTTTTAGTTTGGAATTCATCTGTTATCTGGGGTCCGCTTGATGACAGAAGACTCAAGGCTGCGTGAAGGAGATACCAGAGGTGTGTGAGAGAGTACAGCAAAGCCTCGAACACACACGGGGATTTTGGGTGACGCGTGCACCAGCATCTACCACCATCACCCAGCCGTGTGTGTGCGGCGTGATTCCAACCACCCGCGTGCTTAAATCCTCCCCTGCACCTCTTTGTGAGTTTGAGCAGACATAGCTTGCCCCTTATACACGAGCACAGAGGAGACAGTGGAAACCGGCGGCCAGAGCTCACAGCAACCAAAAGAGTGCCCACTGCTCACACGTACCTTGCAGTACTTTAGACGTGGAACCTCTGCCTGCCTCAGTTTGAACACACATCTTCTTGTGACCCTTACTTATTCTCAGCATCATGGCTTGAGTTGGATTTGCGGGCGAGGATTTGTGCTGGCGCAGCTTCATCCACTGAGTGCGCTGACTTGGTGGCATTGTTAAATCACCAGTGGGAAGGTCATCATGGCAAGGTACGGCCTCTGTGTCGTGGCTGCTGCCGCGGTGCTGGGCACAGGCGTGATGGCTGCGACGACGGCGTCGTCCGTGTCGCACGAGGCGAATTGGAATGATCTCTCCGACAAGTTCCGCAAGTACCACTCAGACCACACCAACATCTTCTTCCACCTCATCACCACCCCCCTCGGTGTGCTGAGCGTGTTGTCGCTCTTCAACAAGGCGACGAACTCCAACATCTTCACGAAGGCCCTGGCCGTTGTCTACTGTCTCTCGATTATGGACAAGATGCCCCTGCATATCCTGGCTACCACATCCTTTGTGTCAACGGGCATTGCCATGGCTGCTGCCGGCACTGCTTCGCTCAGCTACCTCATGCACGTCGCGGTAAGCTTCTTGGCCCTGGCGATGAGAATGCGTGTTCGTTCTTTTGCTTCCTGCATCGACAGCACTATATCTAGTGCAATATCTAGGGGTCACGAATGTGCGATGTTGCCTTGATAGCAGTGATTGTTGATGGAATTATTATTTTTCATGCACAGATGTTTGTGGTCGGCTACTTCGGACAGGACTTGGCTCACTTTGGCACCGGCGAGCCGACGTATGTTTTCTTTTTCTGTTTTGAACCTTGGGGCGTGCGGTGTTGAGGTGCAATATTCCGAAGCTGTCGCGCACTCAAGCCCAGGATCTCTTCTTTGCTGTCACGCGGAGATGGAAGGGCTTTAGCCCTGATGCTGCTACGCGCCACCCAAAGTCCTGAAATTCGAGGTGCACGAATTTCGTGCACCTCCAATTTCAGGACCTCAGGTGGCTGCAGGCCGCGTGCTTGCAAGCGCGCAGAACATGGCGGAGAACCCCGCCGAAATGCAAATTCTCGAAGAATGGGCAGATCAGCGCGTTGGCTAAGATGACGCATGACCCCAGATGACGCATGCCACCGCAATTTTTTTGTTTATCACTTTGACCTACCCGATGATTTCTGGATCTGCTGCGCTCAGCAGCATTCAGTATAATTGATCTGACAATGATGAGTGCCAGCTGGCACCGTCGGGAATTCAGAATGATTATTCTGCATCTGCTGTTCTCAGATTTCAGTAATCATGTTGAAACCAGCGTTTTCACTGGTACCAGCGCACACGTGAAACAGCCAGAAAAGAATTGTTTGTGGTGGCTACGGCAATGCATGTCGCAGTAGCATGCTGAGAGTAATATCACACACATGCACACACACGAACGACGTGTAGAATCACACGCATAAATCAGCTTTAGACACGTGTAGTCACTTGCGATGGATCGTTCACGCGTTGATAGCCGATTTTTCGGAAACCATTGTTTTTTTGGGGTTTTGTGCCGTTTTCTGTGCGCTTGCAAGCACTCGGAAAACAGCGCAGATTTCGAGCTATTCACAATTCTAGGCCTTGAAACAGAGGGATACGGGTTGGTCTGAGGGCCGGAACTTCTGGTCACGCGCAGCAGCGTTCGGGACTTCAGTTGGCGAGCAGCAGCGTTTGGGCTAAAGCCCCTCCGCTGTCGCACGCCCGCCACTCGCGATAGCATGCACACACAAGTCATGAGACATACGTGATGTAGTACACATCACACGTGCACCCTGCTGCCGCACATCTTGTGCGCGAGCTGCCTCCGCTTCCGTTGGTGTGTTTCACGCGGTAACTTGTAACCACTGCATGATAGTATTAGGTAGATATAAATCATCAGCTTATGGTCGTGTGTGTGTGTGCGCATTATACAAATACACACACTCTCACACAAAAATATCTTTATTTACGTGTGTATACCTACCTAGATTAACATCTTTTACGCCTGCTACATTGTGTTTGAGGAATGTCAATCCTGTTCAGCCGTGGTGCTGGTGTGCTCACTTCTACGTGTGTGTGTGTATCAATGCACGTACCAATATATACTTAACCCCCAACCGATACCCAACGACACACGCAAGTGCGTTTGCAAGAAAGGACGGAATCGCAGGAGTACTGACTGTGGTGCATAGATGGATGAATTTAGATACAATTATGTATGTATGTATATATATACATAGACGTATGTACATATATATACATACATATATATATATACATATAAATATATCTTATATTTGTATTTACATGTATTTATAGCATATATATACGTACAGGCATCTGACACAAGGTTCTAATACACACACCGATCTGAGAACAGGTTCCAGAGTAGCTACCAAGGGGAAAGCAACTTTCTCGAGCAGCTCACCGAACACACCTACTTTCTGCTGCCGCTTGTCTTCGAGAGCACCATGCCGCCCACCAGCAAGTTCGTGACGGCCACGCAGACGCAGCAGATGATTCACGTCATGCCCATGCTGGTGATGCTGGGTATGTACTTCGTAGCGGTGACGGGCTCGCTCACCTTCCCCTGGCAGTTTCAGCGTTCCAAAGTGTGCATTGTGCGTCTGAGGAACCAGCAGGATCTCAAGGATCTCGCCCTCATTCGTGCGTGGGCCATGTCCAAGGGCCCGTCAAAGACGACGTCGACGCACTGGTGGTATCAGGCGCCGAATGCCGAGACGCCATCCGACCACTGTCTTGAGAAGACGCAGAAGGAGGCGTTTGCGCGCATTGCCGAGTGCGAGACGATTCAGAACATGTACCGCGACGTGTTTGGGGACAACCACGACATTGAGGTGCTTGAGGGCATGAATGAAGTGTATGTGTCGTCGCCGCACACGGTCAAGAACACGTCAGACGAGGTATTTTATACGCGCCACATCGACGGGCCCTACTATTTTGTGCCGTTTGCGTCGTGCTACCGCATGATCATCGGGCTCGACGCCAATGAGGAAATCACCACCAAGTTCCCGATGGTGCCCACGGAGCTCGCGGCGCAGAACGGCGACGTGCTTGCTTTTGACTTCCACCGCGAGGTGCACTACATCGAGAAGAACCACGGCAAGGTTAACGAGGACTTCCGTATTGTGCTCAAGGTCCATCATGTCGTGTACCCGAGGTGGGCCATTGTCTTCGGCAAGTTGTTAGGGCTGCTCTCAACGCGCTACAATCGCGCCTTCCGTTCGCTCTTCCTCTACACCATCAACCCCAACGGCGCCTTCAACCGCTTTGCCGCCTGGAACGTCATCTTCTGGACCAAGGTAGTGCACCAGCTCGAGGAGAAGTTCGGCTACGCCAACATTGGCTACCTCGCCATTCTCGCCACCGTGGCCGCGTGCACAGACTACAAGGTCTTCCTGCTTGGTTCGTCGTTTGTGCACTACTGCCGCTACATCAACACCTACTACCATCGCGCCAACGTGGCCTATGGCAACTTCAAGCGCGACGTGCTCATCTACAAGACTGTCGCTCTCCTCCAGCTCTTTTCGCTCTACCTTCTCGCCGTGACCAAGAACATGACGGACATGTCCGCCCTCGCCTCCATCGGCAAGCTCGACTTGGCTATGGTCATCGGTGGCTATGCACTGTCCGTCTACACAACGGCGCAGCTCGGGGTCGATGGCACCTACTTCGGTATCGAGCTCGGTTTCGTCAAGGCGTCCAAGAACTACGTGCAGAAGTTCCCGTATGGCGTGATCCCGCATCCCATGATCTTGTCGCAGTGTGTGGCGATGCTGGGCCTCTACCGCAACCCTGCCTTCCAAGCCGCATGGCCCTACCTCGTACCCGCGCACGTGTGCTTCTACATGACGCACATGGTGCAGGAGCACTTTGACATCTACAAGCAGCGGC
>Ga0105055_10009774_pt1 | contig 12165 bp, 10 predicted proteins | sample BON03_FD_78090 | JGI IMG/M metagenome (GOLD analysis project Ga0105055, IMG submission 78090) | Freshwater microbial communities from Lake Bonney liftoff mats and glacier meltwater in Antarctica - BON-03 | ecosystem: Environmental > Aquatic > Freshwater > Ice > Glacier meltwater | place: Lake...
TTCTTGCGGCTGCTGGCTGGCTTCCAGGTCTGGGGCGTCGGCGGCGTGCCGGTTCGTGATGATGTCCGGCATGCTGTGTGGTGTGTGTGTGTGTGGTGTGTGGTATGGGGATCAGCATTCTTTCCTTACTTGCCTGGGACAAGCGGAGGAGCTAGACAAGTAGCTTGCAGGTATAGGAGTGGTTGTCCTGCCTGTGCCCATGCGTGTGTGTTTGTTGCTGGTGACATGTGATTGAGAAGTGTATGTCCTTTTGTGCTCTTGTTGGCTTGCCTTCTGACCGTTTCATTTCAACTTCGCTGCTTTCTCCAACCTCCCCGCCCCCAACAACAAGCCACAAATGTGGCTTGTCGTGTCGTTTTGAAAGATTTGGAAGAAGAGATCGAGAAAAGTGCCTTCGGTGGTAGCTTATCCTGCAGTCTTTCGCACCACTTTTCTCCTGAGAAATGCGACAGCCCGTGCGCTCGATCGAGCAGAAACCAAAAAAACAACAATTCTCCCAAACGCTTTCATTTGAAAGTTTCGTGGTTTGATTCACTCTTAAATTCCTTATTTCCGACTGATAAGAAAGCTTACAAAATATACACACACGCGGAACCCCCCACCTCCTCACAACAAATGACTCTCTTCATCGTACATACTCATACATTCTTCCACATACTTTCCTTCTCTTGCACACACACACACACACACGTCATTTCATTTCAATTCCTGCTATCTGAACACTACTTAAGCCGGGCCATAGCTCTCCTTCCTCTTCTTGGCGTCGCCCTTGAAACGCAAGTGTGGGCGCTCTCCCACCAACTCGGCCTTCGCTCCCTCCACTATACGCAGCTTCCCGTCCTCCCCCTGTTCCAACCGCCTCCCTGTCTCCACATCCTTCCCCGCCTCCTCATCCGAATTTTTCGAAAAATAACTCACGAAATCCGCCGAGGAAAATTCAAATGCAGGCAAATAGTTCCAGAAGCCGCTGTCCGACTTGGGAGGAAGGTGCGTCGGCCCGGTCGGCGTCACCTCCACCTCCGCTGCTGGTGTCACCGCCGGCTTCCCCCCCGCCGCTGGCGCCGTCTCCGACGACAAGGGCGCCTTGGCGGCCGCTGCGATCCCCGCAGCCGCCGCTGTCCAGAAGGAGGGGGGCACGGCCGCAATGGCCTCGCAGTACTTCTTGTTGTCTTGCAAGAATTTAATTCCGGAGTAAGGCACCTCGCACATGGGGGCCAAGTCATTCGCCGGCGGGCTATGAGCTGCCTTATCCAAACACCCACAAAATGCCGCCCCGTCCTTCGTCATCTTCTCCACCAACTGCGCCTCCAAGCTATCGGGCTCGTCCGCGGCAATGCGTGCCAAGGAACCCAACAAGCCCAAACACTCCGCATTATCATACCCCGGCTTACTCACACAATTCGCAATCTGCGCAATCCTCGCCTCCGTCAACACCTCCGTGCTCCCCGCCAAATCCCCCCCATTTGCACCCATACAATCCAAAACCTGCACACCCACCAACTCCGCCCGCACCACATCTGCGTCCGAGCAGCCATTCAGCGCCTTACTCAAACTCGACTGGATCTGCGGTTCAAACGCACACGACGCCTCCAAGGCCGTCAAAAAATTCAACGTATCATGTGCAGGGCAGCTGGTCGACACCGCTGCAAACGCCGCCGATTGACTTGCGCCACGGACGCACTGGCAAGCCTGAGGATAATCGGTCAGGGCCCGCATCGCGTACACACCCATGTCACTCCAGCTCCCGCCCTGCAGCTTGGTCGACGCCACAATCACCAAGTACATGCAATCGGAATTACTCATATGCGGGTCATACAAGCAGCTAATCCCCGCCCGAATCGTAGCATCCTCCAACTGCGCGCCCATCCCGGGGCCGCTCGACGTCGTGAAGCCCTCCGCCAGCTGGGTAAAGTTAAAATTGAGGCAGTCAATAAAAGGCAAGTAGGCCAGCTGCAAGTTCAGCAAGTCGTTCACCGCGCACCCCTCCATCTGCGGAGGCAAATGCCAGGGCTGGATGCCGTCGATGTACGGAGCCAAGCGGGCCGAGGCCCGGGTAATTTGCCCGAGGGTGACACCGTCCTTGCACGTGGGGCTGAAGTAGCCCACCTGGTTGTTGATCTGCGCCACGCAATTGAGCACTTGGGGCGGGTTCTGGTACACGTTGCCCACCACCTTGGCCGGCACGGAGCCCGGCTGGCTGGCGGCTTGCTGCAACAAGGACTCGAGGAGCTGGAAGCACTCGTTTTGGTATTGGTCCGACGACTCAGAGCAGCGGTCCAGCCAGGCGTGTTGGTCGGCCGACATGCCCCCCATGAACATAAAAACCTCGCTCAAGGACAGGCTGAAGCAGCCCATCAGGCCCCGGCCCACCCACATGAGCTGCTGCATGTCCGTGGACGAGCAGCCTGGAAAGCTTTGGGCGGACGAGGACGAGGCCAGCAGCAGCGTAGACGCGGCAGCACCCAAGAGGCGGGCGACGCCGACACGACGAGGAAGGAGACCCACCATGTTTGCAGCAGGCACTGTTTTTGTCCTGTGTGGTTTGTGGTGGTGGGGTGGGGAGGGAAGCGGGACATGTGGGAGAGAGTGTCTAGCATGTGCTGGTGAAGTGGAAGGGTGGTCGTCCTTTTTTCATGCAGAGGGAAGAGAGAGACGGGAGCAACGTCGACGCTTTTTGGTAGGCGACTACACGGCAGGGACGCGAGCTTGACAGCTGAGCCCCCAGACATTGCTTGCTCGCTCTCTTTGTTGGCCTTGACTACGCCTGGAAACACCAAAAAAAGTGCGCGATTCTTGACATATGTGTATTTGGCTCGCAGGTCCTTGCGTTTGTGTCCTTGTGTGACTGTCTTGGCCGCCAGGGAAGTGCAGGGGGTGTCCGAGTCCAAGCCCGCGAAATTCGACAATGGGCCGTCAACATCGCCGAAAGCACCACCTGCGTCTTTTGCCCCCTCGTCGTGCGTAGCACACACCCAGGAAGACCGCATGACCGAGCACCGAGGAGAACATGTCCTTGTGCCGTGTATCGTTTTTTCTTTTCTTTCTGTTTCTGCCTGCATGTAGGCATTGTCCATTCCCTTTCCTCCAAACTTGACCTCCCCACCCACCACTCTCCCACCCCACCAGGGCATCACATTCCTTCCATCATGGAGCCGCCCCCGCCCCCGCCATCGCCGTACCATGCCCACCCCTTTGCGCCCCCTTACAAGCGGCGCCCGTCCCTGACCCCGTCCATGCCTCCGCCGCCGCCCCACATGTATGCCAAGCGCCGCAACTTGTTTTTGCAAGCCTTTGACGAGCAAGGTCAGGCCCAAGAGGACGACAGCACCGTGCTCCGCCACGGCGCCGTCGAGGTGAAGAACGACTACAGCCAGAATTTCTTGGAGACTCGCGAGCGGCCCCAGAACTTTATCCGGGACGTGACGGTGGAGGACGGTTTTGCTGAATACCCCAAGCTGGCTAAGCTCCTCGCGGCCAAGGACGAGATGGTGGAGAGCCGCAAGACGCCGCCCATGCACGTCCAGGCCGACCTCAAGACGTTTGATTTGCGGAATTTGGGCACCAAGTTCGATCTGATTTACATTGACCCGCCTTGGGAAGAGTACGCCCGTCGAGCAGCGCCCTTTGTGGTGGGGGAGAAGAAGAGTCCGAGGGGCTCGTCGTCGTCTCCCTCCCCCTCCTCCTCGGCGTCGTCCTCCTCCGGCACGTGTGCCACACCGTCGCACCTTGATCAAGTGTGGCGGTACGAGGATTTGGAAGCTCTGCCGATTGGCGAGATTGGGGACGTGCCCAGTTTTGTCTTTTTGTGGTGCGGCTCGGGAGGGCGTGTCACGGAGGATGCGGTGCAGGGGCCCTTGCACGTAGAGGACGGTCGGCGCTTGCTCAAGAAGTGGGGCTACCGACGGAGCGAAGAAGTCTGCTGGATCAAAACCAACAAAAAAGGGCCTCAGACCCAACCGGACTTGCCGACGTCTACCACCAGCTTGTTAGTCCGCACCAAGGAACATTGCCTGATGGGCATCAAGGGCTCGGTGCGTCGCAACAGGGACGGACATATTATTCATTGCAACGTGCACACGGACTTAGTGGTGGCGGAGCAGCCGACCGACCCGCTCTCGACGGCCAAGCCCGGAGAGATGTACAAGATTATGGAGCAATTTTGCTTGGGACGGCGGCGCGTGGAACTCTTTGGTTGTCCGCACAACATTCGGCCTGGGTGGGTGACGGTGGGTGAGGACTTGCCAGGCACGAATTACGATGCCACTACCTATTTGGAATGGATGAACGTGCCAGGCATGAATCCTGATGGGACGCCGTGTGCTGGTCATTTGCTAGGTTCCACGCCTTTGATTGAGGAGCTGCGGCCTAAGACGCCGCCTCGGGAGCAACGGGAAAGGGAGGCGCAAATGGGTGGTGGAGGTGGAGGTGGAGGAGGAGGGATGGAGGGAGGCCCGCCGCCTTTCCGACCACGCAGCGGCAGCATCCCACCCATGCGGCCACGGCCAGAGCGGATTTTGCCTCATCATCATCATCACCAGCAGCAGCAGCAGTACCAGTATTTTGAGTCGGAGCAGCATTTTCACCAACAGCAGATGCAGCAGCAGGCGCACTTTCAGCAGCAGCAACAACACGACCATTTTTTTTACCACGAGGAACAGCAATACCACCAATTCCAACAAGGCTATGAAGAACCGCCGCAAGGCTTCTATTCTCCTTACCTTTATCAGCAGCAGCAACAACAGCACCAGCACCAGCAGCAGCAAGGTATATTTCCCTCCCCCTACTCCTCCCCTCCCTCTCCCTCGGGCTTCCAACCTTCTTCCTTCCCGCCTGCCCCTCCTCCTTCCCCAATTTCCCGGGGGGGGGCTTCCTCCCCGCAACACATGCCACCCACTCCATCCTCGCCGTATGGCGGATGGGACTATCCTTCGGCCTCCCAGCGTGGACGGCGGAGGGCGGGGACGCGGCCGAGGGCGTCCGCCGCTGCCGCACCCACCTTTTTAGGAAGGTAATATCAGAGAAACATAGAAGATAGATCATTTAAGAGAGAGAAAGACATCTAAAAGGAAAAGCAAGTAGGATGTACATAGACCAAATTATCCGCAGCCGTTCCCCCTATCCAAATTTGTCAAACAGGAGGCGCAAAAGCCAAAAAGACTGTCTCTGGCCACATCTCCCTCCCCTTTTCCCACCAACCCAATTTTGTCTTACGCACCGTCGCGTGCGCTTCTTTCGTCCTTTGTGCTTTCGCAAAGAGACTTGTGCCATGCACAGCATAACACCAAAAGCAAAAAGAAATAAACCGGATCCTTTTCAAGTAGACTTTAGTTTGTTGCTTCTTTCTTTCGTTCTTCTTTGTCTTGTAAAAGCACATTTTTCTTTCCCCTTTTCATTCTCGTGCTTTCAAACGGCCGTCCCAGGCACAAATACAGACGAACACGCTCTCCTCTTTGTTACACTTCTCTCATCCTCCCTCTCCTTATTTCCCCACCCTCCCTCCCTCCCTCTCTCCCCTCCCTGCCTAACGCATAAACTTCTTCAACGACGCCTCCACAATCCCCAAAGCCTGATCCACCTGTGCCGCATCAATACACAATGGCGGGGCCATCCGAATAATATTCCCATGTGTCGGCTTGGCCAACATCCCATGCTCCTTCAACTCCAAACAAATATCCCAGGCCGGCCCCCCATCCCCCTTCCGATCCTCAATCACCATCGCATTCAACAGCCCCCTCCCCCTCACGCTCTCCACCAACCCCCGACTCGGAATCCGCCTCAAGCCCGCCCTAAACCTCTCCCCCATCACCATAGCGTTATCCGCCAACTTCTCATCCCTCAACACTTCCAACGCCGCCGTCGCAACCCTACACGCAAGAGGGTTCCCCCCAAAAGTCGACCCATGCTCCCCCGGTTTAATAGTAAGCATTACTTCATTGCTTGCCAGGACAGCAGACACGGGCATCACCCCTCCCGAGAGTGCCTTGCCCAACACCAAAATATCCGCCTTCGTCTCATCCCACTCCGACGCCAACAGCTTCCCCGTCCTCCCTAATCCCGTCTGGACCTCATCGCAAATCAACAAAATATTATACTTCTCACAAATCGCCTTGATCTTCTTCAAGTACCCTTCCTGGGGGACCACCACCCCCGCCTCTCCCTGTATCGGCTCCACCATGAAAGCAGCAATCCTAGCCCCCTCCTTCTCACACAGCGCTTCCAAGGCCTCGGGGTCATTGTAATCGACCAGACCAAAACCAGGGACAAAAGGCCCAAACCCCTTCCTCGAGGAGGGATCAGTAGAGGAAGAGATAGCACCTAGGGTCCGCCCCCAAAAATTACCACGGGCGAATATGACCATGGCTTGATCGTGAGGGATGCCCTTGACTTCGTAGCCCCAACGACGGGCGAGTTTCTGGAGGGAGGGGGGGAGGGATGGGAGGGATGCGGAGGGTTAGCGGGAGGAAAGACAGATTGGGATGTACAGATCAAATGAGTAGAAGCACAGGCATGGAAAGGACAGGAATGATTCATGAAAGAAAACAAAAGCAAACCAAAGAAGCACGTACCACCGCCGTCTCGCCGCCCTCCACGCCCGTGTTCATGGGCAGAACCCTATCGTACCCAAAATAACCCGTCACAAACCGCTGGTACTCCCCCAAGGCGTCCGTATAAAACGCCCGCGACGCTAAGGTCAACTTGCTGGCTTGCTGCACGAGCGCGTTGACAATCTTGGGGTGGCAATGCCCTTGATTCACGGCTGAGTAGGCGGAGAGGAAGTCGAGGTATCGGTTGCCGTCTACGTCCCACACATGCACGCCTTGGCCCCGGGAAAGGACGACGGGCAAAGGGTGGTAATTGTGCGCGCCGTGAACGTCCTGGGAATGGTAATGATGTGGTGGGAAGGGAAGGGAGGGGGGTTGGTGAGTGAACAGAGATGCAAGGATGGAGCGGAGCGTCTGCTTCTCGATCTAGAAGTACACATGGATGAATGCCACAGACCATTTGTCTAGGCCGCTTTCCCGATCTTCAGACCCCTCCTATACTTCCGACGAAAGGAAATTTCACAGGCTTAACTGGTCTGTGTATAATAAGCCCCTTTCCCTTCCTCCCTACTACCCATCCTTCCCCCTTCCGCTCCTCCCCCGCGTCCCCACTCCTCGCTTACCTCGAGATGCATGAATTTCTCAGATTTGGTCGCCCCGGCCTTGACCGCCGCCGAGGACAAGAGTCTCCTCCTACCACTGCTGCTACTGCTGCTGGTACTGCTGGGGGCCTGCCGCCGCATGAGCTGCGTGAGCACGCGACTCGTAGTGCTGGTCATTGTGCTAACTTGGTCTAGTGGATGAGATGTGGGGAGGTCGACGGGCTGAAGAGTCTTGTTGCTGCCGTGTAGAAATCGTGCCTGGCGACTTGTGTGGCTGTGAGGGGGAAGGGATGAAGGACGATGGTGAGACGACGTGTGATGCTGGGTGTGCAGTGTGGCTGTGTGGGTATGTAGGGCTTGCATTGTGGCCATAGGCCATAGGCCAGCGCTTCACAAAGTGCGCGAAGGAGGCTTCTCAGCAGCTCAGCAGCCAGCCGCATATCCTGTCCTCCTGTCTTTCTTCTCACACGCCCACCACCACCACACACGCCCACCATACACACAGCATAGGCACAATGCTCTAGTCTAGCTGCTGGTGTTGGTGGTGGTGGTGGTGGACGTTGATTGCTTTGGCTTGCGCTCCACCAGACGTTGCTCGGTGAACCACCTGGCTCTTCCTTCTCCTCCTCCTTCTTCTTCATGCCCCTTCTCACACCACACGCCCTGCACCGACACACCCACAGGCCACGAAGAGAACCCCCTACATCGTCTCTCGGCCTGTTTGTCGCTGCTTCCGAAGCCCCATCAGGCCGCGCCCGGAGCAGCAGCACAGGAGGCAGAGCAGCAGACCTCCCCGTCATCATCATCCCTTCGTTACGGTCTCCACCCCGACCGCTTGACTCTCCTACCGTATTGTAGCCTATAGACCCAGCAGTAAGAGATCTCTCGTATCTCCTTTCATACCCCTTCTTCAGCCATGGTACGTTTTGGGGTGTGGAGTGTGTTGTGTGGGTTGGGCGGTGTGGTTCTCCTCTTGTTCTTCGATTGGCATGCCTCTGGTCGGTCCCACCCATCCCTCCCCCTTATTGTCTGCCGTCTGTTCATTTGCCACCCATTCTCGCTCCATCCAATGATCACTCCATCCACTCACATTTCTTCCCCCCCCTCCCTTTCTTCCTCCCTCCCTCCCCTCCCTCAGTCGATGTCCAAGAGCAGCAAGATGCTCAACTACATCAACTACCGGATGCGGGTCACCATCCAAGATAACCGCACTTTAGTCGGGACCTTTATGGCGTTCGACCGACACATGAACCTGGTTTTGGGTGACTGTGAGGAATATCGCAATGTCAAGAGCAAAAAAGGGAGTGGCTCCGGTGGCCCCGCCGCGGGGATTGTCGAGGAGAAGGAGGAGAAACGCATGTTGGGCTTAGTGTTGCTACGAGGGGAGAATGTGGTGTCGTTGACGGTGGAAGGACCGCCTCCGCCGGATGAGGAGGCAAAGGCCACCCCGGGGGGTCCGGGGATTGGGCGGGCGGCTGGACGAGGGATTGCTATTGGGGCGCCTGTGATGGGGGCACCTGTGGGGTTGGCGGGCCCGGTGAGGGGGATTGGGGGGCCGGCGCAGTCGTTGATGACACCGGCGGGAGGTATGTAGACGAATGGGAGGGAGGGGAGGGAGGGAGGGGAGGGTGGTGTGGGTGTATGAGTGTTTGTTCTTGTGTGCATCTCTATATATTTTTTACTACGACAACCCTGTGCGTTTACACACCCTCGCAAAGAGAGGGGCGAGACTTTCGACGGAACGCCCGGTGCCAAGTTGGCACTACGATGGGTGTCCTATCAGTTCTACTCGCCCAGATTCATGTGCACTCATTGCTTGCCCACGCTTCGTCTTCACGCGCGGGCTCTTCCCCATGCCCCGATTGCGTTAATTTTGATTGGGTCACATACATTTAGTTATACAATTAATTTTTTTGTTTCTTTCATTCATGTGTGCATTTCGATCTATCACTCTCTCATCATTTCATGTGCTCTACATTCTTCCTTCCCTCACCTTCCCGCCCTCCTTCCTCCCCTCCCCGCCCCCCCATAACAGGCCCACAAGGCTTCCCCCCCCGCGGCCCTCCCCCACCAGGCATGGGTATGGGGTACCCCCCTCCCCGTGGTCCTCCTCCTCCGGGGATGATGATGGGTGGGGGCATGCCGCCAGGCTATCCTCCCCAAGGGCAGGGACCGCCCGGTGGATTCCTTGGTGGACCTCCTCCTCCTCCTCGTGGGTTCCCGCCGGGGATGCCCCCGAGGCCGTTGCCGCCTAGGTAGAGGGGAGGGAGGGAGGGAGGGAGGGTGAGGGTGATTTAAGGGTGGGGGATGGATGGTAAATGGCAGGAGGGAGACGACGAGAACGAGAAGGCGGAAGAAGAGGAGACGAGAGAAGGAGCTATAAACAAAAGACGATGACATTATCGACCCGCAAGTGAATCAGTTGTTTTGTTTCCACATTGAAGTTTTACTTCCAACTAATTTTGTGTACTTTTCGTTTTGTGTGACTATAAACTGACCTATCGAAAGGCTCTTTCATTCACAAAATAAGATTACCTCTATCCATACATAAGCGCCTGCGCCTCCTTTACACCTCCCCCTCCTCCCTCATACAAAAAATGCTCCTTAGCACCCTCTGCTCCTCCCGCAGGCTCACCACCCTCTGCCGCTCCTCCCCCCAGACCTCAACCCTCTCCACCTCCCAGCCCCACTGTACCTCCTGCTCACTCCATCCAAATTCCTCTTTTCCCGCCTGCGGGTCCACGCCATGCCTCCCCGCATTCTCAACCCACTCCTCCCTCGTCTGATATTTCTTGCTTTTCTTGAATACCACCACGCCCACAGCCCTCCCTGTATCTAAACCATGTCTTGCCAGCCCTCCTCCAGCAGGAGACTCAAGCATGAGGATAGGACGCCCCCACAAATAAAAAGGCAAGTCATACCCTCTTGTCTCGACAGTCTTGATTCCGTCCAACAACCGACACGACCAGGGCACTTGCACCTCTAGCGCATATGCGATCTCGTCCTCCTCCTCCTCCTCCTCCTCCTCGTCCTCGTCCTCCTCCTCCTCCTCTTCTTCTTCCTCTTCCTCCCCAAACAACCCACCCCACGCACCACCCTCCCCGTCCTCCTCCCCGTCCTCCCCCTCATCCTCCTCCCCCGCCCCCCGCCTATGCAACGTCTTAATCTCTTGCATCGTCATCACCCCTCCTCCTTCCTCCACCCCTCCCTCCCTCCCTCCCTCCTCCAAGCACACCCCACACATAACCGCGCCCAACCGCAACAACTCCCTAAATTGTCTCATCAAAACCATCCGATCACTCCCCAATAGATTCCATAGGGCCACCTCTCGAAATTGCAACACCCCCTGCAGTAAGACCTGCAAGTGATCGCGCACACAGCGGGCCTCGGGTGGTGGATAAGCTTCGGCGAGCTCGAGGTATTCCCAGGCACAGGCAAAAGCAAGACGGGGGTTGGCGAGGGTACCGCTGGATGTCAAGGAAGCAGCAGGAGCAGCAGTAGCAAATGGCGGCTCGGTATCTGCTTTTCCTGCTGCCGATTCAACAGCAGCAGCAGCAGCAGCAGCGGCAGGACGAGCAGCCGCAAAAAGTCTTGGATTCCGCAGTAGGCCTACCGCACTCATTATGCCCTCACACCCCGTATATCGCAACGCCCACTCGGCATCCTGCCTCGTGCGACAATTCCCATTCGCCAACACCGGAATCGAAACTCCTTCTCGAACCGCGCGGATAACATCAAAATCACTTATCGCCTGATGATCCCTCTGTCGAGGCGTCCGCCCATGCACGGTTAGCAGTGCCGCCCCTGCCTCCTCCAAGCGCTGGGCAAAGCCCACAGTCGTTTCCACTCCACCAATACAACGCAATTTACACGAAACAGGCACCCCCAACTCTTTGGTCAAAACCCGAACCATCTCCACGGCGGTGTCCGGATCGTTTTGCGCAAGGTACGCGCCGTACTTCCCTATCTCCGCGCACTTCTGCGGGCAACCAAAATTGAGGTCAATGCCTGCTATTTGTCCCCCTTCCCATAGTCGTTGCGCAGCTGCTAGGATTGACTGAGGATCCACACCGGCTAGTTGAGCCATGACGGGTTTGTCTTCAGGGCAGGGTCGGAGGAGCTCTTGGGTGTAGGGGCACTCGATCTCGCCGTCCTCTGCGCGATGAAGGACGTTCCGGGCGAGGAGCATAGGGGAGAAGCAGAGGCTGACGCCGTACCTTTGAACCAGCAAACGGAAGGCCCGCTCGGATTGCAGGACCATGGGTGCCAGGACAAAGAGTGGCTGACGTGGCTCGCCGAGATTGTTTTGGAGGAAGGAAAGTGGACGTGGAGGGGAGGGTAAAGGACATTCGGACGAATTGAGACGCGCCTGGATGTAGAGCCAGTATGGTGTGAAGGTGTTGTCGTCGGCCGTGCTTCCTGCCGAGGTCGTCCCATCATGCCGCAGGCGCCGCCAGCCCCGTTTCCACTTGGACCGAGCCCGAAAGGCCACCATTTTTGATCGTAGCCTTTCTTAGAACATTAAAGAGTGCCTACGCTGTGTCCTGCGAATAGGAGGGGTTGGGGTTGTGGAGGTGGTGAGCAGAGAGTTTTTACTGGCTTTGAATACGGAGGCTTGAACAAAAAGATGAGAGAATCCACTGCCTTTTTGTTCAAGAATGCATGCACTCAAAAAGGTGTGGCACGTTTGGCTCGAGTGGAGTGGGAGTGGAGGGCGGGTGGGGTGGGGAAATCGACGGAGATCAATGAGAATGGGTATCTGCTGCCATACAAGCTCGCGCCCCGTCTCGACTGTGGCAGCCAAGTTCCCTGTGTAGATGTGGTTGTGTGTGTGGTATTCGTGGGTCATGGTGGTCAGCGTGGGCTGTGTGGTTTGGGTGAGGTGAGGGCACGAGCAGGAGTATTGGTGCAGGTGGCTTGGATTTGTCAAGTTCGTCAACCTAGCCCTTTTTTGCCCTATATGTCATAAATAATCAATCAGAACATAATAAAAACAAATACACGCATAAACCACATTAAAA
>Ga0105055_10009781_pt1 | contig 12158 bp, 9 predicted proteins | sample BON03_FD_78090 | JGI IMG/M metagenome (GOLD analysis project Ga0105055, IMG submission 78090) | Freshwater microbial communities from Lake Bonney liftoff mats and glacier meltwater in Antarctica - BON-03 | ecosystem: Environmental > Aquatic > Freshwater > Ice > Glacier meltwater | place: Lake...
CTGGCAAGGAAGGCCCTGACATCGGGCCCTTTGTGGTAGGCGGCGTTGTCCCAGATGACATGAATGATGCGCTTGTCGGGGTTGCGCTCCTCGATCTTGGTCAGAAGCTGCGCGGCACTGACCCCATCGACGGTTCTGGGCTCAACAAAGGGTGCATCGAAGTTCTCAAGGTTCACAGCCCCATGAATGTTCACGCGACCACGCCCTGCCGTGCTGAGAACCGCTGGATTTGATCCAACCTTCACCCAGCCGAATCCGGGCTTGGTCTGGTATTCCGGATGCACAGCGTCCGCGAAGTAGACAGCTTCATCTGCAGGTAACTCACGCATCAGGCGTTCGTAGGATGCGATGAAAGCGGCCTGCATTTGCGCTGATGCCACGCGCGGCAGGGGCTTGGGCTTGCGATATTCAAAACCAAGTCGGGCCAGAAGTTTGATGCAGCCAGAATGGGAATATTCCAGACCGAACTCAGCCGCGACATGGGCCCTGATCTCGACAGTCGAGCGGCAGAAGCGTTCTTCCAGCCAGGCGCACAACGCAACCTCCTTTGCCTGCGACATACGGGACTGACCGCCCTTCCAGCCGTCGAGGGCAAGCGCATCCCAGCCATCTTGCCGGTAGGTTTTATGCCAGCCCCGGATCATGTCGTCGTCCAGATACAGGAAAACCGCAATCTCCTGGCAGGATTTGCCGTCGTCGAGCAGCAGGATCGCGTTTGCGCGACGGGCAATGCCGTGGTCCTCGCGCTGACGGCGCTCGGAAGCCTCAAGCTCGGGGCGGTCTGCTGAGGAAAGAAAGCCGGGGCGGATCATAGGCATAGCTGAATCGTTCCAAACCCAGCCGTCAAGACATCAAATTCGGCTTCTGCAGGACTCGCAGTATAGCGCCTTAACGCTATGTAAACAATACGCTTCTCGAAGCAGAAGCCGGGATTTTGAGTCTGCTGCGTCTACCATTCCGCCACGCCCTCACGCCGCCCCTGACCAGGGCGCGCTGCGGGCGCGATCAAGCGCTATAGCTTTTCGCCCGGCGGTTCGCGCAGGAGTCCGCGTTCGGGCAGCCAGGGGTTCAGATCCAGCGCCCGGCGCAGCACCACCTGCGCCCGGTCGTCCTGCCCCAGACCCATCAGGCTGAGCGCGAGCCCCGCCAGTGCCGCCACATGACGGGGCGACCGGTCGAGTGCCAGGTCGAGATCGACCACCGCAGCGGCGTAATCCTGGGTCAGGAAGCGCACGAACGCGCGCTGGTTGTAACCCTCGGCATAACCGGGGCAATAGGCGATCAGATCGTCGAACGCCTGGATCGCGCGCATGAAATCGGACACCCGGCGCGCGGCCATGCCGCGGTCCAGCATCTCCTGCGCCACCTCGTCGGGAGCGTCGGCCCAGATCGCCCACATCCGATTCGAGACGTCGCGCCCGATCATTTCGTTCGGCGCGGCGCGGGCGTCGTCGATCAGCGACCTCAACTCGGCCGAACGGTCGGGCGCCACCGGACACTCCGCCCAGAGCGGACCCGCGAAGATGACTGAAAAAACGACCGCTCTCAACATGCCGCCACTGTGTCACCCTGGCCGGCCCTGTCAATCCGCCCAGTTTCTTCTTTGCAAAAATACTCGAAATCCCCCGCTTGCCTCACAATGCCGCGTCCTTGACGGCCTCCATCGCCACATAGGTCGACGTCTGCGCCACATGGGGCAGCGAGGATATCCGCGCGCCCAGCACAGCGCGATAGCTGGTCATGTCGGCGGTGCGCACCTTGAGAAGGTAGTCGAAGGCGCCGGCGATCATGTGGCATTGCTCCACCTCGGCCACGCCTTTCACGGCGGCGTTGAAGGCCGCCAGCGCCGCCTCGCGGGTATCGGCCAGCTTGACCTCGACAAAGGCCACATGTTCGCGCTTCAGGCGCACCGGGTTGATCGTCGCGCGATAGCCGGTGATCACGCCGCCGGTTTCCAGCCGCTTCAACCGCGTCTGGGTGGGCGATTTGCTCAGCCCGATGCGACGGGCCAGGTCGGTCACGCTGATCCGCCCATCGACAGCCATGATCGCCAGAATCGCCCGGTCGAACCTGTCCAGATCGCCGTTATCCATTTCGCCCGTCCTTTCGCTGAATTTCGGTTCTTTATCCTGCGTCCACGCGAAAATCGGGTCAGGACTGCGCCGCAACCGATGTATCATCGGCCCAATCCCCCGGAAAGGCCAGACATGCGCGACACCACCCATTCCCCCGCCCTGCCCTATGATGCCGACAAGTACGCCGATGCCGATGTGACCCTCGCCGCATTGATCGACACCGCCGCCCTTTCGGCCGATGAGCGGGCCGACATCGCCGCCCATGCAGCACGGCTTGTAACCACGATCCGCAGCAGCGCCCGCCCGGGGCTGATGGAAGTGTTCCTGGCGGAATACGGGTTGTCCACCGACGAGGGCATCGCGCTGATGTGCCTGGCCGAGGCGCTGTTGCGGGTGCCCGACGCCGACACTATCGACGAGTTGATCGAGGACAAGATCGCGCCCAGCAAATGGGGCGCGCATCTGGGCCGTTCGTCATCGAGCCTGGTCAATGCCTCGACCTGGGCGTTGATGCTGACCGGAAAGGTTTTGAAAGACGAAAAGCCCGGCGTTGTCGGGGCCTTGCGCGGGGCTGTCAAACGGCTGGGCGAACCTGTGATCAGAACTGCCGTGGCCCGGGCGATGAAAGAGATGGGGCGCCAGTTCGTGCTGGGGGAAACCATGCGATCCGCCATGGAACGCGCCGCGCACATGGAGAAACGCGGCTATACCTACAGCTATGACATGCTGGGCGAGGCGGCGCGCACCGCCGCGGATGCCGCCCGCTATACCACCGCCTATGCCAATGCGATCACCACCATGGCCAGCGTCGCGACAAAGGGCGATATCCGCAGGAATCCCGGCATCTCGGTAAAGTTCTCGGCCCTGCACCCGCGCTATGAGGTGGCCCAGAGCGAACGTGTGCTGGACGAACTGGTGCCCCGCGTCACCGCCCTGGCGCGACAGGCCGCCCATCTCGGGATAGGGTTCAACGTGGATGCCGAAGAGGCCGACCGCCTGACCCTGTCTTTGCAGGTGATCGAGCGGGTGCTGGCCGACCCCGGCCTGGCCGGGTGGGACGGGTTCGGTGTGGTGGTGCAGGCCTATGGTCTGCGCGCCGGGCCCACCATCGACTGGCTGTACCGGTTGGCCGTGCACCTCGACCGCAAAATCATGGTGCGCCTCGTCAAGGGCGCCTATTGGGACACCGAGATCAAGCAGGCCCAGACCCTCGGCATGGCGTCTTTTCCAGTGTTCACCGCCAAGCCCGCCACCGACGTCAGCTTCATCGCCAATGCGCGCCGCCTGCTGGGGCTGACCGACCGGATCTATCCGCAATTCGCCACCCACAACGCCCACACGGTCGCAGCGATCCTGCACATGGCCGATGACACATCGGCGTTCGAGTTCCAGCGGCTGCACGGCATGGGCGAGCGCCTGCACGACATCGTGCTGGCCACCGAAAAAACCCGCTGCCGCATCTATGCCCCCGTGGGCGCACACCGCGACCTGCTGGCCTATCTGGTGCGCCGGTTGCTGGAGAACGGCGCCAATTCATCTTTCGTCAACCAGATCGTGGACGCGGACGTGCCCGCCACCTCGGTGGCCGCCGACCCGTTCACGGGCGTGGCGCGCAAGGCCCCCGTGCGCCCCGGCACCGCCCTGTTTGCCGGCCGCGCCAATGCCCAGGGCTGGGATCTGAGCCGCGCCAGCACACTGACCATGATCGAAGCGGCCCGCGCGCCGTACCGCGATGCACAGCCACAGGCCGCGCCGCTCGTCGCGGGCGCCAGGCATCCCGGGGCGTTGCAGACCCTGCTCAGCCCGGTTGACGGCGCCGCCATCGGCACCCTGGCACCGGCCAGCGCCGCCGACATCGAAACCGCCCTTGCCGCCGCCACCCCCTGGGCCTGCGACGCCGCCAGCCGCGCCGCAACCCTGAACCGCGCCGCCGATCTTTACGAAGAGAGCTTCGGCGCGCTTTTCGCGCTGTTGGCGCGCGAGGCCGGGAAAACCCTGCCCGACTGCACCTCGGAACTGCGCGAGGCCGTTGATTTCCTGCGCTATTACGCCGCAGAATGCGGCAAGCTTTCCCTCCCGGCGCGCGGTGCGTTCACCTGCATCTCGCCGTGGAACTTTCCGCTGGCCATCTTTACAGGTCAGATCGCCGGGGCCCTTGCGGCGGGCAACGCGGTGCTGGCCAAACCGGCGCCGCAGACCCCGCTGATCGCCCATCTCGCCACCCGGCTTCTGCACCGCGCCGGTGTGCCCGCCACGGCGCTGCAACTGCTGCCGGGCGACGGCGCGGTGGGTGCGGCGCTGACATCCGACCCCCGGGTGCAGGGCGTGGCCTTCACCGGGTCCACCGCGACGGCCCTGAAGATCCGCGCCAACATGGCAGCGCACATGGACCCCGGCGCGCCGCTGATCGCCGAAACCGGGGGGCTGAATGCCATGATCGTCGATTCGACGGCCCTGCTGGAACAGGCCGTGCGCGACGTGGTGCAATCGGCGTTCCAGTCGGCCGGCCAGCGCTGTTCCGCCCTGCGCTGTCTTTATGTGCAGCAGGACATTGCGAATGAATTCAAGCAGATGCTGTTTGGTGCCCTGGATGAACTCCGTCTTGGCGATCCCTGGCACATCGCCACCGACATCGGCCCGCTGATCGACGGCGCCGCGCAATCCGGCATCACGGCCCATGTGCGGCAGGCCCGCGCCGAGGGGCGCCTTCTCAAGCAGTCGAGCGCGCCCGGCACCGGCCATTTCCTGGCCCCCACGGTGATCGAGGTGCCGGGCATCGCGGCTTTGAGACAGGAAATCTTCGGCCCGGTCCTGCACCTGGCCACCTTCGCCTCGGAGGATCTGGACAAGGTGATCGAGGCGATCAACGCCACCGGCTATGGGCTGACCTTCGGTCTGCACACCCGCATCGACACCCGGGTGCAGCATGTCACCGACCGCGTCCGCGCCGGCAACACCTATGTCAACCGCAACCAGATCGGCGCGGTCGTGGGCAGCCAACCCTTTGGTGGAGAAGCACTTTCCGGAACCGGCCCGAAGGCGGGCGGGCCGTCCTATCTGGCCCGCTTCACCGCGCCGCGCAGGCCCCCCGAGGGGGTCGAGGACAGCCGCCATGGCGCTGACATCGCCACCCTGTCGCGCGCCCTGAGCCTGCCGAACGCTGCCACCCGGCGCACCGAAAACCTGCCCGGCCCCACCGGCGAATCAAACCGCCTGTCGGTGCATCCCCGCGCGCCGATCCTGTGCATGGGCCCCGGCGAAGCCGCGCGCAGCGCCCAGATGCGCGATGTGGTGGCCAAGGGGGGCACGCCGGTGCCCTGCCCGCCGCTGGGCGCGGCGGCGCTGGAAACCCTGCCGCATATGGGCGGCGTTGCCTGGTGGGGCGATGGCAAAACGGCCCGCGCCCTGGCTCTGGCCCTGTCGCGCCGCCCCGGCCCCATCGTGGCGCTGATCACCGGCGCGATCAGCGCAAACGATGCGACGTTCGAGCGGCACATCTGCATCGACACCACGGCCTCGGGGGGCAATGCGCAACTGCTGGCCGAGGCAGCAACCGCTTGACCGGACAAGGAAAGCCGGGCAACGCTGGCGTCCATGTTTCCCATCCGCGATCACAACCCGTCCGAACGCACGCCCTTCGTCACTTATGCGCTGATCGCGATCAACATCGTGGTCTTTGCGCTGGGATTGCAGTTGATGGAGGATCAGCGCGCCCTGTCCGAGTTTTATGTGAACTGGGCGATGATCCCGGCGAAATCCGATCCGATCACCTATGTCAGTTCGCAATTCCTCCATGGCGGATTGCTGCATCTGGCGGGCAACATGCTGTTTCTGTGGATTTTTGGCGACAACCTGGAAGACGAGATGGGCCATGCGCCCTTCCTCGGTTTCTATCTGGCCGGGGGTATCGCGGCAGGTCTGGCGCAGACCCTGGCCAACCCGTACAGCCCGATCCCCATGGTCGGCGCCTCGGGCGCCATCGCCGCCGTCATGGGGGGCTATCTGCTGCTGTTTCCCAAGGCCAAGGTCGATATCCTGATCATCTTCGTGGTGTTTTTCCGCATCTTCCCGATCCCGGCCTGGATCGTGCTGGGCATCTGGTTCGCGCTACAGATGTTTTCCGGCATCAACACACCCACCGACGTCGGTGGCGTGGCCTATTGGGCCCATGCCGGCGGGTTCTTCGCCGGTGTTCTGCTGACCGCCCCCCTGTGGCGGCGCCTGGGCGGGACCGCCTTCTGGAGCCGCACCCACGGCCACCCGCCCCACCCCGACGCAAAGTACAAGTTCGCGGCCAGTTCGGTGCCCCGCATCGGGCGCCGCAAATGAAGGCCACCTGTCATTGCGGCGCTGTGGTGCTTGAAGTCACGCTGGCCGAGGGGATGAACAGCCTGCGCCGCTGCGATTGTTCATTCTGCGCAAGGCGAGGGGCAGCCGCAGTAACCGCAACCCACGACAATGTTCAAATTCTGCAAGGTGCGGAAAACCTGCAAACCTATCAATTCGGCACGAAAACTGCCGTGCACCACTTTTGCAGAACCTGCGGCATCTACACCCATCACCAGCGGCGCAGCAACCCGAACGAGGTGGGCATCAACGCCGCCTGCCTGGACGGGGTGCACCTGCCCGACCATGACCCGATCAGATGGGTCGACGGTCGCAACCACCCGTCGGACGCGAAACGCCAAAGCACTTTGCGTTCGACATGAATCGAAGGAAGCTGCCTCTCGCCTGCGGCGCGAACGCTTCTTTCGATCCTCTGGCTCAGATGAAACGCAAAGTACCTAGCCGCGCACCAGCCTGGCGAAGCCGGTGAACAGCGCATCGTTGGTCACGATGATCTCGCCGTTTTCAAGCATCGAGCGTCCGGCATGGATCGGCTCAAGCAGCGCGCCCGCCTCTCGACAGATCAGCAGACCGGCCGCGATGTCCCAGGGCTTCAGCCGCTGTTCCCAATAGCCATCGAACCGCCCCGCCGCCACATAGGCGAGGTTCAGCGCCGCCGAGCCCCAGTTGCGCACCGCCGCCACGGCGGGCATGACGCGGGCGAATTCCTGCAACTTCTCGGGCAGGCCCGGGCCGCCGGAATGGGGCACCGAACAGGCGAACACCCCCTCGATCAGGGAACGCCGCCCCGACACCCGCAACCGGCTTTCGTTCATCCAGGCACCGCCGCCCTTTTCGGCGACGAACATTTCGTCCTTGGCCGGATCGAAGATCACGCCCGACACGATCTCGCCCTTGTGTTCGAGCGCGATGGAAATGCACCAATGGGGCAGCCCGTGCAGGAAATTCGTGGTCCCGTCCAACGGATCGACGATCCAGCGGCGGGTGGGGTCGTTGCCCTGGACCGGCGCGCTTTCCTCGGCCAGCCAGCCATAGTTCGGGCGCGCACCCATCAGATCGTCGCGGATGATCGCCTCGGCGGCGATGTCGGCCTTGGACACGAAATCGCCGGCGCCCTTGGTGGAGACCTGCAAATTCTCGACCTCGCGGAAATCCTTGACCAGCGAGCGCCCGGCCCGGCGCGCCGCCTTGATCATCACGTTCAGATTTGCACTGCCCTGCATCGCATCCCACCTCGAAAACCCCAAGCCCGCGCGATACACCCCGACCGCCGGAATGCCAACCCCGGGTCTTCGGGGCCCGGGTCTTCGGGGCCCGGGTCTGGCGGGCCCGGGTCTGACGGGCCGACCCCTGCCTCAGCGCGGCTGTACGCCCGCCGCGCAAACCGCGCTGGCCGCGTCCAGCGCGCCCTTGCCATGGGGAATGCCCAGCGCCTTCAGCCCGGAATCGATGCTGGCCAGAACGCCCAGCACCATATGGGCGTTCACATGCCCCATGTGCCCCAGCCGGAAGAAGCCCGAGGCGCCCGGGTCGTCCGCATCGACCATGCCAAGGCCGATGCCCAGCGTGACGCCCGCATTGGCGCTGGTCCAGTCGCGCAACCGGTCGCCGTGGGGCGCGCCGATGCGCAATGCCGTCACCGCATGGCTGCGCAGGGCCGGATCGGCGATGTTCAGTTCGAGCGGGCCATCGCTGCCCCAGGTTTCAAACGCGGCCCAGATGGCACGGGCAAGGGTGGCGTGGCGGGCCAGCACATTCTCGAACCCCTCTTCGGCAATCATGTCGAGCGATTCGCGCAGGCCGAAAATGTGGTGGGTGGGGGCGGTGCCGTCGAAGAACTGCCACAATTCCCGCGCCGCCGCGCGCGGGCGCCAGTCCCAGTAGTGGGTGGCGAGGTCGGCGGTTTCGCGCACCCGGTCGGCCTTGTCGCTGAAGAACAGGAAGCCAAGGCCCGGAGGCACCATCAGACCCTTCTGGCAGGCGGCAACCATCACGTCGACGCCCCAGTCGTCCATGCGGAAATCGTCACAGCCGAGACAGGCGATGCAGTCGATCATCAACAGGGCCGGGTGGCCTGCCGCATCCAGAGTCGCGCGCAGCGCCGCCACGTCGTTGCGCACCGATGTCGAGGTGTCGACCTGCACCGCCAGCACCGCCTTGATCCGGTGGTCGGTGTCCGCCGCCAGCGCCTCGGCGAACCGGACCATGTCGATGGGGGCGCGTCTGCCATAGTCGACGATCTGGCACGCGATCCCCATTCTGCGCGCCACGTCCGACCAGCCGAGGGCGAACCGCCCCGTGGCCAGCACCAGCGCAGTGTCGCCGCGCGAGAACACGTTGGCCAGCGCCGCCTCCCAGGTGCCGTGGCCGTTGGCGATGTAGATGGCGCAATGGGCGGTGGTGCGCGCGATCGCCTTCAGGTCGGTGACGATGCCGGGCATCATGTCGACGATTTCGCCCGCATAGATGTTGGGCGCGGCGCGGTGCATGGCGTTCAGCACCCGGTCGGGCATGACCGAGGGGCCGGGGATGGCGAGGTACTGGCGTCCGTTGGAAAGGCTCATGGCGGCTCCTGCGATTTCCGCCAACGGGTTAGGCCGGTCGCGGTACCGCGTCAATTGCCCGTGGGTGCAATCATCGCGCGCCATACCAGAGAGCGACGAGCCCGGCGAAGGCGGCAAGGTTGACCACCCGCACGATGCGCCACAGCGCCGCCTCGGGCCCGTCCTGGCGCGGCGCGTGATAGAGCGGCAGGCCACAGGCGACGCTGAGCAGCAGGGCAAGGAAAAACCCCTGTTCGCGCAGTCCGCCGCCGGTCTGCGCGACGATCGCCGCGATGGAGACCGCCAGCAGCAGCGTGGCCACGGGATGCAGCCATCGGACCCAGCCGAACCCGCCCGCAGGCCCCATCCGGTGCAGCCGGGCAAAATGCGCGGCCAGGGCGGGATGTGCGGGTCTGGCCATCACCATCATCGCCAGCCCGAAGGCCAGCCCGGCCCCCAGCCACACCCGGATCGCCGCCGGATCGCCGCCGGGCCGCGCGTTCAGCGCATACATCAGCACGCCAAAATAGACCGCGTTGGCCACCCCGACGCTCCAACGCTGTGGATTGCGCAACACACCGGGGGCAAGGCCGATCCTGTCCCCGCTCATAAGCTCCATCCCGCTGACTGCAAGAACGGCCAGCAGAACGACGGGGAGCAGGTTCGGGCCATGGCCCAGAAAGCCGCCGAACAGCCCAGAGCACAGGGCCAGCAGCGCGGTCACGGCCAGGGCGCGGCGCGCCGGGTGGCGCACGGAAAACGGCAGGGGGGCGGCGGTGTCTGTCATTTGCGGGTCTCCGCGCGAAACCTAGCTGCGTCGCCCGGCGCCGCCAAGCCCGCAGGCGCCCTTTATGGCGATTCGCGAAAATCCCGTATCGCCGATACCCTGCCGCGCCTTGCGCCCACGTCACATTGGCGATCTGTCCTTTACCCGGTTATTCCCGAAGGGCTTTGATCCGCGACGAAACTGCGATAGGCCCGCGAAACCGCAACATGGGAGCCTGTCCGCCGTGAGCCACGTTCCGCCGCCCCCGCCCACCTCGCGCGCCCTGATGGGGCGGCTCTGGCGCGAATATGTGGCGCGGCACTGGCCCACCATCGCGCTGGCCTTCGTGCTGATGGTGATCGAGGGGTCGACGGTGGGTCTGCTCAGCTGGATGTTGCAGCCGATATTCGATCTGGTCTTTGTCGCGGGCAATGTCGAAGCGATGTGGTGGGTCGGCTTTGCGATCCTGGGGCTGTTCGTGGTGCGGGCGCTGACCGGGGTGGTACAGCGGGTGTTGCTGGTCAAGGTGGCGCAACTGTCCAGCACGGCGATGCAGGTGGATCTTCTGGGTCACATGATGACGCTGGATTCGACCTATTTCCAGAAGAACCCGCCCGGCGCGCTGATCGAACGGGTGCAGGGCGATACCCTGGCCGTGCAGAACGTCTGGCAGGTGCTGATCCAGGGGGTGGGGCGCGATATCGTGGCGCTGGCGTCGCTGTTCATCGTGGCGCTGCTGGTCGATCCGGTCTGGACGCTGACAGCGCTGATCGGCATCCCGCTGCTGGTCCTGCCGTCGCTGGCGCTGCAACGCTATGTCAGGCGCAAGACGGGGCAGATGCGCGACGCCTCGACCCAGCGGTCAACCCGGCTTGACGAGATTTTCCACGGCATCAATCCGATCAAGCTGAACAGGATGGAGGCCTATCAGCTTGGCCGTTTCCGCGCCGTCGTCGACCGGATCGTGACCGTCAACATCAAGACGGCGGCGGGTCAGAGCATGCTGCCCGGGCTGATCGACATCATGACCGGTGTCGGGTTCTTCGGCGTGCTGATCCTGGGCGGGCGCGAGATCATCGAGGGCGAAAAGACGGTTGGACAGTTCATGTCGTTCTTCACCGCAATGGCGCTGGCGTTCCAGCCGCTGCGCCGTCTGGGCGCGCTGACCGGGATATTCCAGGTCGCCGCCGCGTCGCTGGAGCGGCTTTACGCGATCTTCGATCTGCACCCCGGCATCACCTCGCCCGATGCCCCGGTGCAGGTGGCGGCGCGCCAGGCCGACATCGTGCTGCGCGATGTGCATTTCGCCTATGACGATGTGGCGGTGTTGAACGGTCTGACGTTCACCGCCCCGGCGGGCAGGACCACGGCGCTGGTTGGCGCGTCGGGGGCGGGCAAGAGCACGGTGTTCAACGTGCTGACCCGGCTGGTCGAGCCGCTGTCAGGTGCCGCTTGCCTCGGCGAGGTGCCGGTGTCGGCCCTGGCGCTGGGCGATCTGCGCGGGCTGTTTTCCACCGTCACCCAGGACGCGCTGCTGTTTGACGAGTCGATCCGCGAGAACGTGCTGCTGGGGCGCGACGATGTCGACGAGGCGCGGCTGGCCGAGGTGCTGGAGGCGGCCCATGTCACCGATTTCCTGGCCAACCTGCCCCTTGGCCTCGACAGCCCCGCCGGGCCGCGCGGATCGAACCTGTCGGGCGGTCAGCGTCAGCGCGTGGCGATTGCCCGTGCCCTGTTGCGCGACACGCCGATCCTGTTACTGGACGAGGCCACATCAGCGCTGGACGCGCAATCCGAGGCGGTGATCCAGACCGCGCTGGAACGCCTGAGCGCCGGGCGCACCACCTTGGTGATCGCGCACAGGCTGGCCACGATCCGCAACGCCGATCTGATCGTGGTGCTGGACCGTGGGCAGGTGGTGGAACAGGGCACGCACGCCACGCTGCTGGCAACGGGTGGGCGATATGCCGAATTGCACAGGTTGCAGTTCGCCAAGGACAAGGAAAAGCCTATGGGATAGTGCTGCGCGCCGCGCCACCCCGGGGGGCAGCGCGGCGCGCTTTTGGTGTCAGTTCGGGATCAGTTGGTGAATTTCACCCTCGTCCACAACTGCGTACAGCGAACCATCCGGCCCCTGCACGACGGACCGGAACCGCCCCGGCTCCATCGGCAGGGTCAGTTCGGTCACATCGACCACGGACGTGCCGTCCTCGGACAGTTCGATCACGTCGATCCGCTGTCCGATGGGCGTGCCGCCAAACCCGATCCCCATGATGCCGACAACCATGTGGCCGTTCCAGTCGCCCCACTGCTCGCCGGTCAGGAACGCCGCACTTGACGTGCCCTGGGACCAGCCGTTGTTGTCCCACATCGGGGCCATGGCGTCGGGATAGGTGGCGGTGTCGGTCATCGGCATGAACGATGCCC
>Ga0105055_10009785_pt1 | contig 12154 bp, 9 predicted proteins | sample BON03_FD_78090 | JGI IMG/M metagenome (GOLD analysis project Ga0105055, IMG submission 78090) | Freshwater microbial communities from Lake Bonney liftoff mats and glacier meltwater in Antarctica - BON-03 | ecosystem: Environmental > Aquatic > Freshwater > Ice > Glacier meltwater | place: Lake...
AAAAATTCATTAAATACAAAAATTCATTAAATACAAAAATTCATTAAATACAAAAATTCATTAAATACAAAAATTCATTAAATACAAAAATTCATTAAATACAAAAATTCTTTAAATACAAAAATTCATTAAATACAAAAATTCTTTAAATACAAAAATTCTTTAAATACAAAAATTCTTTAAATACAATTCTTTAAATACAATTGTTTAAATACAATTGTTTAAATACAATTGTTTAAATACAATTTTTATCAAATTTTCCAGATTTCTTACCCTGTAATAATTTATGTGAATTTTTACATAAATTATATAAAAAATTTTGTATCAAACGAAATCAAAATAGCAATAGTTAATATTATAGTATTAAAAGTAAAAAATGTTTTATGGTAACCATCACTGTCAAATCCTACACCATACTCTTTACTAAATCCATTTGGCTTAAATATAAAAGAAGGTTTAGATATGTAAATAATAATAATAAATAAAATTAATGAAAATAATTTGTTTTTAATCATTATTATAAACGAAATAAATAAAAAATATATTTATTTTATTTTATATATTTTAATAGTTATGCCAAATTTATATCCGGTTAGTATTAAACATTTACATAAATCATGTATTGTAAAATATTTAGGTAGTGGAGGATATGCTGATGTAAAATTATATAAATGTAGAGAAAAAGAAGTATTGAATGGTAAACTTATAGAATGTAAAGAATGTTTTGTCGTAAAACAATTAAAAATAAATAGAAACAAATGGAATTTTTGGAATTTAAAAAAAAAGAATAACGATAATTTATTAAAAAAAAAATTACTAAAAGAGTTCACAATAGGCACATTATTAAATCACCCTAATATACGTAAAACCATAGATATTGATATAATTGATAATTGTATCATATTTGAATATTGCGATGGAATGGATTTTTACAATTATTTACGTGAATATAATCCATCTTTGGTATTAGATAAAAAAATGTTTTATTTTAAACAAATAGTTGAAGCTGTAGAATATATTCATGATTTAGGCATAGCTCATATGGATATTAAGTTAGAAAACATAATGGTAAATATTTATGATGAAAAAATTAAATTAATAGATTTCGGAGAAGCGTGTATTTGTAAAATTAATGACGAGAAAATTACTCATAAAGGTATTCATGGATCTTATCCATATATGGCACCTGAACAATTTACAGAAAATCATTATGATGCATTAAAAGTTGACATATGGTCTTTGGGTATTATTTTGTATGAAATAATTTTTAATAAAATGCCATGGAGAAAAGCTATAAAAGATGATGTAAAATATAGAAATTTTTATAAAAAATACAATGATGATTTAGACATATTCTTACCATTGTTAGATAAAAAAAGTAGTATTTACCTATTGTTTGTTAATATATTAAAACCAGATCCACTATTAAGATGTAATATAAAATTCATAAAAAATTTACTTTAATTCTTAAATTAATTTTCTATTGTTAATATAATGGCAGGGAATCCACAAAGATTTAAAATTCCTCTTGGTAATTTACATCCATCTGAAATACAAAATTTTAATATTAATGCTTTGAATAATACTCAAAATAAAAGAACTATTTTATCAGTTCAAAAAGAAAGAGAAAAATCTTCATCAAGTATAGATCTACAATCACCTGGTAAATTTAATTTTAGTGAAGATAATGGTGATACAAAAATTGCCGGTTCAAATACAAAACATATGTTTAAAAATTTATATGGTGAAACACCATTAACATTTTTATATTTTTCTGATAAGAATATAGAAAATGTTCAAAATCTGATTAAATATCAAATATTTAAAGAAATCGGACAAAAAATAGATAACCAAAACGTAACAGAACTTATGATTATTATGAGAAGTATATTTCTTTCATACTCTAATCACCCACCTTTAATCGATGAATCAATGAAAATAGACTATAAAAACGCACTACTAAATATGTACACAAAAGAAGTACAACGATTAAATGAATTAGTTTTGAATGAAACTGTTCCTAAAATAATATCTGGACTTCAACAATACTTGCATTATCTTAAAGATTCCACAACACCCTTATTTCCAATCGCTAGACCAGAAAATATGAGTACTCAAGGGACAAAACAATATAGATCTATAACAAACATTTTAACTGGCAATATTCTATGAGAAATTTACACAAAAAAATGAATACTAAAAATATTACTACAATAAATACTTCAATGTTACTAACTAAAAAAATGTATTATCAAAAAATAACCCTATTATTATTTGTATTATTCACTTATGTTTTAATAGTTGTATACTTTGTTATATATCAAAAAATATTTTGTAAAACATATAGTATAATTGAGTTTTATAAAAAAGATGATATTGATAGTTGTATGATTATAAGATATTTATATACATTTTATCAACTTGTTACAGTATTAGTTTTATTACTCACAATTATAGCATCTTATATTATAATATTTTCAAAATCAAAACAATCGACAGTTTCAAATAATACAAAAGATAATATACTCGTTTTTATACCAATGTATTCTGAAAATATAAATGAAATTAATAATACTCTTAATTCAGTATTATTAAATGAAAATCAAGTAATTTTATATATTGTAGTAGATGGTATTAAAAAAGGTATAGATAATGATGACTTTACAAGTAATTATATTAAACAAATATTAAATGTAACAAATAATGTCAGTAATTCAAACTCTTATGAATTATATATAGGAAAATTCCACAAACTAGAATATATTTTATTAATAAAAAATATAAATAAAGGGAAAAAAGACTCTTTTATTCTATGTGTAAAATCATTATATTATAACAATAATATAACAGAAATAAATGAAAATGAAATAAATGAAAATGAAATAAATGAAAATGAAATAAATGAAATAAATGAAAATGAAATAAATGAAAATGAAAATGAAATAAATGAAAATGAAAATGAAAATGAAATAAACGAAAATGAAAATGATTTGTTATTCTTTAAAGATATAGGCAATTATATAAATTTAGTAAAGATAGAATATATTCTTATGCTTGACACTGATACTAAAGTTAATTCTTCTGGAATAAGTATCTTATCAGATTACTTGGACTCTAATTTATCGTCAGCAGCTGTGTGTGGTAGAACATCTGTTATTAACAAAAAATATAATATTCTTACAATGAGTCAAGTATTTGAATATTATATTACACATTATACATTAAAAGCGGCTGAATCTATATATGGAAACGTGTTAGTATTATCAGGTTGTTTTACTTTATATAGAAAACATATATTATTAAATCCTAAACTTATTAATTTATATAAAAAAGAAAATAATAAATCCTTATACACTGCAAATATATCCCAACTAGGCGAAGATAGACTATTAACTAATCTCATATTACGTTTATATCCTACATATAATACTTCATATACTGAAAAGGCTAAATGTCATACTCAAGTCCCAACTAGTTTTAAAACAATTTTATGTCAACGCAGAAGATGGACAAACTCTTTAATATTCTGTAACTTTATGTTACTATTTAATACACCAAAATATAATATACTTAAAAAATTTGGATTTCTTTTTGTTGTTTTATATGAACTTTTTGTAGTTTTTTATCTACCTATCTTAATATTTATAGGCTACTATTACTTAACACAATCTATATATAATTATATCATCGCACCTGATAATATTATATTAATTATTAGTATAATATTCCTTTTTTTACCAGTGGTTTTATGTATTATTTTTATGAAACCATCCATGATAAAATACGCAATTGCATTTATTTTATTACTTCCATTTTATAATATTATACCATTATATTCACTATGTTATACAGATGACGTAAGTTGGGGTGATACTAGAAAAATAATTGAAATTGAAGAAATCAAACCAAATACAATAATTGAAATTGAAGAAATCGAACCAAATATAATTAAAATTGAAGAAATCGAACCAGATACAATAATTGAAATTGAAGAAATCGAACCAGATACAATAATTGAAATTGAAGAAATCGAACCAAATATAATTAAAATTGAAGAAATCGAACCAGATACAATAATTGAAATAGAAATCAAACCAAATACAATAATTGAAATTGAAGAAATCGAACCAAATACAATACTTGAAATCGATGAAATAGAGGAGTCAAGTGTAATAAATGAAATAATTGAAATATATATGAAATATTCCAATAAATAGTTGATAATGTTTTAAATATTATTTTAATTTTAGTAGATCAATTTCTTGTTTTAATTCTTTAATACATTTTAATAACAAAACTGTGACTCTTGTATAATCTAAAGCATAAAGAGAGTCTATATTAAGTGTATCTTTAGATAATAATTCTGGAAAGAATTCTTCGAAATCTTGTGCGATAAATCCTATATGTTGTTTATGTGTATCATCTGATATATGGTTGTATTTGATAGTTCTAATATTATCTATTTTATCTAGTATTGAATCTAGTGGTATCAAGTTAGATTTTAATCTAATATCACTGCTAGAAACGATAGTTCCACCACAAAAGATATCTTTACCAATTGCGATACCTCCGGCGACGGTAAGAGCTCCGCCTGATGTAATAGAAGTTGCATTTGATGTTTTTGAGATTGATATACCGCCATAACTAATAATACTACCACTTGTGCTATTAATACTATCGGTTGTTAGATTTATATTAAGAATGCCAGATATAGATGTTGAATTTGAGTATAATTCTAATTTATTGATATTACCAGTGTTATTATTAAATTGAGATAAACGTAAATTACCTAATGTTCCAGAGCTACCGGTTTGTATATAAGCATAAGTATCAGAGCATCCACCTAAGAATCTAAGATGACTACTACTATCACTACCAATATCTAAATTTGGGTAATTATCATTTATGATAGTTAAATTAGCGGTGGGTGTTGTTGTATTAATACCTAAATTGCCTCCAGTTGTAAATATATTACCAATTGTATTACAATTAAAAGAAGAATTTAAGCCATTAGTAATAATAATAGATTGAGATGTCAAGTGAGTAATATTTGAATTTAAAACATATTCGTTTGATACTGATAAATTACTAGCTGTAATATTACTTTCTAAATAAGTAATAATTGCTTTACCTCCTACAATCATATCTTTTGCTACAGCTATTCCTCCTGCTATAGTTAATCCTCCTCCGTTAGATACATCTACGGCATTAGCTAAACTTTGAATACTAATACCACCGTATGTAATAAGTGAACCGTCAGTTAAAGATAAAGATTGATTAGTAGAAGTTAATGTAAGATAAGCTAATGTACTTGAGGCGGATGATGTATTACCATATATAATAGTCCCTCCAACTATAAGATCACCTGAAATAGATGCGCCGCCATTTACTGTAAGACTACCACCATTACTTGAACTTGTAGAAGGGAACCCTGCATTAATAGCTAATCCCCCATTCATAACAACTGAACCCATACTAGAATTATTAGCTTGTATTGTGTTCATGAATTTAGTAGGTGTAGAATTAGATATATAAAAGTTACCATCTTGAGAGAATGATACGAATTCATTTTCTGAGTCGGTTCCTCCTCCTAGAGTGCCTACAATGGAACCTCTGAATACATTTGTGACGCTACTTTTTAAACGTATATCAATATATCTATAAGATGTATCAGTTGTACTAGTTGGGTTTTTTGTTGAAATTCGCATACCGGAATCTTGATTAGAAGAGAAATTTACCGCACTTAATTCTAACATTTGTTGAGGTAAAATAGTTGTAGAATTTCCTATTGCTAATTGAGTTCCAACATATAATTTTTTAGAGATTGAAGACCCACCTAGTACAGTTAAATTTCCACCACTACCAATACCAGATGAGTCTGTAATTGATCCAATTAATAGATTACTAATTGTTCCTATTGCTGAATTTGCTTGAAGTATATTTCCGCCAATATATAAATCTTTATTAATACTTGCTCCTCCGGCTAATGTTAAGGATCCGCCGAATGTAGTAGATAGTGAATTACTGCTATTATTTACGGATATACCACCATAACTAATTAAACTTCCGGTTGAGCTATTAATAGATATATCACTATTAGATACTATTAAATTACCAATTGTAGAAATGCTCATAATTTCATTTGTACCTTGATACCATTTAAACCCTTGTCCATAATTTGGTACTGATTGCCATAAGTTATCTTGTTCTATTCCGATACTATAATCGACATTTTCAGAACCAATTTGAGGATATAAAATGAATTTAGAACCGATTGATCTAGTATTTTTAGTAGGTTTAGAAATCCCAACAGGATTAAATAAAATAGAATTTCGATTATTATTACTTAGAGCAATATCACTTGAAAAATTAAATGAGCCTATTGTATTAGTAATATTATTTACAGTATCTGAAATAGATAAATTTGCCAAACCTCTGAATGAACCATTTACATCAAGATTATATTTAGGTATTGTTGTAGAGATACCTACATTTCCTCCTGTTGTAAAAATATTTCCTATTGTATTACAATTGAACATTGCTGATAATTGACCTGTAATAAAAATAGATGTGCTAGTTATATTTGTTAAATTACAATTGTTAATACTAGCAAATGTACTATATAAATTACCAGTGCTGATAGCTTGACTATTAGATGTTCCTGCTATTATGACATTACCTGAACCTTTAATTCTAAATAATTCGTTACTAGTTGTAGAATTTACACCTGCATAAAATACATGATCACCTGATACATCACTCACTTGATATCTCATTGATGTTGGGTTCACACCAAATCCGTGATATTGATGGTCATTATTACTATCTTCGTAAACTACAATTGTTCTATTAGTTATAGCATTAGATATTTGTAATGGTGCATTTGGGTCAGTTTTCCCAATGCCAACATTACCATTAGTAGTGAAAATATTACCTAATGTATTACTATTCCCAATTGCGGTTAATGTATTATTTATAATTATAGAAGACGTAGTTATATTAGTAGATACAAATTGTGAAGATGTATTGTTTACCGAAGTAATATTACTAACAGAAATAAATGACGCGTTTATATTTGATACATTAGAATTCGATAAAGTCATATTAGTAATTACAGAATTTGTAACAGAATTGTTAGTTATGATACTATTATTTATTATACTATTTGCTATAGACATATTTGAAACTTGTAAATTTGGTGTTGTTATTAAAGTTCCAACTATTAATTTAGTTCCAATATACATACTTGAACCAATGGCTGCACCTCCTGCTATTAATAAGGAACCTCCCTCTGTAAAACTAGATGCATCTCGTGAACATTTAATAGTAATGCCTCCATTTGAAATAATACTTCCTGTTGATAAATTAATAGATTCATTTGTAGAATTCAAAATTAAATACGTAAATTCACTTGTTAAAGCTGATAAATTACCTAATAATGATAAATTACTATTTGCATAAACATTTCCACCAATGTACATATCTTTTAAAATTGAAGCTCCACCTGATATACTTAATGCACCTCCAAATCCACTAGAAATAGCATTTTCCGTACCTAATAGCTGAATACCACCTGTTGTAGTATCAGATGTTAAAACATAGCCAATAAAATTACCTATTGTATTATATCTCGATAATTGAAAATTATCTGTAGTAATATCTCTACCCAAACTCCAATTAGTATTACCAGATGTACTTGTAAATGTAATAAAATTGCTAGTGCTATTTTGGTAAAAATTCAGAGTATTTTTTATAGTAGTAAATTTATTTATTACAATATTATTACTATTACTATTTAATATCATAAAAGTGCCATTACTACTTCCAACAAACCCAAAATTACCATTACCAATACCATTCACATTTTGACCAATATACCAACTACCTGATGTTGTATAATCGTTATTTGAACTAAAAAATAAACTTGTCTCATTCCCATTATTAACTGGAGCTATTCTTATCTGTGAATTTGTATTTGTTCTTATGTTTATCTGACCATTTATACCCATACCACCATATCCTATAATACAACCAGTCTGAGAACTTGACGAAATATTACTATTATATATTGTAATATTACCTCCTATCATCGCATTTGAACCTAATGCTAATCCACCAGCTGCACTTATCGCTCCACCTGACAAAGGACTCGTTGCAGGTGTGCTACAGGTTATACCTATACCACCATCAATTCTTAATGTTCCAGATGAATAACTTGTAGATGCAGTACTATTATTAAAATTTAAATTACCAGTAATTGAATCTATACTCAATTTACCCTGAATATATGTATCACCTGCAATACCAACTCCACCTGATATTTGTAAAGCACCAGTATTTGAACTAGTACTTTCTATAGTACTAGTTATTATTGTTTGATTCGAAATAATTGTCATTATATCAGATACAGATAATCGAATAGTTGAACCATTCGGTGATAAATTTAAATTCCCAGATGATAATAATTGTAATTTTAAAGAATCATTACCAGTATATACATTAAAACTACCACTTGTTACATTACCTGTATATATACTAATACTACCAGAATTCACATTTGTATTATTATTACCATAAATTAATACACGACTACCTGTTGTATTTAAACTTCCAGTTAAACCTATAAATCCATCACTATTATTAACAGAAATCCAAGAATTACTCGGTAAAACTAAAGTAGAATTTATATTAGATGTATTATTTATACCAATTGCTAATTTTGATGAAACTAAAACTGACCCTAAATTATTAGAATTAATAAAAGTAAAACTAGGGTCACTATTTGAATTTAAATAAATATCACCACGACCATTATTACCTATACCAGAATTTATATTTAAATTAGAAAATGCGTCCAACCCAATAATATTATTACAAGTAATACCAGTACTATCTAACCATTTTAAATATTTATTATTAGGTATTCCAAGATTGTTAGAAAAATTCCAGTTTGACCCCGACATTAATATAATGTTAGATAAAAATATTATTAATATATTTTAAATTAAATAAGGATAATTAATATAATTAATAAAGCCCAAACACTACATTTAAAATAAAAATAAAATATAAAAATAAAAATAAAAATAAAAATAAAAATAAAAATAAAAATAAAATAAAAAATTTTGAGAATCTCACAAGAAATAAAATAAAAATAAAAATAAAAAAATAATTTTAGAATCTTACAAGAAATAAAAATAAAATAAAAATAAAAAATAAATTTAGAATCTCACAAGAAATAAAAATAAAAATAAATAAAAATAAAAATAAATTTAGAATCTCACAAGAAATAAAATAAAAATAAAAATAAAAATAAAAATAAAAATAAAAATAAATAAAAATAAAAATAAATTTAGAATCTCACAAGAAATAAAAATAAAAATAAAATAAAAATAAATTTAGAATCTCACAAGAAATAAAAATAAAAATAAAATAAAAATAAAATAAAAATAAAAATAAATTTAGAATCTCACAAGAAATAAAAATAAAAATAAAATAAAAATAAAATAAAAATAAAAAATAAATTTAGAATCTCACAAGAAATAAAAATAAAAATAAAATAAAAAATAATTTTAGAATCTCACAAGAAATAAAAATAAAAATAAATAAAAAATATTTTAGAATCTCACAAGAAATAAAATAAAAAATAAATTTAGAATCTCACAAGAAATAAAAATAAGAATCAAATAAAAATAAAAATAAAATAAAAAATTTAAATAAAAATTTTGAAAAATCTAAGAATCAAATAAAAATAAAAAAATTAAAAAAAAAATTTAAAATAAATTTAGAATCTCACAAGAAATAAAAATAAAAATAAAAAATAATTTAGAATCTCACAAGAAATAAAAATCTATAAGAATAAATAAAAAAACTATTAGAATGGTACAAAAGTCATTTTCTCCCAGTCTCTTGCTTCACCTTGCCAACCTCCTCCTCCTTGGTTACTTAAAAATCCTCCTCCTCTACCAGATTTGATAGCATAGGTTCTATCTTTTCTAATAGTATTATTTCTCAAGTCATTTAATTCTCCTAATATATCTCTACCACCTACTATTAGTTCGTCCCATATTCTAACTTTTCTACCATGATTGTTTTTCCCAGCGCCTACTATGTTTAATGAACCATCACCACCACCATCATGTCTTCCATAACTAATTTGTCCTGCAAATACTTCTTTCTCAAATCCATCTCCAAATTGAATACCTACACTTTCTTTTATTAATAGATTATCACGATTAAGATTAACATTTTGATAATCGCCTATTTGGAATCCTATATTATCGTCACTTATAATTTTTAGATTACCATCATCAATTATTCTAGATGCGCCATAACCCCAATCGATTCCTTTTTTCCCGGATGGTAATTTACATAATTCTCCATCAGCGCACCAAAATCCATTTGTTTTCATAAAATCTTTTGTTACTTCTCCTGCAATTCCTTGAATACCTATATCACCTTTATTACCTTGAATTCCTTGAACTCCTATTAGACCTTGTAGTCCTTGTAATCCTTGTAGTCCTTGTAATCCTTGAACTCCTATTAGACCTTGTAGTCCTTGCGTTCCTTGTAATCCTTGTAATCCTATAGGACCTGGTTTATCAGATATACCTGCTTCACCTTTAGGTCCTTGTGATCCTTGTAGTCCTTGTAATCCTATAGGACCTGGTTTATCAGATATACCTGCTTCACCTTTAGGCCCTTGTGATCCTTGTAGTCCTCGTGGCCCAGATTGTGCTTGACCCATTTGTTATATATATCTAGTAAATAAAAAAGATTTTGGTTTAAAATTAATAAATAATAATAATAATAAGATGGAAAAAGAATCTCGTGTATTTACAATTATTACATTAAAAGCAGTTATCATAAAATCTCTTTTTGAAGTTCTTAAACCCTATGTTAGAGAGTGTATAATGATGATTACACCAGAGTTTATTAAGATTTCAACATTAGATTTAGCTAAAGAATCTGTTACATATATTAAATTAAATGCAGATAAATTTGAGAGTTATTATTGTAAAAAATCAGTGATGGTAGGTATTGATACATCAACATTTTTTAAAGCTATAAAATCAGCGAATAGGAGAGAGACGATTACATTTTATATGGATGAAGATTCTCAAGATAAATTAGGTATTGAATTAGCAGATACTTTTATGGGTAAAATAAAAGGGTATAAGTTAAATCTATTAGCGTTGGACGAAAGGATGTGTAAAGTTGATGATATGGTTTTTGAATATATTATAAATATGCCTTGTACGCAATTTCAGCAAATCATTAAAGATATTCATTTATTAGATGGTAAAATTGTAGAAATAAAAAGTGTAGGTAAACAAATTATATTTACGAGTTTAGATGGTATTGCTGAATTTAGGACATCAATTAGTGAATTGGATGATACAACTAGTAAAGATCATAAAGCCCTTTTACAACAAAATGGTGAAGATGTAAAATGTGTAAAATTTTCAAAACATAATGATCGTATTGTTCAAGGTAGATTTAAAATGTCATATTTATTAAATTTCATAAAAGCATCTCATCTTTGCGAAAATATGAATATACATTTAGCAAATGATACACCACTTGTATTGGAATATTTTGTAGCAGATCTTGGATGTTTGCGTTTAATTTTGGCATCAATACAAGAATAAGTTAATTTATATAAATTTTTTTTTTTAACTTAATATAATAATGTTTTTACTACCATTGATAATTTTAACATTGCCATTATTATATTTATTTAAAAGAAAAATGGTTATTTATAATTCATATCCACATATAAATGACAATGATTTTGTTTATATATTCAACGATGATGATGATGATTTTTATTATCTTGGTGAAAATTTTGAATAATTGGGATAATACAAGAAAAAATGAATTATTATAAAAATTTCATATAGTAAATGTCATCAACAGAAAACAGTAAAAACAATACCAAAATAACTGTATCTAATGAAATAAAATTACTAGATATTATATTACCTACTTGTGAAATTAAAGAGATAAAAAATATACTAAAAAGAAAAAGAGAACACGAAAACTATGAAGAATTAATTAACAAGAAATAAAATAAAAAGAAATAAAATAAAAAAATAAAAATAAAATAAAATAAAAATAAAATAAATAAAATAAAAATAAAAATAAAATAAAA
>Ga0105055_10009789_pt1 | contig 12149 bp, 16 predicted proteins | sample BON03_FD_78090 | JGI IMG/M metagenome (GOLD analysis project Ga0105055, IMG submission 78090) | Freshwater microbial communities from Lake Bonney liftoff mats and glacier meltwater in Antarctica - BON-03 | ecosystem: Environmental > Aquatic > Freshwater > Ice > Glacier meltwater | place: Lake...
GCCGTGACGTCCTTGGTAGACCCCGCCTTGCGAGGGCCACTGGCACTGCTGGGGCCCGTCCCTGCTGCAGCAGCAGCGGCCGCCGCCTTGTGCTTCGCCTCCTCCTCCGCCTCCGCCAACGCCTGCGCCACCTTCTTGCTGCCCTGCACCTTCTTGAGGCGCGTGAAGTCCTCACGCTCCAGCTCATCCAGCTCGCGGTTAATATAGGCCAGGATCGCCTCGATACGGGGGATGGTCACGTTCTCCAAGGCGTTCACGCGGCGATTCGTCACCTGGAGGAAGGAGGAGGAGACAGAGGGGAGGGAGGAGAATGTGAGTGGTGGAGCTGGCGACCGACTAGAGAAAATGAATTCAGATAACGCAATGGTGGTTCCATTCGAGCAGCTGCGACAGACGTACCTTGAGGGCCTCGTCGAGGGTGATGAAGGAGGTTTGAAGGGAGGCGAGGCGCACGAGGTTGGTGAGGAAGACGGTGAACTTCTCTTTGCAGGCCTTGATCTGCCGCCCGCCCTGCGCCAGGCCCAAGTTGTCCCGGTCCGACTTGCTTTTGACCTCGCTCTGAATCTCGTACTGCCGGAAGACGGGCAGCTTCACGCCCGCCACGTTGTCTGTGTGGGTGTGCACGCGGACCGTGGCCGTCAGGCTGCCTTGCAACACCTGCTGCCGGAAGTCCCCTGCCGCGTACTGCGCCTGTGTCAAGGAGAAGAAGGCACTCGAGCCCTGCAAAAGAAAAGGAGATGGGTGCAAAGAAAGTGTTGTTAGGAATCGAACAGTGTGTGACAATCGAAGAGCTGGTGGCGATGTGCCAGACAGGTCTCGCGGCCCCTGCGAAGGGACCTTGTTTGCCTCAGCAAAGCTACAGTATTGGCACAACATGCACCGCTACGCAGTCAACGATGAAAGCTCCAAGCGGGCAATCCCCAGAAACACGGCCCACTAAACCCCCCGCCCCCTTCTCCCTCCTACCCCGCACGCACCTGGTCCGCCATGTTGCTCTTGGTGCGGGCAATGTCCTTCATGATGTCGCGGAAGCGCACCTTCAAGGCGTCCGACTTCTTCTTGAGCAGCTCGTAGCCCTTCTTGGCACCGATGCGCTTGGTCTGTGAACGTGTGGTATAAATGAATGAGTGCGGGGATTAGATAGGGGTGGAACGGGGTGGGGGGGAGGTGACAAGGCAAATCCAGAGCCGCCTCTCTCTTTCTTCTTTGCGTAGACAAGGACCACCCCCGGCTTCTCAATTTCGCTTACCTTGTACATGGTCAACGCCATGCGCGTGGGGGCAACGATGGCGCCCGACATGATCCTGGTCTAGCTAAGCCCTGGGAGAACGGCAAGATGATGATGCTACTGCTTGGGAAGAGAGGGGGTGTCCGAACGCTTGCTGCTGCTGCTGCTGCTGCCTGCTTGAGGGCTTGGCGCCGCCTGTGTTGACCGAGTGTAAAGAGGAGAGAGGGTGTGTGTGAGAGCTGTGTACGTGTGGTGTGTCCGTGGCGCAGGGGAGACGAGGGAAAGAGGCAGGATTTGGACAGAGGGGGATCAAGCACCAGAGGGGATCTTGTGTTTCTCCGCTTCCTTGCTCCTTTCTTCATCCCCCAAGCGCCTAACTCTCAATGCCAATTCGTCCACACAGACAGGACTGCATGCATGCACATCGCTTTTGGGCCAGCCACGACCGCGGACGAAGGCTGTGATAGCTCGCAGGGCGGCCTTAAGCTGGTCACAAGACAGAATCAGAAACCTCCCCACCCTCACTCACCAAAAACCCACCCTGCCTCCCAACCCCCACAATAGGAGCAGCCGCATGGGGCCGCCACCACCTCCTTCGTCCTCACCGCCACCACCATCCTTAACATCCTCCTCGTCGGACGCGGCGACCTTGGTGCAGGAGAAGCTAGATCGCCTGGCGTTGGCCACTTTCAACGCCGTCTTGGAGGTCTCCCGGGCTGGACAAGGTCAAACCAACGAGGATGGACACCGCGGCAGTACGGTAGGACAATTGAAAGCGAATGCTTGATACGGAATAGCAACTGTATGCGCGGGAAAGCGATGTGTGGGGTGGCAGGAATGTCCTTCGCCGGTAGCTTTGATAGCAATTGTGCCTCTGGCATGTGTACGGCGAGTAACGCATACGTGCGCTGCGATGGGCTGCGTTTCATATCTTTCAAGTGTGTTTGCTAATATTTTCCTTCCTACACAGGCGTCGCAATTGGGACTGGAAATTGGTATTGTCCTCCGAGAAATCGAGGAAGCGATTGAAACTTTGCCCGTCATCCCGCCCCCCGCCGGAGGCCCTGGGTAAGTCCTTGTTATACATTCTTCTTTGGTTGAGCAAGCTTGCATATTAATGATGCTGTGTGTATAAATCTGCTTGTTTCTGCGCCTTCGTCTTTGCCATCCCCTCACGTCCCATTTCCCCTACCTTCCTTCTTAGTGAGCACGCCAACAGTGTGGTGGCCACCCGGAAGCGGCTGAAGGAGCTGCAGGCGGAGTACGAGCGGGTTCACCAGGAGCTTGAAGAGACAGTGAGTGAGGCAGGAAAAATGTCGCAGAAGCTCAGGAGAACCTTGGCGTACAATAAGTAAGAAATAGGAGAAGGGGGAGCGAAAGGGGGAGACAGGCGCCATCATTGCACATCATATAAATATGCGAAAAGGACAACAACAAAAACAAATAAAGAAATTCATTCAACATGTAAAACGGCAACAGCAGCTCACTGATGAAGGCGGTGGAAGCATTATTTTTGAAGAGAATGCAGGCACCACATATAAGTTGATTTTGACGTCATCGCTGGATGCACAAGTGGTGGAGGCGCCGTCCTGCCCCGGTTATCCTTTGCTCTCTTTGACTTTGAAGGCCCAGGAGCATGAGCATGCCGCGTTGTCCAATTCCAAAAGTTCTGGTATTATCGAAACAGTAACTTACAGGCTACATGCTGGTGCTATCGATACAGTGATCGAAGGGCGGTGTCGCGTGCAAAATTGTGCCATCTTCGTCAACCTCCCCTCTTAATCCCTTGAGCCCTTCTCGAGATTCTTCTTGTACCTCCTTGTTCTCGGTCAGGACAAAAGACAAGTACTGCACTTGCTGCATTAGGGTCTCTCTATCGATATGCTTGTGCAGAGAACAAAGCAGCCAAATCGATCCTAGCAATCAAACACAATAGTGGGTTTTGGAAATGAGCTTCGCCCCCGTTTTACGCGCCCGTGCTCTGCTCGCGCAAAGGAAGCACATTTTCCGTTGGTGCTGCGACTTACCATCCTGCCCTCCAAAGGAAAGCACAAGGTGTGTTTGTGTACGTGTACGGCTGAAGGCTAGCGTGAATTGATTGTATCCTAACGCACCCAGCCGTCGTTTGCACTCCCGCTAGCTAGGAGGGTAAACACTTTGGCATTATCGGCGCATGAGCATGAAGTGTGGGCCGCTAGTATCCTAATCCTCCTTCCTCTACCTCGCACACCACCACATACCACAGAGGTCAACGTGCTTTAAGCCCTTCACCTTGAGCATACGCCTGCGCCGCCTGACTACCGCCCTTGTCGTCTGGACGACCTTCCACTGCAGATAATCATGAACGCCGACGATGCGCAGTAAGTGCCCAACCTCGTACCCTAGCCAGTCAACACACACACCCCAGCCCCCCCATTCGCCTCTCTGTTACTTGCGCTGTGTTGTCTTCCGGTTTCTCGTGTCTACTTGCGAACGCTCGTCAAGTATAGAGCGCTCGTAGATGCATCTCTCCCCTGTCCACTTCATATAGGGCTCTGCGTGCGTCTGTTTTGTCTTGTTTTGTCTTGTTTTTTTACGTTGCCTCTCCCCTGTGCCTCAACCTCCTACCCCCACACAGGTCCATCTTCGTGCGCAACTTGCCCTTCAGCGCCACGACCAGGGACTTGGAGGAGCTATGCGGTGGCATTGGACCCGTGAAACGTGCGTCCATCATTCAATCTGCGGACGGGGTGTCACGAGGTTTTGGGTTCGTCAAGTTTGCCATCCCGGAGGATGCCGTGCGAGCGGCCGCCATTTTGGCCAGCACCGACTTGAAGGGGCGCACTCTCTCCGTCGAACTGGCCGTCAAGCGTGGCCAGAAACCTGCGCATGCGCCACTGATTTCGACGGCCAAGGGAGGCAAGGGCAAGGACAGTAAAAAGACTGCCGCATCCCCCTCCTCCCCGTCGCCCTCAAAGGAGGGACCGCAGGACGACAAGGAGGGAGGGGAGGACGATGGGAAGAAGCAGGAGAAGGTGGAGGCGACGGGGTCTGAGGCAGCGACGCGACCGGCAGCAAGCAAGGCGAGCACCAGCGCTACCAGTACCAACAAGCGGGGGAAGGCGGCGGCTGCCGCGTCCGCTTCGACCGCTGCGTCGACGACCACAACGACACTCAAGAAAAAGCCGGGCCATGCCTTGTTGTCCTCCCAGCCGTCCAAGACGCTCATTGTCTTCAATTTGGCTTCCCAGACCACCGAGAAGCAGCTGTACAAGCGCGTCAAGAAGATTGAGACCCCCAAATCCATCAAAACCGAGGTACGTTTCGGGTTCTAGGCTGGAAGCTGTGTGTTCATCAGCGCACTCAAGCGCACTTATCCTAATTGACCTCACCAGTGCCACTTTACTTACTTACTACTCCACCACCTGCATCCTCCCGTCTCTCTTCGTATCCCTCTGTTTCATCCCCAGTCCATTGACGGCTCGGCGCGTGTCGCCATCTTGGTCTTCGACACACCTGCAGCAGCCAAGAAGGTGCAGAAGAAGCTGGATCAGCATACCATCCACGGGCAGAAGCTCTCCTTGCGCCCATTCCATCCAGCAGGGGATAAGAGTGCCGCCCCCGTCGGAGTCAGCGCAGATGGGGAAGCGGGCGGCCCGAAGAGCATCTCCGATCTCAGCCAGATGCGCGGGCAGGCGAAACGCAACAACCGCCTTATCATCCGCAATCTCAGTTTCAAGGCCACGGAAGAAGATCTCAAGGTGAGTTGCCTGTTCCTGTCCTCTCTTTCTAGACCCTGTTATATTTGGGGGAATGCGACACGACATTGAATCTTTGTCTCGCTCATCTTAATGCACCGCACACCCCGAAACACAGAATTCCTTGTCCGCTTTCGGCCCAGTATTGGAAGCTAGCATTCCTCAAGTCAACGTGCGTGGAGTGGAAGGTCGGCGTGGGTTCGGGTTCGTGACCTTTGCTTGTGCGGAGGATGCGCAGAAGGCGGTGAAGCACGAGGGGGGGTTGAAAGTGCAAGGGCGGGAAGTGGCCGTGGACATGTGCATGGGGAGGCGGGAATACCAACAAGACAAGCAAAAGAAGACGGCCGAGGGGGAGGCCAGCGTGAAGAAGGAAGGCGCAGCCAACACGGAGAGCGCATCACCCATGGAAAAAGGGGAGTCCGGCTCAGATGCGGAAGCATCAGACGAAGAGATGGAGAGCGCTGAGGAACGCGGCGACGACGACGACGACGGTAAGCATCGATTTGGCTTCGGTGGGACAAGCTTGAGGGAATGAATGAATGAGTGAATGAATGAATGTCTTTTCTCGCATATGGCTCCCTTTTCACATGCATCCATGGATAACAACAGAAGACGAGGACGAGGACGAGAACGAGGATGCTGACGACGACGAGGACGAGGTGGATGAGGAGGAAGAGGAGGAGGACAGCGAGGACAAGGACGGAGCCAAGAAGGCGGCACCCAAGCCCTCCGACGTGAACGAGGGGAAGACGGTGTTCTTGCGCAACATTCCCTTCGACGCGACTCCGGAGTCGTTGAAGATGGCCTTTCACGACTACGCCCCCGTTGCCTTTGCTATCATTGTGAAGGACCGCGCGACAGGCATGTCCAAGGGCACCGCGTTTGTGAAGTTTAAGGTACGCGAGAGTGAAAACAAAACGGAAGAAGAACTCGGCTGAGAATTAATCAATGGGCAGGCACACATCTCAGTGATCTCACGCCACCTCTTTTTTTTTGCACACCAACCACTAAACAGAGTGCCCAAGGCATGGACATTGTCCTGGATGCTGCGGCTGCGGCAGGGGGGTCCCTCACCTTGCTGGGCCGGGACTTGAAGGTGGACCGGGCGATGGAGAGGGAGGATGCCCCGCAGGCGAAAGTGCCGGGAAGTAACCCCGATGGCACCAGCACTTCCAACGACTCGTTGAACAAGAGCAAGGCGGACCGACGTAACCTGTACCTCGCCAACGAAGGCTTGGTCGTGGATTCGGAAGCGCAAGATGAGGTACGGTGCTTTGCTTTGTTTTTATCTCGTGGTACGGTGACTTATTGGCTATAGATTGATTGCTTTAATTTTAACTTCTTCCTCATCACGTTTTTCGCAAGATTTTTTTTGATATTAGCATGGGCATATCTATCTGACCCTATTTCTTCCTGCATCCCTCACTCCCCACTGCAGATTCCCAAGAGCGACCTGGACAAGCGGAAACGCGAGCAAGCGGAGAAGAAGACCAAGCTTCGCAACCCCTTTTTCTTCGTCTCGCCAACGCGCCTCTCCATCCGCAACTTGGGCCGCACCATCCTCGACAACGATCTGCGGGCTTTGCTCGTCCAGGCCGTGCAGAAAGGCTTGGAGGCGGAGAAGGTCACGTCCGACGACCTCAAGATGCACCTCCGAGCGCAAGGTCTTTACGAGCAGGCTTCCGACCCCAAGTGCTTGGTGGTGTCGGTGCCTCGCCCCCGGGACATCCACGTCAAGGTGAAGGTGATGCGGGACTTGGACAAGAAGCCGAAAGACGGTGTGTACCCGTCCAGGGGCTACGGCTTTGCAGACTTTTCCTCGCATGTCCACGCGTTGGCGGCCCTCCGCAACGTCAACAACAACCCCGCCTTTGCGTCGTATGCCGTCAAGGGTGGCGGCGGGAAGCGGTCGCGGTTGATTGTTTCGTTTGCCGTGGAGAACCACAAGGCGCTGCAGAAAAAAATCCTGCGCGGTGAGAAGGTCCGGACCGCGGCCGCACCCGAGGCCACACGGAAGGGTGCGGCTTCTGGGCGAGGAGATTCGCTTTCGAAGAAAAGGAAGCTGATGGAAGGACAAGATGGGAACGAGGACGGGAGCGGGGCCGCGGATTCGGTGGAAAAGGGCGCCGCAGACGTGGGGGAGAAGAAGCTGAGCCGCGGCCAACGGCAGCGGGAACTCAAGCGGCAACGGAAGAGTGCCGGAGGCGACGAGGGACCCGCCCGCCGTACGAGAACGGGTGCCATCAGCGTGGGGAAGCTGGGTAAAGCCGCGGCGGCCCTCCACCAACGAAGTGAGAAGAGGACACCGGCCTCTGCGCCAGGCAACGAGAAGCCAGCACGAAGGCTTCCGCAGCAATCGGATTTCCGGAGTAGCTCCCGTGGTCGAGGAGGGGTGGAGGAGCAGGGGGACGACGAGGTGGACCGCTTAGCGACTGCGGCGTCGGGAGGAGAAGTGAAGAAGGGTAGGAGGGCAATGAGGTCGCAGAAGGATAGCAATGAGGACAAACAGTTTGGCAAGACCGTCAATGATTACAAGCAGAAGCTCATGGGGGGAGCAGCAGGAAAAGGGAAGGAGGAGGAGGATGGCAAGGGCAAGGGCAAGACAGACCGTTGGTTCGAGTAGAGAGATGCAGGAGAGAACAAAACAAAGAACACGACACGAATAGCATTGGAATCCTTCATTCAGCCTTGGTGCTTTAATGTTCGTTGTTGTTGTTGTTGAGGTGCCCCGGTGGTGAGCGTGGAAGCGCCTCCTGCCTGGCAGGCCCTGCTCCTTCCTCCCTTCTTAAACCGCAAAACCCCTGGAGCATGGGCATGCCGGCCTGCCCAAACCCCAAAATCCTGATACAATTGAAAGCTTGGCAATAAAGCTACGTGGTGGTGCCTTTATACCAAGTTTCATAGTCGGGGGGTCACGTGCAATGGCTGGCCGCCGTCCCCAACCTCCCCAAGGCCCATTTCGACCTGCCTGCCTCCCCGCACCTCTCCCCCGTTCTCAGCCAGGTCACAACATCAAGACCCCGCACCTAGCGCATTCAATCGGCCGTATCGAGAGGCACTGACCCGCCGACTATCGAGGAACACGGCCAGCGCAAACACAAAACTATTAGAGGGGGTTTGGAAACTATCAGCCTCCTCCGCGGAACGGGCCATATTTCGATATTAATGATCTTGCGTTGCCTTTCGATGCCACCTACCTACAGCTCACCCACATTCTCACGTATATGCCCACATGTACATGACAGACTTATTCTCAGAGAGGTGCTGCTGCGCGTTGGGGGGTTTGCTGTGGCCTTGATCGCGCCACTCTTGGATTCAAGGAGGATACTTTTCCTGCCTCTCGCAAAGCGCCGCCACGTTTACACCTCGTCGTCCCACACGCCGTACACAGCGCCTTTCATGGGTTGTCGCTTGCCAAGCACGCGTGGCTACGCTACCAGCAATTTTAGGAGGAAGACGCTGTTGCTGGTGGGGCTGCTGGGGATTTGCTGCCCCTCGTCTGCCTTTCTTCTTCCCAGAATACGAGGGAGCAGAAGAGTCTGGAAGTGCCGGGGTCTAGCAGCATCCACCACCACAAGCAACCCCGCCTCTACTCCCACGCCCACCAAGTCCGCCTCCTTGCCCAGCAGCAAGTACCGAGAGGAGCTTCTGACTCTGGTCACCATGCCCGAGGATGTCAGGGAAGGGAGGGAAGAATCCATTGCCCAGCGGATTGACTTTGTCGTGGGGCAGCTCAAGGAGACGTATGTGCCCCCGCAAACCCTGCCCTTTATGAATTTGCTGCTGCAAGGCAGTTGGTTGAACGTCTACAACTCCTGGACGGTGCGGCGGAAGATGGCGGAGGCTCGCGGCCCGCTGGCCGGGGAGGAGGAAGACGAGGAGGACGAGGACGATTTCCTGGATCTCTTGGGTCCCGCGGAGGAGGAGGATTGGGCGGCGGGGGCGGCCGCGGCAGCCTTGGGAGGCCCTGCGCCGGTGGCCGCCACGCAGGTGGTGCTGCGTGAATTCCAGCAAATACTGTCGCCGAACGTGACGACAGGAGGCATCACCAACACGGTGCAATGGGAGTGCACGGCGAGCGAGGAGGGGGACACAGGCCTGGCGGGGGCCCTGATCGTGCGCAGCGGCTACGAGGTCAACAGCCGAGGCTTGCTGGAAATGGGCGAGGTGGAGCATGACCTGAGCATGAGGCGCGCTTCCCGGAACCCGGACGCGCTGATCCGGGCCGTGCAACGCGTGGTGCCCTTCGACTTGTTCGACCCCAACGGGACCTTCGTGGAGACGGCCTTCTTGGACCACGAGCTTCGGGTCACGCTGACTCACAGCACACGCTTCGGCACCATCACCAGCCTCTACGCGCGCAACGGCACGGACCTGCATCGACAAATGCAGCACTTCCTGTCACAAGGGGTGTAGTGCACAGCAGAAATGAAAAGAGAAAAAGAATGAAAGACCGTGTATGTAAGTAAGTAAAGCAGAACGATTTGGTTGGGTGTTGTTTCTTTCTTGCTTGGCTGAACTCCCCGCGCTTGCTCCTTCAATAAAATGCACAAATTCTTCCCAGAAAGCATTTCTCTTTCCTGCTTGCTTCTACAAAACCCTGCTATTGGCCCTAGTGTGTGTGTGTTAGTCGCTGCTGGCGACCCTCGCTTCGTGCCCCTGCCATCTGCCTGCCAGCCCCAATCATCTCTCATGCCGGCAGTTCTCGCTCCTGCTCCTCGTCTGCCCCGCTATCCATCATCGCCAGCTACTTAGGTGGCTCCTCGTACTCGAGCTTGGTGAGCGTGTTGATGAGCAGGGACTTCTCCTCGCGGAACTGCTCGTCGTCCTTGTCGGTGTGGAAGTGGGTCAGGTAGGTGACGAGCTTGTCGCGGTTCGTGACCAGGATCTTGACGATCTCTGGCGGCTTCTTGGGGTTGGCCACGAACACCTTGAATACGTGGAAGGCCTCGAACTGGATGGACGCGCTCTTGTCGCGCAGCAGGTTCATGATCGTCTTCAGGTTCTCCTTCGACGAGATGTACTGCATCCTAGAGGGAAGTAGACAAGAGGACAGGAAAATTAGGTGAGAGACGTGCCTGGCATGGAATAGGTCGGGCCGGACAACTACATGTATGTGTGTGTGTGTGTGTATGTGTGTGAATGTATGTGTGGTGCCTGGTTCTTCGACGGCAGACTCGCCCACCCCCCAACCAAGCCTGCCAGTGCCTTCAGATTACGTGAGTGGGTAAATTACTGGTAGTAGTGGTAACAAATCTAGCCGCTGACTGACTCACATGACGTTGAAGTTGGAGCGGTCGAGGAGTATCTCGCCCAGCATCTTGAGCGACATGCGCCGCGTGACGTAGTTGTCGGAGGCGAGCAGGCTGCGGTACTTGGTGAAGACCTGCTCATACTCCTTCTCCAGGAAGTCGGCGGCCACGGCCTTGTGCTTGGTCAGCAGGTCGCGCAGCGTGGCGAAGGAGTCCGAGGCCACGTCGAAGTTGGGCAGGTGCACGTACGTGTCGAAGAAGGCCCAGATGTGCGGCGAGAACAGGATCCGCCGCGCCACCTTCTCGTGCCGCGCCGCCTCCCGCAGCATCGACCCGCAGTTCAGCGCCACCTCAGGGTGCCCGTAGCCCTATGTGTAAAGAATGAGGTGAGCGTGCTGTGCGGATGAAACTCATCCTTCTCTTCCCTCCAACCCATCCGCACGCGCTGTCTACGTACGTTGATGAGCTGCTCCATGATGGAGAAGTGCTGGTCGGCGATGTAGGGGTCGGCGAAGCCCCCGTGGTTGTGGCGCGCGATGTTGTTGAAGATCTGGGCCGCGTCCTTGCGCGCCTCGAAGGGCAGGTTCGTGAACCGGTCCAGCAGCAAGGGCATGAGCCCCTCCTTGATGATGTTCTCGGCCAGGTCTACGCACTTGTCCTTGTCCACCTCCTTCTCGCCGTCCCCGTACAGCACCAGCTTCATCTGCGACAGCCGCTTGGCCAGCCGCTCCATTACCGTGCCGTCCTCCGTCGCCGTCGCGCCCAGGCTCGTCGAGTGCGACAGCCCCGACCCGTGCGGGCTCAGGGGCGCCGACTTCCGGCTCGAGTCCGAGAAGAACTTGCTCACCGACAGGCTGGGGGGCCGGGAGCCCGGCCGCCCGGACTTGCCAGAGGCGTCGGCCGCCCCGCTTTCCCCACTCGACCCCAGGCTGGATTGCGGGTGCGGCGCCGAGCCAGGGTCTGCCGCCGACGACGACAACTCTTTTTTGCCAAAGGCGCTCAAGAAGAAGCTGGGCCGCCGAGACACGGCCGCGTCGCTTCCACCCGAGGCGGCGGAGGACGAGATGGACTGCCCCGACGCGCCCAGGTCGTCGCTGCCCGCATGTTTTGGCTGCTGCTTGGCTTTGGACGCCTCGTCGAGGCTAAGCCCTCCCAACGCCGCCGTGGGGGGCTTCACCCCCTCGGCCGTGGGGCAGGTCCAGCTTTCGTCCTCCGAGGCGGGTAATTCTTGCAGGCATGCCACTGCCAGCTTGACGAGCGTCTCGGGCGACTTCTTGCGCTTTGTCAAGCTCTGCAGGAAAGTGGAGCCGCCGGTGGGCATGGCTGACGTCGAGGACTTGCCTTGCTGCTGGATGCCTGTCCGCCGCTGTGTTTGTGTGGTGTGCGTTGTGTGAGGGTGTTGTGTTGGGGAGATCCATCATGAAAGAGTGCTGGTGCAGCCCCGCTCGCCGATTCGCTGTCGATCCGTTGCTTTGGAGTGTGGTCGCGTCCTACCTTTTCGCTCTGTGCTTTGTGATACGACGTATATAATGGATGTATATGTCGTTCCGGCCCTCGGGTTCTCGCGGTAATGTGCATGAGAAAGGCAAGAAAGTGCACCATCTCTCAGCAACAAGTCCTTCTCCCTCCTCGAGAGGCTCCCTCCAGCTCCCTCCTCCTCTCCCCTCATCTCCTCCTCCCTCCTCCCTCCCTCTCCTCACCACCCTTCCCACTGCCAAGGCAGTGCAAAGCGACCGGCATGCATGCTCTTCGTTGTCGTCGTCGTTTCCTGGCTCGCACACTCAGTCAGCAAACACAAAGGTCCCCTGATTTCTTCCATTTACAACCTCCTCACCCACCACCCCCCCCCCTCTCCCCCCCCCCCCCCCCCCCCCCCCCCCCCCCCCCCCCCCCCCCCCCCCCCCCCCCCCCCCACCCCCCCCCCCCCCCCCC
>Ga0105055_10009794_pt1 | contig 12146 bp, 13 predicted proteins | sample BON03_FD_78090 | JGI IMG/M metagenome (GOLD analysis project Ga0105055, IMG submission 78090) | Freshwater microbial communities from Lake Bonney liftoff mats and glacier meltwater in Antarctica - BON-03 | ecosystem: Environmental > Aquatic > Freshwater > Ice > Glacier meltwater | place: Lake...
GCTAAGCTAACACATATGTATCCACTGATGCTTTCCCCGCCGGTCGCCCCGCCCGCGGGCGGCCCCCCCCCCGCCCCCCCCCCCCGCCCCGCCCCCCCCCCCGCCCCCCCCCCCGCCCCCCACCCCGCCCCCCCCCCCGCCCCCCACCCCGCCCGCCACCCCGCCCGCCACCCCGCCCGCCAACCCGCCCGCCAACCCGCCCGCCAACCAGGCAGCGGTGCGATCCGACATCGCCATCGAAGGCATGACCTGCGCCGCGTGCGCCAACCGGATCCAGCGGGGCCTCACCAAGCTCGACGGCGTCGACGAGGTCCGTGTGAACTTCGCCAACGGTCGCGCCACGGTGCTGCATCACGGCGCAGCCGACGCCGACATGCGCGCCGTCGTCGAACGCCTCGGCTACGGCGCACCGGTCACCGCCGACCACGACGCTGCTGAACGCCAGCGAGAGGCCGACCTGCGCCGACGCTGGATCGTCGCGCTCGTGCTGGGCGTGCCGGTCGTGGCGTTGTCGATGGTGCCCCCGATCCAGTTCGACGGGTGGGAGTGGGTGGTGGCGGTGCTCGCCACGCCGATCGTGTTCTGGTGCGGGTGGGGCTTCCACCGGGCGGCCTGGATGAACTTGCGCCACGGGTCGACCACGATGGACACGCTCGTGTCGATGGGCACGTTGTCGGCGTGGATCTGGTCGACCGTGGTGCTCGTCGGCAGTGTCGGCGACGAGTCGAGCGACATGGGATCGATGTCCATGTCGATGACGAGCGGCGGTGACGGCAATCACGTGTACTACGAGACCGGGGCGGTGATCATCGCCCTGATCCTGATCGGCAAGTGGCTGGAGATCCGAGCGAAGCGACGGTCGGGCGATGCGATTCGCGCGCTCGCCGATCTCGGCGTGCGGTCTGCCCGACTCGAAGATAGCACCGAAGTGCCGTTGGATCAGCTGCAGGTCGGCACCCGATTCGTGGTGCGCCCGGGGGAGAAGATCGCCACCGACGGCATCGTCGTCGATGGCCTCTCCAGCGTCGATGCGTCGATGGTCACCGGCGAACCCGTTCCGGTCGAGGTGGGCCCCGGCGACGAGGTCATCGGTGCCACTGTCAACGCCAACGGGTCGCTCGTGGTCGAGGCCACCCGGGTCGGCGCCGACACGGCGCTCGCGCAGATCATCCGCCTCGTCGACGAAGCCCAGGGCAGCAGAGCCGAGGTGCAGCGACTCGCCGACCGGGTGGCTGCGGTGTTCGTGCCCGTAGCGATCGTCATCGCCGTGGTCACGCTCGTCGCCTGGCTCACCATCGCCGGTGACGCCAACGACGCGTTCACCGCGTCGGTCGCCGTGCTGATCATCGCGTGTCCGTGTGCGCTCGGGCTGGCCACGCCGCTCGGCATCATGGTCGGCACCGGGAGAGCTGCGCAGCTCGGCGTGATCATCAAGGGGGGCGAAGTCCTGGAGGACACCCGTCGGATCGACACGATCGTGCTCGACAAGACCGGCACGGTCACCGAGGGACGCATGGCACTCGTCGACGTGATCGTGCCCGACGCATCGTCCGACGACGTACTGCCCGCCGTCTTGCTGGGTCTTGCCGGCGCGGTCGAGGCGCGTTCCGAGCATCCGATCGCGCAGTCGATCGCCGCAGCGGCGGCGCAACGCCAGGCGCTGCCGGGACCGGTCGATGGCTTCGTCAACAGCCCCGGTATCGGGGTGAAGGCCAGCGTCGGCGGCGTCGAGGTCCGGGTGGGTCGTCGGCAACTGTTCGTCTCGGTTCCAGCGGCGATCGAGCGAGCGGGCTCTGCCGCCGAACGGGCAGGTAACACCGCCGTGTTCGCCGGCCGGGGAGGGGTGGCCGAAGCGGTGTTGGTGGTGGCCGACACGATCAAGCCCACCTCGGTCGAAGCGGTCGCGGCGTTCCACGACCTCGGGCTCACCGTGACGCTGCTCACCGGCGACAACGACCGTACCGCTCGAACGGTGGGTGCCGCGGTGGGCGTCGACAACGTGATCTCCGAGGTGCTTCCCGACGCGAAAGCCGCCGAGATCGTGCGGCTGCAGGCCGAGGGTCGCCGTGTCGCGATGGTCGGCGACGGCATCAACGACGCACCAGCGCTCGCGCAGGCCGATCTCGGCATCGCGCTTGGCACGGGCACCGATGTGGCGATCGAGGCATCCGATCTCACGATCGTGTCGGGCGACCTGCGCGCCGCCGCCGACGCCGTCGCGTTGTCGCGACGCACACTGGCCACCATCAAGGGCAACCTGTTCTGGGCGTTCGCCTACAACGCCGCAGCGATCCCGCTGGCCGCATTCGGCATCCTCAACCCGATGATCGCGGCGGCTGCGATGGGGATGTCGTCGCTGTTCGTCGTGTCGAACAGCTTGCGCCTGCGCCGCTTCAACGGCTATCGAGCCAGCGTTGCGGCCAACCGATCCACCGCACCCGACCCCACCAGAGAGCAGGAACTCGTCGCATGAGCACCATCCACACCTACTCGGTCCCCGGCATCAGCTGCGATCACTGCAAGCGCGCGATCGAGGGCGAGGTGACCGGCGTTGCCGACGTGGTGTCCGTCGTCGTCGACATCGAGGCCAAGCACGTCACCGTCACTGGTGGCGACGATGCAGCGATCCGCACCGCGATCGACGACGCCGGCTACGACATCGCCTGACCAGCTGTCACACGGCAACTGTCACACGGTGCCGGGCCTGACGTGACACTTCGTCGGTCGTGACCCAACGGTGTTGCCAGCGTGCATGATGGGGACATGCAGACACAGTTGTTGATCGGTGGCGAATGGCGCGACGGTTCAGGGTCGGCACGTTTCGACGTCGAGAACCCGGCGAACGAGGACGTGATCGCCTCGGTGGCGGCGGGGACCACCGCTGACGCGACCGCCGCGTGCGAGGCAGCGGCTGGAGCTCAGGCTGCGTGGGCGGCGACGTCGCCGCGCGAGCGCGGCGAGATCCTGCGGCGCACGTGGCAGTTGATGATCGACCACACCGACGAACTCGCCCGGCTGATCACGCTCGAACACGGCAAGCCGCTCGCCGACGCCCGAGGCGAAGTCGCCTACGCGGCGGAGTTCTTCCGCTGGAACTCCGAGGAGGCGGTGCGCATCCACGGGTCGCTGGGGATGGCCCCGGGCGGCGCGAATCGGATCGTGGTGCATCACCCGCCGATCGGTGTGGTGGTGATCGTGACCCCGTGGAACTTCCCGGCAGCGATGATCACCCGCAAGCTTGCCCCGGCCCTCGCTGCCGGCAACGCAGCAGTCATCAAGCCGCCCCGCGAGACGCCGCTCACCGCGCTGCGTATCGGCGAACTGTTGCACGAAGCGGGGCTGCCTGCCGGCGTGGTCAACATCGTGCCCACACTGTCGTCGGGCGACTGGTTCGACGCCGCTGTCGATCACCCAGCCACGCGGATGGTGTCGTTCACCGGGTCCACCGAGATCGGCATCGTGCTGCTCAAGCGGGCCGCAGACCGGGTGCTCAAGACCGTGATGGAACTCGGGGGCAACGCACCCTTCATCGTGTTCGACGACGCCGATCTCGATGCCGCCGTCGAAGGGGCCATGGTGGCCAAGATGCGCCACTCGGCGGAGACCTGCACCGCGGCGAACCGCTTCCTCGTCCATGAAAAGGTGGCCGACGAGTTCACCCGGATGTTGGCGGCGGCGATGGCCGACGTGCGCATCGGTAGCGGGTTCGATGATGGCGTGACGTGTGGACCGATGATCAACGCGAAGGCCGTCGCGTCGATCAACGAACTGGTCACTGCTGCAGCGGACCACGGCGCCCAGATCGTCACCGGTGGCGCTGCGGTCGACGGGCCGGGCCACTTCTACGCGCCGACCGTGCTCGGCAATGTCCCTGCCGGTTCCGAGATCCTGCGACACGAGATCTTCGGACCGGTGGCGCCCGTGATGACGTTCGGCGACACCGACGAGATGATCGCCGCCGCTAACGACACCGAGCTCGGCCTCAGCGCGTACGTCTACACCCAGGACCTGCGTCGCGGCCTCGCCGTCAGCGAACGCATCCAGGCGGGCATGGTCGGGCTCAACCGCGGCGCCGTGTCCGATCCTGCGGCGCCGTTCGGTGGCATGAAGCAGTCGGGCCTCGGGCGTGAAGGCGCCAGCGAGGGCATCTACGAGTTCTGCGAGACCCAGTACATCGCCACCAACTGGTAGCCCCCACCCGACGTTTGTGTTGCATTCTGGGTGGACCGGGTCACCCGAATTGCAACGCAAACGGGTCTGGCGTGCTCAATCGGTGACGAGCGTGTGGTATTCGCCGAAGTCCTTGCCCTTGAGCAGTCGGCCCATCTTGCGCAGTTCGTGTGCCACGCCGAGCACGACGCTCCCCATCGTGATGTCGGTGCCGGTCGATGCAGCAGCGAACGCGGCATGGATCGTCGCGTTCCGGATCGCTGCACCGGACAGTTCGAATCGCTCCGCGATCCAGTCGAGGTCCAAGTCGGCGGTTGGCGCGGTGGGCGGAAGATTGGCCGCCCAGATCACCCTGCGTTCCTCGAAACCCGGCATCGCGAACTCGACGCGCACATGGATGCGGCGCAGGAACGCCTCGTCGACGTTTTTCTCGAAGTTGGTCGCCAGCACCACGAGTCCGTCGTAGGCCTCGAGTCGCTGAAGCAGATACGACACCTCGATGTTGGCGTAACGATCGCGAGCGTCCTTGACCTCGGAGCGCTTGCCGAACAGCGAGTCGGCTTCGTCGAAGAACAACACCATATTGCCGGCGCTCGCGGCGTCGAAGATCTGTTCGAGGTTCTTCTCGGTCTCGCCGATGTACTTGCTCACCACCGACGACAGGTCGAGCTTGAAGACGTCCAATCCGAGTTCGCCCGCGATGATCTCCGACGCCAGTGTCTTGCCGGTGCCCGACGGCCCCGAGAACAACGCGACGAGGCCACGCGACGGATTCGGGGAGAACCCCCACGTGTCGTACACCTCGTTGGCATGTTGGTATCGGTCGACAACGGAGTACAGGAGCGCCTTGCGCTCGGGGCTGAGCACGATGTCGTCCCAGGCTCGCGTCGGCGTGATCCGCCGCGTGAGTTGTTCGAGCGGCCCGCTCGCCAGGCGGCGGACGGCCGCGTCGATGTCGCCACCGACCGCGTCGCGAGTGCGCTGCACGCGGTGCATCTGATCGAACGTCAGGCGATGCGTGCGTTCGACATCGGCGCCGAACGTCGAGGCCCACTCCTCGTCCGTCGGGTCATGTGACGGCGCCCGCACTTCGGTCCACGGTCGCCCGGGGAGCTGTTCCATCGGGGGCGCATTCTGCGCCGACAGCGCCCACACGAGATGTGACGAACGCTCGAGCCAGCGTTGCGCCGATGGATCGAGCGTGTCGCCGATCTCCAACACGACGCCGCGCCCGGTGATGGTGGCTTCGCGAACGAGCGCCGACCACTCCGCGTCGCTCGACGGAATGTCACAGCACATGAAGCGCCACCCCACGGCGTGGTCGGCGGCAGCTTGTCGACGGCGCATCTTGTCGGTTCCCGTGACCACCACGAAGGTCGCGATGTCGTTGTTCCCGTCGGCGGGATCGAGGTCGAGGATCGTGAGCCCGATGGGCAGGTCCGGATCGGGAGAGTCGTCGCCCTTGAGCGTCCAGATGACGCCTTGGTCGAGTGCGACGACCTGGTCGGCCCATGGGCCATCTCCGCTCACCTCGACGAAGGCCGTGCGGCGCAGACGGGCAGTGTGGGCGACGGTCAAGGCCCCCGGATGACCATGTGGGAGCACGACCGCCAGCGCCCCGAGAGTGAGCCGGCCGACCCTGCTGTCGCCCTGGATCGCCGGCACCAGGTGGCGGCAACTCGCGTCGACTTCCGCCGTGGCCAGCAGCGCGAGAACCTCGGCTTCGTCAGCGTCGAGTTGCGCGTTCGCAACGAGCACGGCGAACGCCTCGTCACCCGTCAACGATGTGTGCAGGGCCCGACGAGCAGCATCGATGTCGGGTGCGTTCGTCGTTGCGTTGGCATCGGTCGTCGCGCTGGCACCGGTGGTTGCACTGGCGGCGCTGTCCGGCAGCATCGGCGAAGCCGCGGCGACCAGCAACGCTCGCCCGAAGTTGAACCATGCCGGACTGTCGAACCACGTCGGACTCAGGTCGGTGCTGGATTCGTCGGCTGCCACGTGCGTCAGTCAAGCAGGTGGGCCCCGGACGAACTACGGTCACGGTAATGCCTGCACCGGTTGTCACGGGTGACAACATCATGTGTCCCTTCGGGGCAGCACCTGCGCCGATCACCGTGCTTCCGATGAACAAGGTGATGGCGACGAGCAAGCCGATGGCGAACGTCATGGACAACAAGCCGATCGCGAACATCCCGTCGTTCGGGGTGTGTATGTCGCTCACCAATCCCTTGACGGCGTCGCTCACGGCTGCCGCGCTGGGCGTGCTGACGCCGGGTCCGTGCCTGCCTGTAACGCCTGCACCGTGGGTGCCCGGTGCACCCACCGTGCTCGTGGGGAACATGCCGGCGCTCACCGCTACATCCACGTGCAACTGCGTGTACGGCGGGGTCATCACCGTGGTGGTGCCCACTGCGGTGACCGTCGCGCTGCCCTGACTCCGTCTCGTTCTCGGCTGCATCACGCCCGCTGTTCTGGCCCGTGCTAGTTTCACTGCCCAACGGGTCGAAGCATCGTCGGGGAGGCAGGTTTCCTGTCGATCTGAGCGCCGCTTACTCCCGCGACGGGACCCTGACCGTTGGGTGCCGTTCATTCACAACGTTCGGATCGGGAGGTTCGTAGTGCCGTCATATTTGACACCTGGGGTATATGTCGAGGAAGTGGCCTCGTCGAGTGCCACGCTCTCTGCCGGTGCCACCGCCGTTGCCGCCTTTGTCGGCTTCACTGCCAAGGCGCCGAAGGACGACGCGTCCGATCCCGATGGGCTCAAGCCGCGACTCGTCACGAACTGGACGCAGTTCGAGAGCCTCTACGGCGGGTTCGTGCCCGGCGCGATGCTTCCGCATTCGGTCTACGGCTACTTCAACAACGGTGGGTCGATGGCGTACATCGTGCGCATTGCCCACACCGAGCCGTCCACCGAGCCCGGCCAGCTGGCACTCACCTCCGGTGACCGTGCACTCGGTCCGGCCGTCGAGTTCACCACGGTCGAGCCGAATGCCGACGTGACCGTCACGGTCACCTCGGAGCCGGCCGCCGCCGACGCCGCCGACGACGCGCCTCCGACGTTCGAGGTCACGATCACCGACGGTCACGACGAACCCGAAGTCTTCTCGGGCGTCACACTCGGCGGGATCGACAAGACCATCAACGCCACGTCCACCAAGGTGAAGGTCGAGACCAAGATCGATGTCGACCAGCTCGCAGCCGATCTGCAGACGATGCCCACCGGCAGCTTCTCGATCGAGCCGGCCGAGCCGACCCCGGTCGCGGTTCCCGGCCGAGCCTTCGCTGGCTCCGAGTCGGCCCGCACCGGCATCAGCGGTCTCACGATCGCCGACGACGTCACGATGGTGATGGTCCCCGACCTGGTCACCGCCGCCAGGCAGGAGGACGGCACGATCGACCTCGGCATGTGGAAGACGGTGCAGCTCGCACTCATCAACCACTGCGAGGGACAGGCCAACCGCATGGCCGTGCTCGATGCCCCTCCCGGGATGTCGCCGCAACAGATCAAGGAGTGGCGCTCCGACACCGCGATGTACGACTCGGCCTTCGCTGCGCTCTACTACCCGTGGATCGAAGTCGCCAACCCGGCCGCCACCAACGGCGACACCGAGATCATGGTCCCGCCATCCGGTCACCTCGCTGGCATCTGGGCCCGCACCGACGACACCCGGGGTGTGTGGAAGGCCCCGGCCAACGAAGTCGTTCGTGGCGCCCTCAACGTCGAGACCAACATCACCAAGGCTGAGCAGGGCTTGCTGAACCCGATCGGCATCAACTGCATCCGCCCGTTCGGCACCCAGGGCATCCGGGTCTGGGGCGCTCGCACGTTGTCGTCGAACACCGACTGGACCTACATCAACGTGCGTCGACTGTTCAACATGATCGAGACCACGATCATGAACGGAACGTCGTTCGCCGTGTTCGAGCCCAACGACAAGAAGCTCTGGGAAGGTCTGAAGCGCACGGTCGGCTCGTTCCTCCGCGGTCTGTGGCGCGACGGTGCGCTGTTCGGCGCCACCGCCGAGCAGGCGTTCTACGTCAAGTGCGACGAGGAGACGAACCCACCGGACTCGATCGATCAGGGCAAGGTCATCGTCGAAGTCGGCATCGCGCCGGTGAAGCCGGCCGAGTTCGTGATCTTCCGCGTCGCCCAGATCAAGGACGAGAGCTGATGACACACTCACGCGTTTGCGAAGGGGGTAGCCGGTGACCACGATCGTTCCTGGTGATACCAGCACGACTGCCATCATCTCCTCGACGTTTGCCGTCGAGTTCGGGACGGTGGCGAGCGGGATGTTCACCGAGGCCTCCGGTCTCGGGATGGACATCGAAGAAGTGAAGAGCACTCGCGTCACCGCAGACGGCAAGTCCGTCACGCGGTTCAGCCCGGGCACCGTCAAGTACGGCACGATCACGCTCAAACGTGAGTTCAACGGCAACAAGGAATTCTGGACCTGGCACGACGACATGTGCAAGGGCCTGAGGACGTACACCGACGGGTCCATCGTGTTGTACGACCTCAACGGCAAAGAGGCCGACCGTTGGAACATCCTTCGGGCGTGGCCGTCGAAGTGGTCGGTGTCGGATCTCGATGCCTCCGGTGACGACGCGATGACCGAAGAGATCGAACTCCAGATCGAATTCCTCGAAAGGGCGAAGTAATGACTGATTTCTCCGCAGCCCAGGGCGGTTACTTCTCGTTCGAGCTCGATGGCACCACGATCGGTTTCTTCACCTCCTGCAGCGGACTCTCGTCCGAGGTCGATGTGATCGAACAGACCCAGATCACTGCGGGCGGCAAGAAGGTCACGGTCAAGCAGCCCGGGCCGAGCCGCACGTACTCCGAGGTTGTGCTGAAGCGTGGGTTCACGACCGACACAGCCCTCAACGAGTGGTTCGACGAGACCGTCGATGCGGGAGGACCGGTCACCCGCAAGACCGGCTCGATCGTCATCCTCAGTCGTGATCTCACCGAGATCGCCCGGTTCAACGTGGAAGGTGCGTTCCCGTCCAAGTTGTCGGTCTCGGACCTCAATGCCGGCAGTGGCGAGGCCATGGTCGAGGAACTCACGATTCGTCACGACGAACTGCTCTGGTCGTAACGATGGCAGGTCTGCGTACCGAGTTCGACTTCACATTGCCCAAGGGATACGTCTCGTCTGACGGTGTGCTGCACCGCAATGGCACGATGCGTCTGGCAACGGCGCGTGATGAAATCGAACCGTTACGCGACCGCACCATCGACGGACCCGACGACCCGTACCTCACCATCTTGGTGTTGGCGCGAGTGATCACGTCGCTCGGTTCGCTTCCACAGATCGGCATCGGCGAGGTCGAAGGGCTGTTCGCCGCCGACCTCGCGTTCTTGCAGGATCTCTACGGGATCATCAACTTCGGCGACCAGTCCGACGTCGAGGCCCTCCAGGCGAGTGTGCTTCCCGTCGAACTGGTCGCCGATGACGATGTGCTCGTCGCCGATGCGGCAGTCGACGGGACCGTCGAGACCGACCAGGACCGGCCCGCGGCCGGGCGAACTCGACGCTCTCGGGTCGAAGAGGTCGCTTCGGTCTCGACGCCTTAGGCGGAGCACCAGCCGGTGAAGCTCTACCCCGAGACCTCGCTGTGGAGCGAGATCGCGTATCTCGCTTACCACCTCCATTGGAGTCTGGGCGACCTGCTCGACCTCGAGCACCCCGATCGGGCCCGCCTGATCGAAATGGTGGCCGACATGAACCAACGAGCATGGGACGCACTGACCGATGTCTGACGACAAACTGGGTGATGCGAGCAGCGCAACGTTCCTGTTCGAGGTGGATGGTGTCGATATCGGACGCTTCGAGGAGGTCAGCGGACTCGAAGTGTCGATCGAGACCGAGGACATCCAAGAAGGTGGACAGAACAGCTTCGTCCACAAGATGCCCGGCCGGATGAGTTGGCCGAACATCGTGCTCAAACGGGGCATGACCAAGCAGGACAACCTGCTGAAGTGGCTCAACGAATCGTCGGGCGAGCAGTTCTCGGCGAACGGCAACAAACTCGTTCGCAAGACCGCAGCGATCACGTTGCTCGATCGAGCGGGCACCCGTCTGCGCTCGTGGGACTTCACCGACGCCTACCCGGTGAAGTGGACCGGCCCGCGGTTCGCTGCGGGGTCCACCGATGCGGCCGACGAAGAACTCGAGATCACCCACCACGGATTCCGAGCCCATGACGTCTGAGCTGACCGACGTTGGTGTTACGAGCCCGTCGTCGTCGGGTTCGAACCAGTCGATGTCGAACGACGCATCCAGGTCGGTGCTGGGCGTGGGGATGACCCATCGGGCCCGTTCGCAGACGGTGCTGGGCCAGCACTGGTCGCCGTCGGGTCTCGTCGGCGCAGTTGGTCGGGCCAGCGTCGGCTTCGGTTTGGCGATCGGTCGCTCGCGCTCGATTCGGCCGACGGTGCGGTTCGACGACCTCAATTCGGCTGCGCTGCGACCGTCGTTCGATCTGTGGCGACACCGTCGCACCACCGACGTCGGCTTCGATCACGCCGGCGGGGAAGTCATCGGTGAATTCGGTGACGTCGTGAACCACGTCGATGGTGCGGCCGCTCGCGGACACACGCCCGAATCGGGAGCCAGAACTCCGATCCGACGTCGCGCCATTCCCGGCAGTCCGAACGCCGGCCTCGATCAGACGTCGTTCGCGAGGGCGCGCCGACATTCGCCCCAGCAGGCACGGCCGACGTGGACCGATCAGATCATTCAACGCAGTTCGATCGGGTTCGTCGCGTCAGCACCGGGAAGCGCGGTGCCCGAATCGGCCCTGCCCGCCGACTTCGTGCCGTCGGGCAACCCCAAACTCGATCAGCTCCGACTGATGGTGCGCGAGCGCGAGGGCAAGCGTGGGGATTCCCCGGCTCCGGCTCGTCGGTCCGAGCCTTCCGTCGCGAGGCGACCGGATCGCACGGTGATGCGTCGTACGACGGCGACGGAGCCGACGGTGTCCGCCGGTAGCGAGGCGCTGGTGCCAGGGCGGCTCGCTCGAGCGATGCGCCCGGAGCGCGCCGTGGCCTCGGCGATACCGCAAGCTCGACTCGGTGCGGGGGCGACAGCGACGGGGCCGGTGGCGGCAGCGACAGGATCATCGGGTCCGGTTCCCGCCGGTCGCTCGGGCACCGGTCGTCGGTCTCAGTCGCCTGCAGAACCCACCAGGCTCGACCAGCTTCGATCGCTGTTGGTCGAGAAGGGGATCCTGAGCGTCGAGTCGTCCACCCCCGCCGATGCGGGACGAACTGACGGTGCGCCATCAGATGCTGCGGTCGGCGACACACCGGTGATGAGCCGAGCGGGTCGTCCCCGTCCGGTCGACGGACCACCGCATGAGGTCCGCTCCAACAGGAGCACCACCGCCGGCACCGCCAGCACCACCACCACCACCAGCACCAGCACCAGCACCAGCACCACCAGCAGTGGCAGTGGCAGCACCACCAGCGCCGACCTTCGACGTGCTGCGACCAGCGACATTCGTCGCACACCGGCGCCTGGACCAACCTCACCGTCGATCGAGTCGAACTCGACGTCGCCGTCGCCTGGTTTGCCCGCCTCGTCGGCGAATTCGACGTCGAGCACAACGCGTGGCAACGCACCACCGTACGGAGTACAGGATTCGGCCGGATTGTCGCTCAGCGGTGCACAACCGTCAGCGGTCGCGGTCGTCGGATCGGTCGATCAGCCCACACCGCGGCCGTCGGCTCCGGGTGCCTCGAGGTTCTCGGAGGTGACATCGCAGACATCGCAGACATCGCAGACATCGCGGACGTCGCCGGCATCGCCGGCACCCCCGACATCGCAGACATCGCCGACATCGCAGACATCGCCGACATCGCCGGCACCCCCGACATCGCAGACATCGCCGACATCGCCGACATCGCAGACACCCCCGACATCGCAGACACCCCCGACATCGCAGACACCCCCGACATCGCA
>Ga0105055_10009795_pt1 | contig 12146 bp, 9 predicted proteins | sample BON03_FD_78090 | JGI IMG/M metagenome (GOLD analysis project Ga0105055, IMG submission 78090) | Freshwater microbial communities from Lake Bonney liftoff mats and glacier meltwater in Antarctica - BON-03 | ecosystem: Environmental > Aquatic > Freshwater > Ice > Glacier meltwater | place: Lake...
AAATGCGATAATAGCCGATAGTTGGGTAAGCCCATACCTCCAAATTTGAACGGGGATAGAACCAAAAATTTCATGCCAGCTGATAAGTTTTCAGTTTTCCTCTGTATGAAACTAGAAGTACCCATTTTTTTTTAACACTTCTGATTTCTCATATTCCCGGTATCTGATGTACTTCGTATTATAATTCGCCAGTTTCAGATTTTAGAGTTTCACCTTTTCTATTTTAAGAGGCTGCACTTCAATAGAACTTTAAAGTGAGTTCCGAGATTTCTTTCAACAAGATGTTTTCATCTATGAAACTCACGATGTAGTTGTTGCGTTTAACAAACGTTGATAACAACTATTCAAGTTTTTGTAAAGGTATCTTTAATAGAAACACCTCTAAATCCGAGATTCGAATTCGTTTTTCTATACAAAGCAGAATAATAATTAAATTACTAGAATACGGTTATACTCGACGGTTTTGTTTGGGGTCACATACTTCCAATTTGAGGTCATCTAAATTTCCCAGCGCAAATTCTAAGCTAGCAAAGTATACAACAGTTTGTCTGACTTTTAGCAGCGATGCCATAGTGGGAGGTAACGAACTGCACAATTTCACTCCGACTTGATGAGGTCGCCCTCTTCCAAGCAATGGAGTTCCCTGCATATTCACAGTCCGAGGTTCCCTCAAACTCCAAAGAACTCTGATGCTCAATCCGTCAATGCTTACAGCTATATTTTAGTCGATTCGATGTTAAAGTATTGAGCGCCACCCTTAAGATATGTCCGTTTCGATTTTTGAAATCACTGGGTACACATTTCTTACTAGAAACTGTAAGACATCAGTTTTAAAAGCAAAAATGCGCGAGCTAGAAACTCATCATCATTTTTTCTCTGCGTCCATTTCAGATTATTTCCGGGAATTGAAGCTTCAGGATATTAATTTGATGATACATTGAAGCTTGTACATCAAAGATGAAAAAGATCCTTGAGTTGCTGTTTTCACCCCAGTTTGTATTGAGTTAGATGGTATAGTAATATCTATATATTGATCGTTGGGAATAGAGTTAAACCAAGAAGAGATCTAATAACTAAATGAGCGACAGTGCATATATTCCCGATGCAATCTCCGAATAAATTTGTAATATACTTCTGAAAAACAAGGCTAAAAATTCAATCACTTTCTTTTCGAAGGTTCTTTTTAATTAAATTATACCATTGTCTTCATGGGGAATAAATTGATAGCTAATTCATCTCAAATAAGAATTTCTTGTCGAGAAAAATGGAATGACGAGCCCCCCGATTTATTTTTTGAAACCACTGTTCAGGCAAGCATCGTTCGATACGGGTATTTGAGAGACAGAGAAGCCCGCATTTGACCTGTTTTATTGCTGGTAGAATGACTGATAAATTGAATACGTTCGGACACGGCGTTTCCAATTGTAGGCCTGAAAAGAAGCAGGATAATACAATATTCCGTAACATGGATGACGTGGAATCTGGACTTTTACGGGGTAAGAAAGAACTGGACCTTATCAATACTCCTGTAACTAAAGTTTCGAAGAAAGGGAAAGGAACCCCGAAGACACTGACCATCGAAAAGGAAGATAGGAAAGGTTTTCGACAAGTAAACTCATTTGAAGCACGACGTCAAGCTGTAATTAATCCAACAACTAAATCCAAGCCAGGTACTATCGGATCCTCGGCAGTCAATATTTCTCTTCCTTCTAAGGGTCGTCCTGAGATCCAGCCGAGTTTGTTTCGGACGATCACACGCAAACCAGATGAGGTATCTGTTGGTGATGGGGAGGAATTTGAAAATACCTTTACTAAAAAACCTTCATTCATTTCAAATTCCCGTCGCAAAGAAATAGGTGTATTCATGGTGCTTGCGACGGAAAAGAGTAGGTTCAAGTATTGCTGTAACTTTCTAAACCTCCAAAGTAATGGCAGTGGATTTCCCAGAGTAGATTTGAACGACCCGAATATATTGGAGCTCAAGTTTTCTGATGGCACCCAGCTCGTTATTCCGTTGTCCTCTATAAAGAAAGTAGAGCATGTGGGATTTAAGCATTTAGTGAGCGAAGACCCAATGAATCGATGTGGAAAACAGCATCTGGTGCACGCGTTTCGTCTCTTTTTGGATTCAGATGTGACGACAATCTTCAAAGCGAATACATCATCTTTTCAATCCCGCATCTTCGACCTGATAATTTTAAAGGAAGATTTCAAACCCGTGCAAGAAAAATTACGAAATTTTGTTAAAGAACTAGGAGAATTCGAAGAATATTCTTGCTATGTCAATGGCGACATTCAAAAAATCATCAGAGATTCTATTCGAAATTCTTCTAAGACTGCGAGCTCTAGGAAAATAATCGGCATGCTCACGGGTTCGTTTCCGGGTCTCACTACAGCATCCGTGATTCTGAGAACTTATTCTTCCAAGAAGATTCAACAACTAAAACCCCAAAAACGACCGGCGAAAAAATATCAAGATACCGACGATGAAAGCATAGAAGAACCTGTGAAAAAGACTAAACGTAGTACTTCAAGTAAAAAGCGTCTCCAGGATAGCAGCGATGATTTTACTCCGAGAAGAGTATCTACAAGACAAAGTTCAAGATCTGCTTCGCATACGGATTTATTCAAGCCACACGAGTTAAACGATATTGCCTTTTGGTATCCAGCTTCTAATGAAGAACCGCACCTGTTTCATCCCCATTCTAGTATTACCGTTTTGAAATCGGATATATCTCGAACAACAGGTTCTGTTTATCTGAACGATGTAGTGATTGACTTTTACGTGCGGTATTTGCTGTACGAGAAATGGAGTGATAAATTCAATGAAATCAATGAACAGCTGTACGTGTTTTCATCATTGTTTTTGAAGCGCATTCTTGATTTGAAACGAGATTCCAGACGGCTAGGCGATTTAAAAAAGCAGGAAAATGCCGTGTTCGATGAAGTCAAACACTGGGGAAGGCGAACCAATTTATTTTCCAAGAAAGTGATCATGTTACCTGTTAATGATGCCCAACACTGGAGCCTCTTAGTGTTAGTGAACGCGGACCAGATTCCTGCATGGGTGCTGGAACACTCGAAGAAGGTGACGAGTGAGCCCCCTTCCGTTGTGAGCATGGTTGACGAAGAAGAAGATGAGGCCACTGAAGCCGTGGTTGACGTATCGAAGCCTGTGAACGAGGATTTCCTAAGATCACTTGACGAAAAACAATTGTCTCAAGAATCTTCCGCGATTGATATTGATAAATCAGACGTTGAAAGTCCTGCGCGATTGATTAATTGTGAAGATGGTGTTTCTAAAGAAACGAGTTTTTCTAAACCAGCCATGCAAGAATCCAATGTTGGAGATTCGGTAGATTCTTGTAAGGAAGAAGCAGTTGAATCAGATCAGATACCGACAGTGCTATTAGATTCAAACTTGGAGGAAGAAGCAGTCGATTCAAATGAAACACCGAAAGAGCAGTTCGATTTGAAACACACGGAAGCTGATAAATTATTGTCAGATAACGACGAGGTTGAGACTCAAGAATCCATTGACTCAGAATCGAATAACAATTCTTTAGGAGAGGAATTCAGTGAAGATGAGTGTGAAGAAAGTGGCAAGGTTCCAGATGTGACATTTCAGGAGTACGATCAAGATAGGAAGCCGCAACTCATCTTCATGGACTCTTTAGGCAACGCACATAGTCCTCAAAAGGTAAGCAGATATATAAATTTTGTTAAAAGCATGCTAAACATGCATAGATGAGTGGCTTGGCTCTAATGTTTCTTCGCCGAGTATTTCTTCGTAAATATTCTGGGTCCAGAACGTTTTCGTTTAAAAACTTTGAACAAGCCACGGATTCGTTTTTTCTTGAATTAAGACAGTGCTTCAAAGTAAGTAGAATTTGATAGCAAGTTGAACTGTGTTGTTGACTTGAATATTAGCCCAAAGTGCCTTTGCAAGCCAATTCGTTTGATTGCGGCGTATATGTTAGCATATTCATGCGAGGTTTTATCGACGAGGTTCTGATAGATCCAAAAATCCAACTTGAAAATGTAATCCCATCTATTAAGCAACGAATTTCTCCATCGTGGTGCACGCAAAAGGATGTGGACGAACTACGATTGGTCTTGCAGAAATTGATGATGGAGAAGATGAAGAATTTTGAACTTTTGACTAGCGCAACTGCAGCGGTTAAAGAAGTAGTTAATAAGCAGTCAAGCAGTGATGAAGACGACATCGAGGTGGTTGAGAATTAAGTATTTTTAGTAAATCATTTTGATTAAAATGGAGTTGAAACCCACCCCGAGTCCTTCAAAAAACGAGTCACTCGCAAAAATAAACCGTCAAAAATCGAAATAGCGCAATGTACGGATTGGACAAGGAGTTGAAGGAGAAGGAAGCAGCCAAACGAGACTTGTGCGAGGAGGAGAGAGTGTGCAAGTATTTAGAGGAACTATCCGGGGACACAATGACTCCTGACCTCTTGGTTTCATTGAAGGATGGCATCATTCTATGCAAATCCCTGAACACAGTGGCCAGTGGGACCGTTAAGAAGATCAACGAATCTTCCATGCCGTTCAAGCAAATGGAAAACATTTCAAATTTCTTAAAAGGTTGTAGGGAGGTTCTGAAGATGCCGGAGTACGAGTTATTCACCACTGCTGACTTGTACGACGGTAAGTCAGTTGTCAACGTCACAAATGGGATTGTTGCTTTTTCAAGAGCGGCCACAAAGTATGGATATACTGGAACTGCGTTGGCACCGAAGGAAGCAGTCGGAGGTGCTGTGAAACACTGGGAGGTTGGTACTGGATCTACTTCGGAGGTTTCCAAGATGACTCAAGGCAGTTCCGCAACAATGGAAGCCACCAGGAGCTTAAATCTTGGTCCTACCTTTGGAGCCGACAATAGTGGGCAGATGTGGGGAAAGTCCGACGTGTCTAAGATGAATCAGGGATCGCATGGCACCATGGGTCGATCACCGACAGATATGTCGGGTAATATCACATTTGGTGCCGACGCATCCAAGCGGTAGTTGTTATAACTTAATATGAAGGATTTATTAATTAAAATGCAAAGTATGTATATCCTAGATTCTGAAGATTCGGAATGCATGCTTTTTTCACCATCGGGGGTGGCCCGCATAGCAGTATAACAGTGTCCGGTGCCGGTGGTGGCATCGTTGCAGTGATCATATCAGCGGTGATAAAGCCGCTGTGATACTTCCAATTAGCAGGTGGACTGTCAAGCGTATAGTGGATTTTTATTGTGGGAATCTTGAGTTGAAACTCTTCTATAGCTTCTCGTAGCAAGATATCAGATTCAGATTTGTTGGCATATAACAAAGATATTGTCATTGAAGTATCACCTGCCATTGTAATGGCTTGAAGTATTTGAAACATTGGAGTAATACCACTTCCTCCGGCAATCATACCGAGATGGCTCAATTTCATTTCTTGTTTCCTGATGAGGAAGTTGCCGGAACCGAAGTATTCCAACTTTCCTTTCGGTCCCCTCATTTTGATTGTATCTCCAATCACGAGAGTTGGTAGATGATTGGACATCTTACCAGTAGGATATAATTTGATTAAAAAGTCCACGAATCCCTTTTCCCCTCGAGGAGACACTGGGGTGTATGCTCGATTGATTGTGGTACCGTATTCAACAAATGAGAGAATTATGTGTTGACCAACAGGAAGTCCAAGATGAAAGTATTTAGATGGCAATGCAAAGCGAAACACAATCACATCATGACTGACAGAGAATGTATCCACTAATGCTAAATCAAGCTCTTGAAACTTGGCAAAAGGAGTTTTCTGTTCTTCCAACGTGAGAGGAACTCTAATCGTTTCATGATGTTCTTCTTCTGAATTGTCATCTGAATTATCTGATTCATCTTCGGATTCATCATCTCCAATCAGTTTCCCAACATACAGCTCCTTCAAATCATCCATGGCCTCGTCGCTGTGATCGGCTTCATCGAACTCCATGTCCATGGTTTCAAAATCATCGGCCTCAATGTCTGTGATAAGTTCAGCACCTCCAGGATGTTCTTCTAGAAATTCTGTCACATCGTAAACTTTACCCTTCAAAACAATGTAATACAATCCCTCTTCCCGTTTTGAAACTATTTCTTCACGAGTGAACCTTCTGCGAGCTCGCGTTTTATTCACACCAACCTGGCGAATTCTCGCAGTGCAAAGGTGTTTTCCGATTTTATCTATTCGTTTCATCCAGCAATCTTATTTAAATAGTAGAAAAACCAGTTACGCAACCAACTCCTTGTCCTACCTTTGACACCACAAGGTAGCCCCCCCCCTTTTTTATCACTACTAAACGTCTAAAACGAAACGCCCCCCTTTCCCGTCTACTAACCAAAATCTAATTCCAGGTTGGAGGTATCACAATAAAAACAATTCAATTGGGATGTGGTGGTACTACAGCTTCCTTATATGGTCGGTGATCGTATACGCAAGTGGCTCTGAGTTTTGGGCGGATGATTTATCATGCACTGCCGAAACAATTCAAAAGGCTAATCGTGAACAGCTAGGCTTCATTCTGGAGAATATCAACAATCAGACGTTTTTCAGGTTGTTCCCTGCTCAATTAGACGGTAAATGTCCGTTGGATCCTCCTGGCTCAGTTGATGAACCTAGTTGTGGAACTGTACCAGCGATGAATATTTTTGACATATCATCTCCTCCTCAAACAAAACCCCAACCTGCATTGTGCTCAGTAAACATTGAAACTGTGGACACATTTTTAAGCGTTGGAGAATCCGATGCGGTTATTCTATCGGAACAAGATTGTGAAGATGAGAATTTACCGACATTTTGGACCAACTTGTGTACTAATTTGCCGTTTGAAGATTCAGGAACAGAATATATCAATTTGCAGCTAAATCAGGAGCAATTTACGGGATATAATGGAACTGCTGTATGGCATGCGGTATACAATGAATGTCGTGGCAAGTTCGGGAACCACAGCTATGAGTCACGTATTTTACTTCGTTTACTTTCGGGACTGCATGCGAGCATAAATCTTCATATTGCTCATCAGTACTATCCTCCGATTCAAGGTAAACGAGATTCATGGGAGCCAAATGTGAAAACATTCAAAAAACATTTCGTGGGACATCCAGGGAGGTTCAAGAATCTGCAATTTGCATTTGTTGTTCTCTTACGAGCTATTCGCAAAGCGACTCCCGTACTTTCAAAATTCAAAATACACACAGGAAGTCTTGCGGAGGACGCACGAACTCAATCTTTAGTGAACCACTTTCTAGATTCTTACGTTTTGAATTCTTGTCAAGACGTTTTCGAAGCTTTTGACGAATCTCTGTTGTTTCATGAGTCTTCCAAACCGACATCTGTTCTGCAAGATTTAAAACGCCAATTCAAAGATGTCTTTAAAAGTGTCTCAAGTTTGTTTAACTGCGTCAAGTGTCAAAAATGCAGGTTGCACGGAAAGTTGCAGTTGTTAGGTATTGGTACAGCCCTGAAATTTTTACTTGTGCCTACGGAAGTACTACAGAAGAACATATCTCGAGAAGAGGTGGTTGCCTTGTTTAATACCCTAGGCAAATTTAGTGAGTCATTGCAAATTCACGAGGGATTTCTGGCTGAGATAGGATTAAGAGTGGCTTCAGCGGATGTTCGTCATTCTCCAACCAAGGAGTCGTTACTAGATATGGTTGCCGCTGCGGGGTTTGGTGGGACTATATCTCCACAAGCCGAAGATGCTTTAGTGGATGCTGTGCTAGATCAGAACCAGGAACTGTACCAGCTTGCTAGAGCGTATGCGGTGGATCAACCCACTGTATTTCTACGCCATGCAATTAGAAGACTTCATAGATCGAGCCTTCCTCAGATTCCTGATGCTCTCATTATTGGTGCTGGTATATCTGGTCTAACTGCCGCAGTCTCTATCTTGGAGCGTGGAGGTACCGTTGTCGTTATAGACAAGGAGGCGATTGCTGGCGGTAATTCTGCCAAAGCCTCCAGTGGCATTAACGGTCTAGATGATTACAGTATCGCTACGTTCGGTGACTCGGTGGAGCTTTTCAAAAACGATATGTGGAAAGAACGTACACTGAATACCTCAGAATTGCTGGTTGATGTTCTTACTAAAGAAAGCGTGTCTTCATTGAAGTGGCTGAGAACTTTCATGACACTCCCAGATGTGAGTCAGCTCGGCGGACATTCAAAACCGCGTACATGGAGACCATCGACGGGATTAGCAGGATCAGAAATGGTAGCCGCTCTGAACACTAGGTTTAAGTCGTTGGGTGGTAAACTTATGTCGAAAACAAAAGCCATGAGATTCCAGGTTACTAATGGCGAGTTGGCTGGAGTGGAATGCATGGATCTTGTCACCATGAGATCTTCTATTGTTCGAGCTCAGCATGTCATCATTGCCACTGGTGGGTTCGCTTTTGATACGTCTAATGAATCGCTTTTGGCAAAATATCGTCCAGATTTACAGACATTTCCCACCACCAATGGAAAGTTTGCAACCGGAGACGGGATCCGAATGGCGATGCATGTTGGTGGATCTGTCGTAGACATTGACCAAGTGCAAATCCATCCCACTGCTTTCGTAGACCCTTTGGACCGTGACGCCAAAGTGAAAACGTTAGCAGCTGAAATGTTGCGTGGTATCGGAGCCATTATTGTTAACAAACATGCAAAGCGGTTTGTGAATGAGTTAGGCACTAGGAAACATGTTTCAGAAACGATGCTTCAACAAGACCATAAGGAGTTTTTAATGATTCTTAATGATGCATCAGCCAAAATAGCCATGAAACATATACCGTTGTATAAAAGCAAAGGCCTGATGCATGAATACGCAACTTTGCAGGAACTTTCCGAGGCTAATGGTTTAGATAATGGTGTGTTGATGGATACTATTAAAGAGTATGATCGTACTGCCAGTGATTCAGAGAGATATCCCGACCCATTCGAAAGAACGGTGTTTAAGAATTTCCCGATTGAAACGAGGGGTCCTTTCGTTGCAGGATGGATCACTCCAGCTCTCCATTATACGATGGGGGGCCTTCACATCGATTCAAGTGGAAGAGTTCTTGATAAGAGTGGCTTTCCTCTGTTGAACAATCGGGTTTTTGCTGTTGGAGAGATTATGGGAGGTATTCATGGTAAAAACCGACTTGGTGGAAACGGTCTAACCGAATGTGTTGTTTTCGGTAGGCATGTGGGTACCACGATCGAGTTGCAATTGAATGAATTGAAAAAGTCTGAAAATTCTGTCACGAGTGAACAGTCGCTGCGAGTAGTTTCAAAGGAAGAATTGGGGCGACATAATACGGAGGATAATCTTTGGGTGCTGATTGATGGTAAGGTTTATGATTTCACCTCATTTGCTCGCGATCACCCTGCTGGTCCCGAAGCAATTTCGAATCTGGCAGGAACAGACGGCTCCGATGCTTTCTATGCAATCCACAGCGCGTCCTTACTCGAAGATTTTGATCCAGTCGGCAGAGTTTAAAATAAATAGTTGTTTATTATTCACATCGTATATTATTCGTCTGTCTTTGACCATCCCTCTTTTGAAAGATGATGATCTAGTATTCATCTGTTTTTTGTTTTTTTATTTTGGACCTGTCTAGGGGGGCTCGTCTACTATCCTCTACTTCTTCATACTCATCTTCGTCGTCAACTTGTGCTCCTTCAAACACAAACCTAAAAGGCCTTCCTGCAATGGCAGTGAACGCAGTGTTTACATGATCACCTCCTAAACTCTCCCATCCTAATGCATCGGCCAAAGCACTTGTGACATTGTCGCAGTTTCCTAACAATTCGGCATCAAACTCATGAGGTTCGGCGACCATTTCCCTGTTTATGAGAATTTGCGGGATCGAGACATCTACCATTTCTATTATCTTAGAAACAGGAGCCACTTTGAGACTTGTACCAGCAACAATAACTAAATCACAAGACCTCACGTCTTCCTCTACAGATTCGAAAAATTCTTTAGGAAGCGATTCACCAAAGAAAACAATATCAGGTTTCATGATTCCTTTGTCGTACATGATGTCCACGAATGGAAGAGATTTAATGTCATCGGCTGTTTCCTCGTGCTCTGATTGATTTTGTACTTGATGTGGTGATGGATAGTGTGAGTGGTCAGTCTTTGGCTCTGGGATCTCTTTTTCTACATATGTGATCTTGTCTTCTATGGATATTTCAGAAGCTAGACTATTACTTCTATCAATGACGGCGTCCGATCTACTACCTGTCACTCGCATGGCCGAAGTAGCAAACGGCGAATCAGGAGGCGACGATCTCATTTCGGATTCGATGTCGCTTTCGCTGGAGACGGAATAACTCCTTCGACCAGGGACCCTAAATGCCTGAATCTCTGTATCTTTCATTGCAAATTCAAATAACAATGACGGTCTAGGTTTTTGTTGACATTCAGGACATAAAGGTATTTTATTGCTCATTACATCGTCCTTGATGGCGTCACCAGAACATTTATATTTGCATCTGGTACAAGTGGCAGTGGAAAATGAACCATGACACTGAAGCACGTTTGAAATACCAGCAACGCATTCCAGTGTGTCGATATTCTGGGTGTAGTTTCGAAAGAGTTTAGAATGCGTCTCAAGAAGTTTAATGAAGTGATGAGTAGGAGCTGGACGATGAGTTCCAGGCCACAACTTCCTGGCAAAATCGTAAAACGGTTTTACATTTCGTTTAAAGTAGTGAATCGAAAACAAATCCTGCGGGTCTCGTAGTTGGTATCCTTCTAACATTGAATAAACGCCATCGGCGCTACGAAAATCAGGTATGCCACAGCTAGTCGAAACACCGGCACCGGTAAGAACAAGTATTTTCTTTGCGTTAACCAGAAGCTTGACAACATCTCCAAAATGAGTCACTTGTTGTGACCGTTTCCGAGGTAATGGTTCCATCGTTTGGGACTGCAAGTATCTAAAGAAGGCTTTAAATCTCTCAGGTGTCATGGCGGTAACAGCATCTCGTGCACTGGGATCAATACGAAGTCGACGACACACTGGATGTTCTGGTAATAGATTGAGAAGCAAATCCATTCGTCTGCTACCATCCTCCATATAGAAGATATGAGTTAGGGTACACTGAGATAATACCGGTATTATTTGAGAATTCATTTTTTGCAATGAGAGCACACTTGGACTCGACTAGCTTGATACTGACTGCCATGACGGTCAGTGCCTTTGTTGCATTGCGTATGTACACTTTGAAGAGAAAGAGGCTTTGGTACTTGCCACGCAAAATCATCTTTGTTCGTCACGGAGAGTCCTTAGGCAACGTGGAAGAGACAGCGTATCAAGACATACCTGATTGGAAAATTCCACTCACAGAACGAGGTATAGCGCAGGCCAAGTCCGCGGGTGATATTATTAGACAAGTAACGGTAGGTGAAAAGATTGTAATGTACTATTCACCCTATCAACGCACCACCACCACAATGGAGCACGTAGCCGAGGCAATACCCTTCGGCGATCTGTTAATCATCCAGGAAGAACCGAGGATAAGAGAACAGGATTTCGGTAATTTCCAGGCAAATAATATGGTTAAATTCAAACTAGACAGAAGCAGATTTGGGCGTTTCTTTTACCGTTTTCCTAACGGAGAGTCTGGTGCTGATGTATACGACCGAGTGTCGTCGTTTTTAGAAAGCATGTACCGAACTATGATGAGGATTCGTTTGCCTCACAAACAGGAATATTCCATAGTTATCGTTTCACATGGATTGACCATACGACTCTTTTTGATGCGGTGGTTTAGATGGACTGTGGAAGATTTTGACAAGATGAGTAATCCGAAGAATTCGGTTCCTATTATTCTGGAACGCGATGACGAGGGTCATTATAGATTACATCCTGATTCGTGGAAGTCTTTGGGAGTTACGGAAGAAACATCTCCACAAGTTAAATGGCCCCTGTGTATGAACAGAAATGGTCCAGGACTCAATAGACATAGATCAGAAACTGCTACATATTCCCTGCAAGGATAATAAATATTTATATAAACAAATACTACTGGGGGCACTTCGAAGTTTTCCGGAATTCAGTTCAGACTCTTTGAGTGACAGAATGATGGAAAACCAAAGGTTTTACCATGGATGGATGCACCCAGTAGTATTTGGCTCAAAC
>Ga0105055_10009797_pt1 | contig 12144 bp, 14 predicted proteins | sample BON03_FD_78090 | JGI IMG/M metagenome (GOLD analysis project Ga0105055, IMG submission 78090) | Freshwater microbial communities from Lake Bonney liftoff mats and glacier meltwater in Antarctica - BON-03 | ecosystem: Environmental > Aquatic > Freshwater > Ice > Glacier meltwater | place: Lake...
CCCCGAGCGGCAATAGGAATCGGCATGGGTCCCGAGAACAAAGATCGAATCCGCGTTCGCACGATCTTCATCACCGCCCCGCAGCACGTACACAGAATAGGTGCCCGCTCCTTGATCCAGTCCAACCCCTCGCTCAAGCGCAGCGCCAACGGCATGTCACGCTGGCCTGTAGTGGTCTAATAAAACCGGATACTTTTTAAGGTGCTAACATTATCACTATGAAAAAGGTGTTCAGCGACAAAACGAACGACGTTGTTTTGCCACGGAGTACCTCTTTGTTGGTGGCAATATTACCACCTAAGTTGGTGTCCGGTTTTATTAGACCACTACACTTTTTAGCTGAGCCAACACTTTGCAAGTAGTGTGATTCTTGAATGAGGCAATATGACCGGACAAGATAATTGACGCGCTACAGTGCTTAATTTAACTGGTGCCCAGGGGCGGAAGAATCCAAACAGCCTTTGGGCTGTTTGTCCCCTGCGGGCTTCGCGCTGGCGCGCTCGTAGCAAATTGCTTCGCAATTAGTCGAACCAGATCGCTGGTCCTCATCCGGCCCCTGGCCGCCATATAAAAAAGCCCCGCATAAGCGAGGCTTTTTATTTGGATTGGAGTTTGCGTCGTCGGGGCGGAAGAATCCAAACAGCCTTTGGGCTGTTTGTCCCCTGCGGGCTTCGCGCTGGCGCGCTCGTAGCAAATTGCTTCGCAATTAGTCGAACCAGATCGGTGGTCCTCATCCGCCCCTGGGCACCATATAAAAAAGCCCCGCATAAGCGAGGCTTTTTTATATGGTGCCCAGGGGCGGAATCGAACCACCGACACGAGGATTTTCAATCCTCTGCTCTACCGACTGAGCTACCTGGGCATTGACTGTGCCGATCTGGAGTCCGGAAATCGACAAGGCGCGTATTAAACCCGGAGACGCAGGTATGAGTCAAGCCTGCACTGGGGTAAATGAAAATTTTCTACGAGCGCTGCCGTGCCAACAGACAAGGTTGGCTGAGCAGCGCCGGTCTGGTTCGACCAACTGCGTAAGCAATCAGCGGCGAGTGCGGGAGCAGGAATAGAAAATCAGCAACGCTGCGCTTTCCTTGACAGAAAGGCACAAAGTGACTATTTTGATCAAAGTGATCATTTTTTAGAAGAGTCGTTTTTATGGAAATCCTGAATGCAAGTGATGTCAAACGCGAATTCGGCGAGGCTCTCATCAAGGCCCAGCAGGGGCCAATCGGCATCAACAAGAACGGCAAGCCGGTGGCAGTAATGGTGTCGGCCCGAGCCTATGCGGAGCTGCAATCCTTTCGCGAGCAGCATCTCCAGCAGGAGATTGCGGCAGGCATGGCCAATATCAAGGCTGGCCGCGTTTCAGCAGGCAAAGACGTGATTCAGCGGATGAGAAAGCGCGTCCTTGATGCCAATTTATAAATTTACTGAAAGGGCCGAGCACGACCTTGCTGCCATCATCGACTATACGCTGAAGACCTGGGGCGCCGCTCAGGCTGTCAAATATATTGATGGTCTGGAAGAACTGTCCGCATATCTAGCCCAGGCGCCAGATCTTGGAAAATCCCGCGCGGACCTTCACAAGGGTCTGATCGTCTTCCCCTATGCAAGGCACTTGCTCTTTTACCGCAAAGAGCGACACGGCATTACCATTGTGCGTATCCTGCATGACAGCATGAACACACAGCACCATTTTGAGTGATTAGCTTTAAGTAATCAGCAAGCAACATCATCCTGTGATAGCCCGCTGTCATCTTCATACATCAGGCCTGGAAGAATCAAAGACTCTGAACCACCCTCTCCACCAACGCCATCAAGCCCCCAGGAACCAGCCCCGGCAAAATAAGCGCGATCAGCAATATCAACAGCACAGCATGCGGAATCACTTCGCGGATTCCCATCACAGGCAGCAGATCTTCGTGATCGATCGGCGTCAACATGCGGTAGATGATGCGCAGGTAATAGAACAAACCAATACCGCTGCCGATGACCATTGCGGCCAGCAAGGTCCACTGCGCGCCTTCAATGGCGGCGGCGAATACATAGAACTTGCCGATGAACCCTATGGTGAGCGGAATACCGGCCAGTGACAGCAGCATCGCAGTGAAGATGAGGGCGAGCCAGGGGTCGCGCCAGAACAGACCCTGATAGTGGCCGATGTAGTCGCGTTCATGCGCACTGTCGGAGACGACTATCATCACGCCGAATGCACCCAGGGACATGATCACGTAAGCAGTGAGGTAGAAACTGGCGGCTTCGCTGCCCAGTGAGGTGGCCAGTGTCCCGCGGTCGATGTCAGCACTGGAGCTCAGAGTGATCAGAGCAATCAGCAGATAGCCCATATGCGCGATAGATGAATAAGACAACAGGCGCTTCAGATTGGACTGCAACAGCGCAAGCAGGTTGCCACCCAGTATGGAGAGTGCCGCGATGACGACAAGGACACTGGTAATGGCTTCGCTCTGCAGGACGCCGGTGATGCTCATGAATCTCAACAGCAAAGCTGCCATGGCGACCTTGCCGATCGTGGCGAGGAAGGCGGTAGCTGGCAACGGTGCACCTTCGTACACGTCCGGTGTCCACAGATGGAAGGGCACGAGTGAAAGTTTAAAAGAAAAACCTGCTATCACCAGTGGTGATGCAATAATGTACCAGGTTGCACCTGGCCCGTCGATGACAACACCGCTGAGCCCTGCACTGATGTCGGTAAACTGCAGGGTGCCGGTTTGTGCATACAGCAGCGCCATGCCGAACAGGATAAAGCCCGATGACATCGCGGAGAGCACAAGGTATTTAATGCTCGCTTCCATTGGATATTGCGCGCTTTTCTCGCGGTGCAGGGGGTAAGCGATCATGCCATAGAGACACACGCTCAGCGTTTCCATGCCGAGGAAGGCGGTAATGAAATGGGTACTGCCTGCCATCACCAGCGCACCAAGAGTGGCGATAGTAAGCAGCAGGTAGAACTCATCCTGATGATCTTCCAGATTGCACAGATACGGATAGCTCAGCAAGGTGATGACAAGCGCGGCCAGCAGAATAAGCGCGGTGAAAAAGACACTGAAAGAATCGACAATCAGCAGCGGCGTCACTGCCTGCGGAGCGAGTGGCGCTACCACCAACAAACTGCCCAGCGCCAATAGCAAACCCGTGGAAGTCACCAGACAGGTCAGCGCGTGATTACGTTTGGCAGCTATCAGCAGCATGATGACGACCGATGCAGCGGTGACAATAATCAGCGGTAATATCAGCAACAACTGTTCCAGCGTCATGGCAGCACCTCCCCGGTCACGCCTGCACTGCTGACGACACTGCTGACGACAGCGTCGAGCGACCCCAGCAGGAAGTTCATGGTTGGCTCTGACAGAGCGAGGAAAGTCTGCGGATACATGCCCATCCACACCAGGCCGACAGCCATAGCGCCATAGCAGACCAGCTCGGTAGCAGTAAGATCCTCATTCTGTTTCCCATGTCCGACGCCATGATCCGGCACCTTGTACTCCCCATGAAATACGCGCTGGATAACCCACAGCGAATATACCGATGCGAAGATCAGACCCAGCGCCGCAAAGATGGCGGCCATGTGATTAGCCTGAAAGGCACCCAGCAAAGAGAGAAACTCGCCGATGAAATTACCCAGCCCCGGCATGCCGAGCGCAGCAATGGAGAAGAACAGTGCCATGGCTGACATCTTTGGCAGCTTTGCCCACAAACCGCTCATCTGTCTCATGTCACGGGTATGAAAGCGATGCTGCAAACCACCGGCCAGCATGAACAATGCAGAAGAAGTGAGTCCATGCGTCAGCATGATCATTAACGCACCCTGCAGGCCGTAGAGATTCCAGGCATAAACGCTGAGTAAAACAAAACCCATATGGCTGACACTGGTGTAGGCAATCAGGCGCTTTATATCCGTCTGGGCGAAAGCGAGTTTGGCGCAATAGAGAATGCCGATCACCGCAATAGTCATGGCTACCGGTGCGAAATTCGCCGAGGCTTCCGGAAACAGCGGTATCGCAAAACGGATCAGACCATAGGCGCCGGTTTTGAGCAGCACCCCGGCCAGCAGCACACTGCCTGCGGTCGGTGCCTGACTGTGAGCATCAGGCACTGACTCCAGAGTGGCGCGGATAAACGCAGGCCACATATCCATCGCAACCGAGCGAATACCCTCGCACTGCTGCACATTCAGTGTCTTGTAAAACCCATCAAGGCTTTGCGTAGTGCGGTCATCGGCAACGTACAGCACACGACTGCTGTCCTGATCAGTGAGCACCGTGACGTACTCGTGACGCTTCTGGAAAGAGGTCTCATCGACACTGATGTTCACCGGGTATAACTCTTCGCGCCTTGCAAGGCCTCGGGCAACAGCGCGCTGCATGATCCGGTCCACGACGCCCCAGGACAGATCCAACATCTGTGCCACGGCCTGCAAATCCGTTCTGAGCAGCCAGTCAATCACCACGGACTCGAACATTGCCGTGTAGCCTGAACCGGGTTCAGCCCAAGGAACATCTACCAGCAGGACACCGTGCTCATCACACTTGACTTGTGGCACCTCGGCCTCCAGTATCGTGTGGTACTGCATTGTGTCCAGGTGACGCCAACGGCAAATCCGTTTGTCGTACCTCGGACTGGGCTTGTTGCAGCGAGGACAACACCACTGAGCGCTCTGCGCAGCCACCTGCACGGTGACTTCGAATCTGTTCTGTTAAGCACACCGCTGACATGCCACGGCGTCTGCAACCCTAAAATCTGTGCGTAAAGGTCTGTGTCTCTCATGGGGATAAGGGTAATCTACCCACTTCAAACGGTGAAGCCCCAAATGTTTAATGAACGTGTGCAGCGGCCGGTTGCCGACTAAACGGGCTTGCGACGGATGTTCAAATCGCTAATACCGGCATTGCTGCTGTTGCAGCTATCTGCCTGCGATACCGTCAATTAAGATTCCGCGTCGACTACGGCATCAGAGCGTCCGAACTTCCTGATCATTGTTGCTGATGACATGGGGTTTACCGATCTCGGTGCGGACGCCGCCTGCCGGTCTGTTTGGCTGAAGTCATTTCAGTCGTTGAACGCAAATTGCTGTTACCGTATAGCGCACGGCAGGAGGTCGTGGTGGTACGGCGCATGACCCGTCGTCTTCCGTGAATTGACCGTTGACTAAGTGGGGAAAGGGGGTTTACCTTACTATACTCCGAAACAAAGGCCCGGCAGGATTCGGTCGACTACTATATTTTCGACTCCGCCAAAAACGTAACAGCGCATTTGCCCGAAAAGTGTCTCGGACCTTTGGCGAAAATGGATGAATTGACGGCGCGCAGGCTGCGCGCAGTTGCCGCATAACCTGAGTCGTTGACTCTCTAGGAGAACCATTGATGGAGGAGAAAACTCGCGTAGTCGTCGCTGGTGGCGGAACGGCTGGTTGGTTGACAGCTTACAGCCTGGTCAAGCGGTTGGGTAACATGCTCGAAATCACCCTGGTCGAATCCGACCAGATCGGAACCGTGGGTGTGGGCGAGGCGACCGTTCCCACCGTGCGCAGATTTCACCAGTTTTTCGACATCGACGAGCGTGAGTTTATGCGCGCAACCCAGGCAACCTTCAAGCTCGGCATTGTCTTTGACAACTGGGGCGCGCCGGGCGAAAGCTACACTCATACGTTTGGTGAAATCGGGCAAAGTAACTGGATGGTGGAATTCCACCAGTACTGGCTGGAGGCGCATGCAAATGGCTTTGGCGGCAACCTGGAGGACTATTGCCTCGAATTGAAGGCGGCGAAGGCCGGCAAATTCGCGGTAAAAGCAGGAGAGACGCCACTGAAGTACGCCTTTCACCTGGACGCAACGGCCTACGCCGGATTTCTGCGGCAAAAGAGCGAATCACTCGGCGTCCGGCGAGTCGAAGGCAAGATTAGCGAAATTACCGTTGATCCGGAGACGGGTAATATCCAATCGCTGGAGTTAGAGCAAGACAGACAGGTCGCCGGTGATTTCTTTATTGATTGCACCGGCTTCAGAAGCCTGCTGCTCGGTGATGCATTGGATGTTGAATTCGAGGACTGGAGCCATTGGCTGGCGGCCGACCGCGCTCTGGCAGTACAGACGAGAAGTACCGAGCCGCCTCCCCCCTATACACGCGCCATTGCACATTCCTCCGGGTGGCAGTGGCGTATTCCCCTGCAAAGCCGTACCGGCAATGGTCTTGTTTACAGCAGCCGGTTTTGCTCCGACGACGATGCCCGTGCCACTTTGCTTGGCAATATCTCTGGAGAGACCATCACAGAGCCCCGCCTCCTGAGATTTAAAACCGGTCGCCGAATAAATGCGTGGCACAAAAACTGTGTTGCCATAGGTTTATCGAGCGGCTTTATCGAGCCACTTGAATCGACCAGCATACACTTGATTGACACTGCGCTGGTACGCCTGATGAAGCTCTTCCCGTTTGCAGGCGCAATAGCCCCGCTGGCCGAGGAATTTAATCGTGAAACCCGGCTTGAATGGGAGGCGGTGCGCGATTTTATCATCCTGCACTACAAGCAGACGCAACGGGATGACAGTGAATTCTGGAATTTTTATCGCACCATGGATATCCCGGACAGCCTCGCTGACCGCATAGAGCTCTTTAAGGAAAACGGCTATGTGAGGCCGGATTTGGTGAATTTATTTCGCGCGCACTCTTGGATTCAGGTGATGTTTGGGCAGGGTTTGTTCCCGGAACACTCTCACGGTGCAAGTCGTATTTTGCCACCGGCGGCACTAAAGCTAGAGCTTGAAAAGCTGAGTGCTTTTGTAAATCAGAATCTTGCCAAGCTGCCTGATCACAATGACTTTATCAAACAGTATTGCCCGGCGCAGAACTGAGTGGCACTAAACGAAGATAACGCCAAAGAAGTCGCCCTCTACACTTAGGGACGCCAGCAACTCTCATATCGGGTCCCTACCTGAACACGATTCTGGTCTTGGCGAGGCTGTCGTCGTCAGCCGGCGACGGTGTCGTAGAACAGAAAATTCTTGCGGCCAATGACAAAGGACCGGATCGCGCTCGATGCGATACAGCGCCTGGATCTTCGCGAGTGCCACAGCCGCCAACGGCCGTAAAACTGATAGATTAATGGAAACCATCGCCTTTTGGCGATAATTTGCCGTTTAGGGTTGATTTTTGGAGCGTTTTGGTGATGTTAGCGCTAACATCATAGGGCAGGGAATCAATGCCCAAAACCCATCCATAGGAGTAAGCTCATGAGTGTTAAAGTTGCCATCAATGGCTTTGGCCGCATTGGCCGCAATGTGCTGCGTGCGATCATCGAATCTGGCCGCACCGATATTGAAGTTGTGGCGATCAATGATCTAGGCCCTGTGGAAACCAACGCGCATTTGCTGCGCTTTGATTCCGTGCATGGCCGCTTTCCGGCCACGGTCACAACCACCGAAAATACCATTGACGTTGGGCGCGGCCCGATCATGGTCACGGCGCTGCGCAATCCCGCCGAACTGCCTTGGGGCCATGTGGATATCGCACTGGAATGCACAGGTATTTTCACCGACCGCGATAAGGCTGCGATCCATTTGCAAAACGGCTCGAAACGCGTTTTGGTCAGCGCGCCTTCAAACGGGGCCGATAAAACCATCGTGTTTGGGGTTAATCACGGCGCTTTAACGGCGGCGGATTTGATCGTTTCAAACGCTTCATGCACCACGAACTGCCTGTCGCCTGTGGCGCAGGTTATCCATGATGCGATCGGTATTTCCAAAGGGTTTATGACCACGATCCACAGCTATACGAGCGATCAGCCCACGCTTGATACGATGCATAAAGACCGTTACCGCGGCCGCGCGGCGGCGCTGAGCATGATCCCAACATCGACAGGTGCTGCGAAAGCGGTGGGCTTGGTGCTGCCTGAGCTGAATGGCAAGCTAGACGGCGTGGCCATTCGCGTGCCAACTCCGAATGTGTCGGTCGTGGATTTCGTGTTTGAAGCCAGCCGCGCCACAACCGTGCTCGAGATTAACGACGCCATCCGCCAGGCCGCCAATGGCCGCCTAAAGGGGATTTTGGGCTATACCGATGTTGAAAACGTAAGTTCAGACTTCAACCATGACCCGCACAGCTCAATCTTTCATACCGATCAAACCAAGGTGATGGCAGGCACGATGTGCCGCATTCTGTCTTGGTATGATAATGAATGGGGCTTTTCTAACCGTATGGTCGACACGGCCATTGCGATGGGGCGTTTGATTTAAGCGAAGTTAGAAAACGTTGAAAATAAGGCCTTCGGGCCTTATTTTTTTGCGCTGCTAAGCCAAATAGCCACCAAGACCAGTGATGCGATACCGTTCCAGCTGGCCATAGAAAGCCCCGCCATTTGCCAAGCAACCGCATCAAAAAGCACGGTGGGGGCGGTGTTCAGCTGGGCAAAAAGATCATCGGCTGATAGGTTATCCGTAGCGATCTGACCGCCGCAGCTTGAAAGCCACAAATGGCGTTCGACCCCCGTGTGGTAAAACGCAACCGCAGCAGATGTGGCCAAGGCCAGAGCCCCAAAATAGGGCATTAAAATCCCTGGAAAGGCCGTGTATAGGAAGGATTAACGTTATCTCCGAAGCCGGTGATTGTCCAGTTTCGTGAGTAGTGAGCCGGTAATAAAACCTCAGGCTGGCGGCGATCCTGGAAATTCTTTAAATCTTGTCTGTGAGGAAGGGCGAGAGAGTCATCATCCGTCCTTAAAAAATCACTCCAGCCACTACTGGGCCGAGTCATTCCCGACCGCCCTTCCTGGCAGACTTTCAATCGCTCCTTTTCACCCATCCATTGTCGAACAACCCAATCTGCGGCGGTGCTCTGCCGGGCGGGAGTTCAGTCTGGTGATCTACCCTTTTCTTCAATCTGAGGTGTTCGAGTATCTGGCGGATCACCACCGGGTCTTCGATGCAGGCAATGATCCGCACCGAACCCTGACACTTCTCACAGGTGTCGATGTCGATGTTGAACACCCGCTTCAATCGCTGTGCCCACGTCATGGCCGTATGGCGCTCTACCAATGTTTCGTCATCTGGATTGTGTTTATCCGGCGTCTTCTGCTTGCTCCCTTGCCTCGCCCGGACGGTGTCACCAGCGCCCTGTGTTTACTGTTAGGTGCGAACACGCCATGGAAACGGGTCAGGTTAACTCGTGGCTTGGGGACCAGGGCGGCCAGTCTTGCAATAAAATCCAGCGGCTCGAAGATGACGTGGGTGGTGCCGTTGCGAAACGGGGTTTTCAGCTCGTAGCGCACCTTGCCGGTAGAGGTGAGTGACAGGCGCTTTTCGCAGATGGCAGGCCTGGCGATGTAGCGGCACAGTCTTTCCACTTTCCAGCGCTGGTGGGCACGGGCAGCCACGCCGGCGTGCAGACGTTATTGCCATCCCTATTTATTTCGCCGCCATCATACAGCTTAGTAAACAGCAGCCAGCTAAAGAGAAAAAGCGGGATTCCTAGTTTTACCATTGCTTCTAATAGATCGAACAAATCCATGGCTCTATCCTATTTTTAATGCAATGCGTATGTGGCCAATACCTAAAGATTCAACTTAGATCAATCCCTAGGGATTTCAGCTGCTCGATAGAAACTTTTTCGAGCGCCCGCTTATGTGTTCGACGCAAAAACACCTTAGGGGCCATCCCTTCTTCAAATGCCTCAAACCAGCGACTCGCGCACAGACACCAGCTGTTGCCGGGTTTAAGGCCAGGAAAGCCGTATTCAGGCCGAGGGGTAGACAGATCATTACCGCGAAACCGGGTGTACTCGAGAAATTCCTGAGATAACTCGACACAGACCGTATGGGAGCCGAAATCATCGTCACTGGTATTGCAGCAACCATCTCGGTAAAAACCCGTTACTGGATCCTCGCCACAGGGCTCAAGGGGCTCATCAAATATGTTTAGGGATTCGTCCATGCTTTACCGTCCGGGTGTGTAAGTGGAGTGTGTCTACTTATCGGCGCAATATCAACATCCATCTGCCGATGTTTAGAACGCTAGCCAAGGCTGATGCAAAATAGGTTAGCGCTGCTGCCTTAAGAATTTGGCGAACCGAAGGAATTTGCGACTGATCGATATAGTTACCGTCAATTAGCACGGGCAATGCTTTGTTAAAACTTGCGCCCCACTCCTCCGGCAAGATAATTAGATACGCCAGCGCGCCAGCAAACTGCAGTAACAGGCTAACTCCTATCACGCTGCCAACCACAATAGGAGCTCGAAGTACAAACCCCAGCACCGGCAGAATCAGCATAAGCCCAATACCTGCTTTGCTTAGCTTACTCGCCAGCGGTAGGTAACGCTTTCTTAGCTCAAAGATTTTCTCATTTCGGTGAAACTGCATCGCATGTCCCACTTCATGGGCTGCCACTGCGATCGCCGTGAGGGATCTACCATTGAAATTCAACGGACTAAGCCTGACTTTTTTAGCACTAGGATCAAAGTGATCTTGAAACGGATTGGTTTCTTCTACTTCTATTTCACCTAGCAGCCTGTCTGACTTCCTGCTCACCTGCCAACAATTCAGAATTGCCGAGCGGATTTGATCGCGTTTTCATACATTGTGTGCTCAGATTTTCATCACATCGTTTTTCAGTTCAAGAACCGTCATTGGCATCGTAAACACTCCATGGCCGCTTCAAATTCCACGCCATCGCCACCAGAGTAAACTCGCCTTTGACGTTCTCCAATCCACGCAGCGAGAATTGCCTAAATCCCAGTATCGCCTTGATGATGCCGAACACCGGCTCCACCGTGCATTTGCGTTTGGCATAGAGCGCCCGCCCTGCCATCGTCAGCAGCAAATGACGCATTTGCTCCACCTGCGTAGCGTCCTCCTTCAGCGGCAAAGCTTCAGTGAAGCGCGCCATCGGCTCAGGGTGGTGTTCCTCACGCTTCACAGCAATCAGCGCAGTGATGTGCTGTTCGGCGCAGGCCTTGACATTGGCCTCGGAGAAATACCCCGTATCGGCGACCAAGTGTTCAGACTCGCCCAACGGGCAATGCCTTGAGCTGTTCGAGTATCGGTTCGACTTGCTGTTTGTCATTGCACGCCTGCACGGTGTTGCTCACCACGATCAGCATGCTCTGCATGTCCACCGCAATCTGGCTGTTGTAGCATTGATCAAATCCGCCAGCAGATACTTTCATAATGCGGGACTCGTCATCGGTGAGGTTGATCTGGTCCTGGTTGCATATTCTGCCTCATTCCGATCACTGATTCTGGTTTAATCCGATCATCCATTCTGGAAGTATTCGATCACTGATTCTGGTTTTATCCGATCAGTTTTTCTGGTTTTCCAGAATCGGTGATCGGATATTTCCAGAATCCTGCCTAACGCATTGTATTAACTAAATAACTGCTATTCTTTCGCCTTTTTGGGGCGGGAGAGCTGCAGTGGCAAGAAAGAGGTTAATTATGCGTAAGATTAAAGACATTCTGCGGCTGCGTCAGGAGACCGGATTAAGCTACCGGAGCATCTCCCAGGCACTCAACATCGGCTATGGCACCGTGGTGGATTACCTTGAACGAGCTGAAAGCGCCAGTGTGAACTGGCCGTTGCCGGCGGAGCTCAATGAACGTGAGCTGGGTCGGCTGCTCTTTCCGACTCAGCCGCGCACCGGACAACGCCGTTTTGCTGAGCCTGACTTTCAGAGCGTTCATCAGGAGCTGCGCGTTAAGTTCGTCACCAAGCATCTGCTCTGGCAGGAATATCGCCAGCAGCACCCGGCAGATGGCTACAGCTATGCGCAGTTCTGTCACCGCTATTTGAAGTGGCTGGGCTGCCAGCAGCACAGCATGCGTCAGATCCATCGCGCCGGCGAGAAGCTGTTTGTTGATTACTGCGGACCCACGATGGCTGTGGTGAACGCCGACACGGGTGAGGTGCGCAGTGCACAGATTTTTGTGGCTGTGCTTGGCGCCTCCAGCTGTGCCTTTGCCTGCGCCACCTGGAGTCAGACCCAGGAGGACTGGCTGGCTGCGCATGTGAAGGCACTGGCATTTTTGGGGGGCGTGCCCGAGTTATCGCGAGCTCGCGATAACTCGGGTAATCAGCAGAACCCAATAATGTGAAGGAGAGTCAGCGAGGCATAGTCTGATTGAGATCGAGGGTCGTTTTGCTAC
>Ga0105055_10009800_pt1 | contig 12143 bp, 14 predicted proteins | sample BON03_FD_78090 | JGI IMG/M metagenome (GOLD analysis project Ga0105055, IMG submission 78090) | Freshwater microbial communities from Lake Bonney liftoff mats and glacier meltwater in Antarctica - BON-03 | ecosystem: Environmental > Aquatic > Freshwater > Ice > Glacier meltwater | place: Lake...
GCTGAGGCCATATCACGGCAAGTACAACGTAGGTTATTTCGTAGTTTAACTGATGCTCTTTTTATTGAATTAGTTCATTAAGGATAGTGTGGTGAGAAAGCAATTTGTGAAGGCCGTAGGTTATCTTTTAGACTATGGGCCAATTATTCTTACTGTACTTGCAGCAACAACGGTGTCGGTACTTGCGACAAGTAGTAGCATAACAATAGAGCAGTTGGTACAATCAGTTTTGCTTGTTCTTGCTCTACTTGCAACCACACAGCTAATTGACAGATTTCGACTTTTACGAAATTTAGATCAAAAAGTCGATACTATACTGGAAAACAGTGCGTCGAAGGCAGGTATAGATCAGCTTTTTCTTGATCGCAAGCCAAGTTTGGTCGAACGTTTGCAGCAGGCCAAGACTATTGACCATAATGGTATAACCCTGGTAGGAACAAGCAATAATATGATTGCAGTGTTCACTGATTGTGTAACTAAGGGTGGCCGTATTCGTCTTCTTATGGTAGATCCGAGTGATAAAGCACTTGAGGTAGCAGCACAGCGATTTCTTAAACATCAAGACTCGGCTATGTTTCGGAGAGAAGCTGAACACGCACTTGATAATTTTTCTTCGATATATAAAGAGCCTAAATCTAAGAACAATTTTAAGATAGGATTTGTACATATTGTGCCGCCGTATAGTATTTGGGTCATTGATGCAAATACTTCACGTGCTGAGGTATGGGTTAGTTTATATTCATTTCGAGATGATCCTGAGCCAACCTTGCATATTTTACCGTATAAGGATGAGAAATACTTTAGATTTTTTCAAAGACAGTTTGAGCTTATGTGGCAAGCAAGCACGAGTTGGACGCCTAAGTTAACAAACATTGTTGCTCAAAACGATAATTTGCAGGAAACGAAATAAGTCTTTTTTAATTATCAAGGCAGAGAGCAAAGGGGCTTTGCCCGAACACCATGTTCAGGCGCCTCAGCTACGTCATAGGAAGGCACAAGAGATTCACTTTGCTGTTCCTTTTTTATTGACAAATATGAAAAGTGATGTATACTATATGGATAACACCACCCACTCTGCTTTCTTGTTTCGGCAAGAAACATGGTGGGTTTTTTATATCTTATATTCAACACGGTGGATAAGGATAGCGGATGGACAGGGTTGCAGTCTTCATCGACGGCAGTAACTTTTACAACAAGCTCAAAGACGTTGGTATTCGCCATACGCCGAAATTTGACTATCGTGGCTTGGCGGAGTGGTTAGCACATGGACGAACACTCACCTACTGTGGTTATTATATTGGAGTTGTCCGCGCTAAACCCGGCGATGCTAAAGCAGAAGCAATGAAGAACCAACAGGTCAATCTGTTCAACAATCTGCAATCAAAACGCCAGCTTATTACCGTCCAGCAGGGCTACATTATGGAAAATCACGGCGTTTACCATGAAAAAGGAGTTGATGTCAAGATTGCAGTCGATATGCTGACGGGCGCGTATGAGGGGAACTACGATACCGCTATTCTGCTCTCATCCGATACCGATCTCATCCCCGTCATTCAAAAAGTGCGCGTTTTGGGTAAGGCTGTTGAGTATATCGGGTTTGCTCATCGTCCTAGCTTTGGGCTTCAGAAACATGTGACTTTGTCGCGCTTACTTATCCGTACTGAGCTAGAACCGTTTGCGCTCTAGTAACCGAAACGATCCAAGTACTCTCATCCCGCTTTGGATATGACTTATGCGCAGATGAAACGCAAAGCTGCTCAACATCAAAACGATCTGAATGGGTATTGTGACCATAAAAGTGAGTTTATCACCAGCATGACGGAAAACAGAAAACTTCCTGCTATGAGTCTGAAAAGCAGAACAAAAGCTGCCGAACATTTGTTGGAGCGGAGGATGGGGATCACGGCTTTTCTGTGCTTACTGCCCGCACGCTCTGGTTGGGTTCAGCGAGCCGTCTCCCCGCTGGTCGGGCAACGGCTAAATTTGGGGTTCGGCGGCGGCGCGCGGTGCTGCAGAAATTGCTACAATAATAATTCGTCGTATAGGAGATTCCATGAACATCAAACGAATCGTTGCAAATTTGCAATCTGATGTGCCCAAGCAGAGTATTGTGTTTTATGTGGACTTTTTGGGCATGGAGGCTGTCATGGAAAGAGACGAAATCATCACTTTCGCCGCGCACGACAATCCTATTGCTCAACTCAGCGTTCTGCTCGAAGAAGAATCGAACGTACCTTACCCAAACATAAGCGTCGAGGTTTCCGATGTTGACGAAGCTCATGCCAAAGCTGTCGCGTTGGGCATCTCGATTGTTTATCCGCTTACTAATGAGCCTTGGGGCGTTCGCCGTTTCTTTGTCATTGATCCAAATGGAATGATTGTCAACATATTGAGTCATCTTTGATACGTTGGTCTTTTTGGCGTGAATCCAATTCCGCAGTAATTCAAACTCCCCAACCGTTGCCGAACGACTAAGCTCACTCGACCGCCTACAGCTTCGGCTTTCGCTCGTACCTCGCTACAGCCTTCGCTTCCGGCGGTGGAACGGGAGTGGTCTTTGTTTGCACTAACGCCGCGACATCGCCTTCGTCAAAGCGCACCCCTGGTTCCAACAACAACGTCAGGGCCATTGCCACTTCACATTCCATCTCCTGTGCCGCCAGACGCAAGATGCGTAGGTAGCTCAAGTCGGCCTTATGTTCCCCATACCAGGCGCTGAACTGGTCCCAGCACTGGCGAAACACAAGCTGCGGAAACAGTGCCGGTTGGTAGCGATAATGACGAAAACCGCCTGGCTTGCGCAACAAACTTTCCACCAGATGACGATAGTTAATGTGCTGTTGACTGCGCCCCAGCAAGCGCGGCATGGTTTGGATCAATTGTTGTTGGTAGGTAACTTCCACTTGCCATTCATATTGGCGCACCGTCACGATCTGCCCAATCAGCGATGTGGGCACCGAGTAGAGATTGGTTTGAATCAGAATCAAACTCCCCGCACTCACTTTGAGTCGGCGTTCGCGATAGCTGGCTAACGCCGCTTGCGTGATGCGCTTCATCACGGCTACTTCTTCCTGCACACGCACTTGACGGCCGCGATTTCGCTGCTCCATCACGCCATAGACGAACGCTTCATACGCCGCTACCCCCGCAAAATCGGGACTGCCCCGCAACAGCAGTTGTTGGCGTAGCGCACGCTTGAGACCGCCATTCGAGGCTTCCACATCGCCGTTTTCGTCGGGCGAACGCACATGCGTCCGCCGCGGCTTCATGCCATAATAGCTCAATAACTCTAGATATAAGGGGTGATACGTTCGTTCTTCACCAGCCATCTCCGCTTGCCCATTGAGATGATAGGTCGCCGCCGTGGAATTATCCGTCTGGTGATAAGCTGGCGCACACCCCAGTTTCCGCAGGCTGCGTTGGATGGCCTCGCGCACCTCATCATTCGCCTCACTTGTGCATCGGTGCAGACCATCTACTCCTCCAGCTTTTTTTTGCTGGTTAGTTTAGCGGCTCTGCCTCACCATTGGGCAAATGTAATTGTCGTTATTGGGTAAGTATAATTGTCGTTGACCGCGCCAGCAACGGCTGCTGCATGGTTGCCGGCAAAGGCGGCAGTGTTGCCCCTGTCGTTGCACTGTCCCATAGGTTGACGGTCAACGCCGGAGTCGGGTGTGGTGCTATCGCCAAATGGGCCAGTGCTGGGGTTACCCCAGCGATCAACGCGCTACCGGCAAACCGTAAGCAGACCACATTGCCATCAATCCGGTAAAAGTGATTGTATGTGTGAGGGGCAACGTGGGCCGCTTGTTGAAAAGCGCCGCTCACGGTTGACCATAAGTCAAGCAAGGTGATCGAGGGCGTGTAACGAACGCCAACTAGTAGTGCGGTTGCCTGGTCTAGCTCGAAAGGCAAGCGCTCAGTGTGAATTGACATGCGGCCAACCAGTTTCGACAACGTCATGAATGGGATCAAGCAGCAGCAGATCTTGCATGTCTGTATACTTGTTCAGGGCTGGTGCTGTAAATTGGCCTTGGTGCGTGTGCTTGAACAGTGTCTTCGTTTTCGCCGCGTGGAACGCTTGTGACTCGATTGGCCTTGTCAGCGGCACGATCAATTGCTCTTGTGCCAATTGCGCGATGAATTGTTCTACGGCTGGCGTCACCTCACTCGGCGCAACGGCGTAAACCATCGCGACTTTGGCGATCAGCTCGCTTACGGTTGCCCCTTGTTGCAACTGCTGCCAAAGCGACGTACCGCTCTGATCGAGACTGTAATAAGAGCCACTGTCCATGTTAATGATTACAACTTCGTCGTCGAAAATTTCAGAAACTACCGTTGGTGTATTAATCTGAAATGTTTGTAAAAAATTCATATATGCTTCCTTTATAGCAAGCTCATCTATTTGACTTAGTATAGTTCAGGGCAATGACAATGTCATCGCATATTTTGCCTATTGTTAGGTGTATGGCGTCAGGCTTAACCGTGCGTGCTTTGCGACCCGTGCCAAGCATGTTTGGCAATTGAGGCAATCAATGTAGTGGAATTGGTGTGGAGTGCAGAGGCCGGTTGCAAAGACCAAAACGCCTTTTTACAAAGTATTGATGCTAGTAATTTGTGACATCAAATGAGTAAGTGACAAATAGTAAGAAAAATGTAATTTTATAGACCATAAAACTTAATCGATTTTAGTATACGAATTAAGTAAAATCAACTAAATTAGTAAATTAAGTGACTTTTTGATCGAAGAGTAAGTATTTCGTCAGCTTTTAGGATTACACAATTCGGTAAAGTGTTGCTCCCATTCGTCGCCTGTCCACCCCGCGCGCAAAAATCCTGACCAACTGGCCAGGGATTACCCTGCCCTACTACCTAAGGAAACCCCACCCATTTCGGTGTATACTGGGGACAAACCCTGCCTTCGAGCATAAACTATGACGGTAATCAAAACACGTTCACACGGAGAAAATCATGAACAAAAAATTCGGTTTATTCATCTTGCTCGGACTGCTCGTCGGTAGCACATTTGGCATCTTTTTCGGCCCCGTACTTGGAAACCCGCTTCTTGGTGTGGGGCTTGGCGCACTGGGTGGCGTTTTTATCGGCTGGTTTATTGCTGCAGCGGTAATAGAAAATGAAAAGACAGGCAAATAAGGAATTCACATGGCAACACAATTTTCAATCAACGATAACAGACCCTGGAAATCCACTTTCTTCACCATCTGGAGCGGACAGGCACTTTCGATCCTCGGCAGTCAACTGGTGCAGTTCGCGCTAATCTGGTATCTGACCGTCCAGACAGGCTCGGCGACAGTGCTGGCAACCGCCACCTCGTCGGGATGCTGCCCAATGTTATTTTGGGACCGTTCGTCGGCACGTTGGTAGATCGCTGGAATCGACGCTCAATCATGCTAATCGCTGACAGCATCGTGGCGCTGGCAACCATCGTCCTCGTGTTTTTGTTTGTGCTGGATGTCGTCCAGGTCTGGCATATTTACGTGGTGATGTTCGTCCGCTCGCTGGCTGGCGCATTCCACAGCAACGCCATGAGCGCTTCTACTTCACTGATGGTTCCCGTCGAACACCTGACCCGTATTCAGGGACTCAACCAGATGCTCAACGGCGGCTTGAATATCGTCGCCGCTCCGCTGGGCGCACTGCTGCTGGGAATTCTTCCCATGCAGGGCATCCTCGCGATTGACGTGGTGACCGCCCTCACGGCAATCCTGCCGCTGTCGTTTATCAAAATTCCGCAGCCTGAACGTATCGAGCAGGCACGCTCAACTGTCTGGCAGGATTTCAAAGCAGGCTTGCGTTATGTGCTCGGCTGGAAGGGATTACTGATCGTCAGCTTGATGACGGTGGGACTAAACTTCACGATCATCCCCGCATTCTCCCTGCTCCCATTGATGGTCAAGGATTATTTCGGCGGCGGCGCGATCCAGCTCAGTTGGGTGCAAGCCGCGATGGGAATTGGCATGTTCCTTGGCGGGGCACTGCTGAGTGTTTGGGGCGGTTTTCCGCGCAAGATACTGACCTCCATGCTCGGGTTGATGGGGATGGGCGCAGGTACGCTTGTGCTCGCAGTGGCTCCCTCCTCAGCAATGTTTCTGGCTGTTGGCGGCGCACTGCTTGTCGGTGTGATGACTCCGATCACGATGGGACCGTTCTTTGCCATCATCCAGTCCAACGTCGAACCCGATATGCAGGCGCGGGTCTTCTCCCTGCTGAGCAGTGTTGGTACTGCAATGGTGCCGATTGGATTGATAGTCGCTGGTCCAGTTTCTGATCAGGTAGGGATTCAAGTCTGGTTTCTGCTCGGCGGGTCGCTCTGCGTTCTGATGGGACTGGCGGGTCTTTTCAATCCAGTCGTGATGAATATTGAAAGGAAGCCCGGCACTGTGTTAGAAAATCTCAATCTAAGTTCTGAGCGGGTAGCATAGCAAGGATTTTGTTTTGCAAGCCAATGTATTTGTCAAACGAAAAGGAATCCAAAATGAACTTGATCCGTCCCGAAACTTCATCTGATCTTGCTGCTATCCACGCGGTCAACAAACAAGCTTTTGACAACCGCGAAGCTGAACCCGGCCTGGTGAATGCCATCCGCAATTCGGAAAATTTTATTCCTGAACTCTCTCTGGTGGCCGAGGAGAATGGGCAGATTGTTGGGCATATCTTGTTCAGCTGCATCCACATTGAAACTGAAGACGGGCAGGTGCCTGCCCTGGCCCTCGCTCCAATGGCGGTCCTGCCCGAGCACCAAAAGCAAGGCATCGGGTCTGAGTTGGTGAGGCGTGGTTTGGATGAATCCAAACGCCTCGGACACGCCATTGTCATTGTGCTCGGTCACACGGCTTATTATCCGCGCTTCGGCTTTTCGGCAGCGCTGGCGAATTCGCTCGAATGTCCGTTTGGTGATTGCGGCGAGGCCTGGATGGCACTGGAATTGATACCCGATGCGTTGCAAGCTGTCAGCGGAAAAGTTGTTTACCCGTCCGTATTCAATGGCGTTTAGGTTAATTTAAATGGAAACACAAGAACCCTTATTCATTTACCAAATCCGCATCAAAGGTCATCTGGATGAACACAGGCTGCGCTGGTTTGAAGGACTGATTGTTTCACAAAAACAAAATGGTGAAACTGTTATCAGCGGAGAAATGGATCAGGCAGCCCTGCACGGCGTTCTCAATCGCATCCGCGACTTGGGAGTGGAATTAATCTCAGTTCAGCGTTTTGATTCAAAAGATGAACCCAGTCAAAAAGGAAATTCGCAATGAAACTTTCGCCATCCAATCTGCTATCGCATAACTTCCAACCCGCCTGGCGGTTATCTGGCATTCTCATCTTTGTGACTTTAGTCCAGTCGGCTGTTGGGACTTTTTTCCCGATAATATTTCGTGATCCTCCCATGCCTGCTGGTAACGCGCAGGGCACGGATGTTGTTATCCTCTTTGTGGCGATTCCCACTCTTGTTATCTCGATGTTCCTGGCAGTGCGAGGTTCACTGCGGGCGCAGATTATCTGGGCGGGTACGCTTAGTTACATTCTCTACAACGCGGTGCTTTTCGCCTTTGATGTAGCTTTCAACTCACTTTTCTTGCTCTACGTCGCCACACTCTCCCTTGCCCTGTGGTCGCTGGTGGCATTGCTCGTCCACCTGGACGTGGAATCCATCCGTGCTCGCTTTGCAGCTAAGATGCCCGTGCGAGCTTTTGCAAGTTACCTCCTGCTTATTTCGGTCATCTTCTTTGTCACCTGGATGCGCCAGATTCTCCCTGCCCTGTTTGAGACCACGACGCCTGCCTTTCTTCATGGAACGAACATGCTCACCAGCCCGGTACATGTGCTGGATTTAGGATTTGCACTGCCTCTTGGCATTCTTGGCGCGGTGTGGCTTTGGCAGCGGAAAGGTTGGGGATATCTTCTCGCTGGCTTAATGCTTTCGATGATGACCATTGAAACCGCGAGTATCGCCGTTGATCAGTTCTTTGGTCATTTGAGCGACCCTACAGCCTCCCCGGATGCCGTTCCGTTATTTGTGGCGCTCACACTGATTGGTTTGGTGGTCGTGATTGCATACCTCCGTTACCTGCACCCAGAGTCGAATCAAAAAGCAGCCTGAAACCGAGACCCTCATTCTATTGAATAAAAGGAAAACATCATGAAAAAGAATTTCAAATTTTTAGCCACATTGCTTTTACTGATCATCTACTTTTTCGGCGTGCGCCCGATTCTTGGTTCTGCCAACGCCTCCCAAATCGAGATGATTGTTCTCGGCGGGCTGACACTGGTCTTTTTGGGCACTGTCCTATTTTTGCTGGTCACATTACTGGCTGTGATCTTTTCAAAGAATCGAACACGCTGGTTGGGACGATTGCGAGGTCAAATGATTTTCATATTGTCAGTTTTTATTTTGCTTGCCGTCATTGTATCGGCTTCCCAGTGGATGGCTCACACGCCTCCGATTCTGGGACAAGATGGAAAGCCCTTGCCCAACAGCATAGCATCGCTGGAAAAAGTCCGCATCGGCGGCGTTGACCAATGGCTGATCATCCGCGGGCAAAATGTCAATAAACCTGTGCTGCTCTTTCTCTCCGGCGGACCCGGCGCGAGCGAGGCCGCGCGCGTCCTGCGCTTCAACAGCGAACTGGAGAAGCATTTCGTGGTCGTCATCTGGGAACAGCGTGGCTGCGGCAAATCCTACCCGTCGCTCAACCCCAAATCCGACCTGACGGTTGACCAGTACGTGGCAGACCTTATCGAACTGACCGACATTCTGCGTGAACGCTTCGACGAGCAGAAAATCTACTTGGTGGGTCACTCGTGGGGAACCATTATCGGCGTGCGCGCCGCCCAACTGCGCCCCGACCTGTTCCATGCCTACGTTGGCACATCGCAAATGGTGGATGTACTCGAAACCGACCAGGTGATCTACGACATGGTGATGGAACATTCCCGCCAGGCAGGGGACACAAAATTCGTGCAGACTCTCGAAGCGCAAGGAGAACCGCCGTATCTGGGCAAGAGTCCCATCCAGCCCTATGCCAAGCTCTTTGGGCGCGAGTATGCCATCTACGAAGCCTCCAATATCAAAGACCCGGAGTACCGACGTGATGGAGACATCCTGATGTTGATGCTCAAACAACCCGAATATGGCTGGCTCGACCGCGTGTACTACCTGCTCGGCTTGATGAATACTTTCAACGTGGTCTACCCACAGTTGCAGGAGATGGATTTTCGCATGGATGCCATCCGCCTCGACCTGCCCGTCTACCAGATGCTGGGTCGGCACGACATGAATAACCCGTATCAGATTCCCGAAGAATACTTCAACCTGTTGCAAGCGCCAATCAAACAGTTGTATTTCTTTGAAGACTCCGGGCATGGCATGATCTGGGAGGAAGCCGATAAATTCCACGACCTCATGATCAATACGGTTCTGGTTGAAACCTATCAACCCTGATTTTCCTCCGTTCATCCTGCGGGCTGGTTCGACATCAGCCCGCAGGAACAATCAAAGGACATGACGATGAAAAGAATAATCTCAATTGCCTTTTTCACTCTTGCTGGTGTTTCCATAATTGTCTGGCTGGTTTTCGTCACCCGTCAGGCGATTGCCAACCGCGAAATTGAACGCGAGTGGCAATCGATCCCGACCATTATCCCTACGCTGGCAGCAACCTCTCACCTTGAAATCGTCCCGCTTTACGAGGAAGCCAGTTCTGGCGATGAATTTATCAGTGGACACGGTGTCTCGTATCTGATTCGCACCGATTCAGCCACGATCTTAATGGATGTAGGTAACAACCCTGACGGATTGACCGTTGCGCCTTTCATGCAAAACATGCAAGCGCTCGGAATCGCATGGGACGAAATTGATAGAGTTGTTATTACTCATCCTCATCCTGATCATATCGGCGGTGTGGATGCCTGGAGACGCAACACTGTTTCCTTTGGCACATTGCCTGGCGGCATGGGTGACCGACTGCTTTTTATCCCCGTCAAGATGAATTATTCAGGTGCGATACACGCCACCATACCCACCTTGCCCGCACTTGATGTGGCGACGACAGGCGTGATTTCCTACCCGGAAGTTTATCCGCTATCCCTGTTTGAGCCCAAAGGCAGTGAACAAGCGCTGGTTGTGAATATTGCAGGACAAGGCTTGGTAGTTATTACCGGCTGTGGTCATCCCACAATCGAAAAACTGATTTCTCGTGCTGAAGCCTTATATGAATTGCCTGTTGTGGGAATAGTCGGCGGTCTACATTATGAAGGATTTAGTTTTGAAGACGTTAAGCCTCATATCGAATCCCTAATGTCCCACGACCTCCAACTCGTTGCATTATCGTCGCATGACAGCAGCATTGAAGCGCTTGAGGCTTTCCAGTCTGCTTTTACAGAAAGGTATCACCTTTTGCGGGTTGGGGAGGCCATTAAATTCCCTTGATCATCTGCGATCTATGGTAAATACAAACAGGATAATCCAATGAAAACAGAAAATTTTTCCCTCAAATTATTAGCACGAAAGGCAGGACGTATTATGTTGACGATCATTTCCATCACATTAACTGGCATACTTATTCTTGTGGGCATACTGCTAGTGTGGAGTCCCGGGAAAACGGATCCCTTTCTGGATGAAAACGGAAATCTTCTGTCAGGCAGCATTTCAGAAAAAATCTTCGTTAATATCAATGGTGTGGAACAGGGGATGTTTATCAAAAGCAAAGATATAAACAATCCCGTATTGCTTTTTGTGCATGGCGGTCCCGGTATGCCTGAGTACTGGCTTACGCAACGCTACCCGACCAATCTTGAAGACTATTTCACAGTTGTTTGGTGGGAACAGCGCGGCGCGGGACTTTCCTACAAGCCCGACATTTCACCAGAAACAATGACAGCGGAGCAATTTGTGTCCGACACGCTGGAAGTGACGAATTACCTTCGTAACCGCTTCGGCAAAGAGAAAATATACCTGATGGCACATTCGTGGGGCAGTTATATCGGTATCCAGGCAGCTGCGCGGGAACCGGAGTTGTACTACGCCTACATTGGCATTGGGCAGATTTCGCACCAAATCGAATCCGAACAACTTGCCTATAAGTACGCGCTCGAATACTACAGGCAAAGCGGCGACATAAACATGGTCGAAAAACTCGAAGCGGCGCCGCCAACAACCACCGTCCCGTTGCCAGTTAGCTATGATGCCCTGCGAGATGCGTACATGCACGGCGCCGGCATTGGCACTACCCGCGAAATGAACTCGGTCATCACCGGCATTTTCCTGCCGTCATGGCAATTCCGCGAATATACATTGAGCGAAAAGGTAAACCTGTGGCGCGGCAAATTCTTCTCCCGCTCCCCCCGTTTCAGTCTGTGGGACAAAATGCAGGTTACAGATTTGACCCGGCAGGTGACGGAACTCGAAATCCCTATATATTTCCTCCACGGAAAATATGACTACACCTGCGCCTATCCGCTGGCAAAGGAATACTTCGCGAAAATCAGCGCACCTATAAAAGGCTTCTACACATTCGACCAGTCCGCCCACAGTCCGATGTTCGAGGAACCTGAAAAGGTGCGTCAGATTTTGTTGGAGGATGTGCTGGCAGGAAAAAACAACCTTGCTGATATTAAATAAATGCCTAATGTGCAACTTCATCTATTGCATTTGTTCGACGCAGATAAACGCAGATTTTTTCTTTTGAACCAGCCAGATATGCGTTTCGCTTCGCGTACCTCCAAAACATAGGCTTGCGAAAAGAGTCGCACATTGGATAAGGATATTTGAAAGCCTGACCGTTTCACAAAAACCGAATGGAGACACTGTCATCCGTGATCTGGGATTGGAACTCATCTCTGTTCAAAGGAAAGACTCATGAAAACACTTGCTCAAAAACATCCAGTTGCCATCTAATGGTGCTTTGCCTAATTGTGGCTGTAGTCATGGTTATAAAAGACAAAATGTGGTGCAAGTCTTCATAAAGCAAAATTTTTTCAAACAGGAGTTTTTTCGATGGAAACAACGATGCAAGAAATACAAAAAGTCGAAACACAGCGACCTTTCTCACTCACAATTTACCTGCTCCTCGTCTTTGGGTTATCCTGGCCCTTTCAGATCGCGTATGCGGTTTGGGGCACTA
>Ga0105055_10009801_pt1 | contig 12142 bp, 10 predicted proteins | sample BON03_FD_78090 | JGI IMG/M metagenome (GOLD analysis project Ga0105055, IMG submission 78090) | Freshwater microbial communities from Lake Bonney liftoff mats and glacier meltwater in Antarctica - BON-03 | ecosystem: Environmental > Aquatic > Freshwater > Ice > Glacier meltwater | place: Lake...
GTCCCTAATAGTGAGGTAGGGGAAGGACTTGCCCCATTCCTGGCCGCGCGGAGAGTAACTGGAAGGTCCTGTGGAGCCTTGGCACCCCCCGAGCACGTTGGGCACAATGATGCAGTACTCGTCCGTGTTGAGAGCGAGCCCCGGCCCCACTAACGGAGACCACCACCCTGCAGTGGGGTGACCAGCACTTGCCGGCCCGGAGATGTGGGAGTCACCGGTGAGGGCGTGAAAGACGAGGACGGCGTTGGATTTGTCCTCGTTGAGTTCACCAAAGGTCTCGTATGCGAGGCGAATATGGGGAAGCTTTTCTCCATATTCGGTTTCGAATGGTCCAAGCCCAACAAAGGCGCGCCCACCAAGTGGGTCTCCATCGCGCCACGCACCCGAGATGGGGGGTGTGCCGCGCAGGGTTGCCTGTTGGGCTTCGGAGATAAAAGCCGAAGGTATCGATTCTGCGGGTGACTGCCAGTCCATGGTGTGCCCATTCTTCCCTACCTGGTGTGGCCATGCGATGTCGCCTGACCACACCAGGGAAAAAGAGGTTTCCCTGGGCTCTACGCCCCGGTCTCGCCCACCTTTTTGGCAGCGGCGAAGCCGATACTCAGGTCTGCGAGGATGTCTTCGATGTGCTCGAGTCCCACTGAGAGCCGGACCAGACCCGGTGTTACTCCGCCGGTGAGTTGTTGCTCCGGGGTGAGTTGTGAGTGCGTGGTCGAGGCTGGGTGAATGATTAAGCTTCGAACATCCCCGATGTTAGCCACGTGGCTAAAGAGCTCCACATTGTCCACAAACGCGCGACCAGCATCAACTCCGCCTTTGATTTCGAAAGACAACACGGCTCCAACACCGTGCGGCGCATACTTGTCAGCCGCCTCTTTCCAGGGGCTTGATTTCAGGCTTGCGTAGTTAACGCTGGCCACTTGATCATGGTTTTCCAGCCAGGTTGCGACCTGGAGAGCGTTCTCACAGTGGCGTTCCATGCGAAGGCTCAGAGTTTCGATTCCTTGAATAAGACCAAACGCATTGTCCGGTGATACTGCTGCACCCAGATCGCGCAAGAGCTGCACACGTGCTTTGATGATGTACGCAATTCCATCTCCGAGGACGCCGGTGTAGCTAGCGCCGTGGTACGAGGGGTCAGGTTCGGTGAGGCCCGGGAACTTCTCTGAGTGTTGCGACCAGGGGAAGGATCCGCCGTCCACGATGGCGCCGGCAATTACTGTACCGTGACCACCGAGGAATTTGGTTGCCGAGTGCACAACGATGTCAGCCCCGTATTCGAGCGGACGCACCAGGTAGGGGCTCGCGACAGTGTTGTCCACGATGAGAGGCAAGTCGTTGTGGTGGGCGACTCCGGCGACACCCTCGATGTCCAAGATGTTGATGCGAGGGTTGGCAATCGACTCACCGAAGAACGCTTTGGTGTTCGGCTGGACAGCCGCCTGCCATTCTTCGAGGTTGTCCTGGTCGTTCACAAACGTGACGGTGACGCCGAGTTTAGGCAACGTGTACTTAAAGAGGTTGTAGGTTCCGCCATAAACAGAAGCGGAGCTCACGATGTGGTCGCCCGAGTGGGCAATGTTTAAGATGGCGTTGGTTGTTGCGGCTTGGCCTGAGGCCAGCAACAGCGCGGCGGTGCCGCCTTCCAGCGCGGCGATGCGCTGCTCAGCAACATCTTGTGTCGGGTTCATGATTCGGGTATAGATATTGCCAAATTCGGCCAGTGCGAAAAGGTTTGCGGCATGCTCTGCACTATCGAAGACATAAGCCGTGGTGCGATAAATCGGTGTTGCTCGAGATTTGGTAGTGGGGTCAGCGCTAGCGCCGGAGTGGATTTGTTGCGTTTCGAACTTCCAGTTATCAGCCATGAGAGTGTCTTTCACGAGAAGGGATGCTCCCGGATGGGTTGCGTGGAAAACAGAATAGGGTTCCGGGCCCGATACTTCCGTTCTGCCTGTAACGCGAGGTAACAAAGGCCGAACTTAGCGCAAGGACTTCTGCATCATGATGATGCCTATCCAGCGCTCGAACTTGAACCCTACTTTGCCCATTCGTCCGGACTCGGTGAACCCAAATTTGGTGTGCAGTGCGAGAGACGCTTCGGCGCCTTGATCAGCGATGACGGCAATTATTTCCTTGAGACCCGCCTCTTGGCACCGCGCAATAAGGTCCTCCATGAGCGCTGACCCCAGGCCGCGGCCCATCGCGGCCGGGCCCAGATAAATCGAGCTTTCGACCGTTTTGCGAAAAGCTGATTTCTCTCGGAAAGGAAACACATAGGCAAATCCAAGGAGCGTGCCTGAAGGGGAAAGGGCGAGCCGAAAGGGGTATCCCAGTTTCTGACGATGGAGGAAACGCGAGCGAAAAACGGCCAAAGTGGGGGGTGTCTCGTCGAAGGTGACCACGGAGTTTCGGACATAGTGTCGATAAAGGGCTAATACTGCAGGCATATCTTCGAGAGTTGCCTCTCCCAGTGTGAACATGAATTGTGCGGGGAGAGTGCCCGGTTTGTCTGCTGCTCGGGGAGGCTTGCGGCGCGGTTGGTATTCCTGCTCCAGCATCAGCTCTCCTCTCCTAGAGACCAATCTAGGGGAGCAAGGCCCGCGCGTTCTCGGAAGGTGTTGACGCGGCTAAAAGGCCGTGATCCAAAAAAGCCTCGGCTGGCCGACAGCGGGCTGGGGTGGGCCGACACGATGGTCGGAGTATCCCCACATTTTTTTGCCCACTGCGCTGCTTCTTTTCCCCACAAAATGATGACGCAGTGGCGGTGCGAGCTCACGACCCCGCGTAAAACCTCGTCGGTAAAGGCGCCCCAGCCCAACAATCGATGCGCACCAGGCTTTCCTACCGTGGTGGTGAGGTGGCGGTTAAGTAGCAACACCCCCTGGCGACTCCACGCTGAGAGATCACCATGCGGGGGCAAAGAAACCCCCAGGTCATCAGAAAGCTCCTTCCGGATGTTTCTCAGACTTCCCGGCAGAGTTGACACATCTTTTTCCACCGAAAAGGCAAGACCGGAGGCTAAACCTTTACCAGGGTAAGGATCTTGACCCACGATGATGACAGCGACCTCCTCGGGGGGAAGGTCAAAAACCCGCATGATTTTGCTACAGCCAGGGGTAACATTTTCCGTGTCACCGGCCGCATCAAGGGCGGCTCCGACCTGAGCGAGAGGCCCTAGGCCCTTACTTCCTAAAAGCGCGGACCACGCGGAAGGAAGCTGGGAGGGCAGGTAGCTCTCCATGTTGAGAGTCACAGCAGAGAAACTATTGCGTCGTGGATTTACGCATGGCGTCTACCAGGGCTACTGCCTGGTCGTAAGCGGGTCGGCCACCTGGTTGAACCAGGGCGGAGTACCACGCATCCGCATAGAGCTCATTATGAAGTGCGGACCGGACACTGTCGTCTCCCCAGATCCAGTAAGTCAAGCCTTTAGCATCTAAAGTCTGACCGATATTGAGGTTCTGGGCCAGGAGGTCACTAATGATCTGCGGCCTCCCCGCAGGATCCACGGGGGCGACGCTCAGCACAATACTGACCACCAACTCTTCTTCTCCCGGCAGACCATAGAGACACGACAATCCACCAACAAGTTCCTCGGGACTCTGGCCATCCAAGTACACAGGCTCAGCGCTCGGGCTTCCGGGCCCTCGAAGCAACTCAACTCCGGTCGAGCCCAACTCATTCACCACTGTTTTCGGCAAGAGATCAGCGCAACTGCTCGGAAGGCTGAGGGTCAGCTCCGCGGGCGCCTGCGGCTCTGGGGTAGGAGACTCCTCCACCGAGACCTCTTGTTCCAGGTTGAGTTCTTGGGTCGGGGCACATGAGGAAAGGAAAAGAACAAAAACAGCCACCACAGAAATGCTGAGCCGGCTTCGAAATGCTGGAGCCATATGTTCCCCCTCAGTCCTAATTATACGGGCCAGACCTAAGACCAATCGGAGTCACTCCGAGAGAACCCTGAGCCGCTATTCGCCGAGAATGCCCATTTGGTTGGCGGCATCAACGGTCAAGATTTGCGCCTGGCCAAAGGTGCGGTTGGTGCTCACCCACACGGCACACGTTGCTTCGGCAAGGCTCGACGGGCAAGGCGCGTCTACCAGGAAGTGTGCTTCGGTAGCGATGAAGTCCGGTGACTCTTGGGACGCCGGTTTGTCAAGGTCCCAGAGAATCCCGGCACCGGTTCTCGTTTGAGTTGCGTCGAGGATTCTTAACACACTCTCCACACTTGACGCTGTATCGCCCCCCACAATGGCGATAGACGTGACGGAAACGCTTTCGCTGCCGGGGAGATACCAGGTGCACGAAATTTTGAGGTCAAAGCGCACCGCACTCAATAGGCCTGCGAGGTCCGGGTTGGTCGTACCCAATCCAACGGCACCTTCGCTGGTGTCGCCTTGATTGACGCGAAGCTCCTCCAGGAGAGCTGTGGTGAGCTCAGGCGAATACAGCGTGTCGCATCCTGGCACCGCTAACCCCTCGGGAGCCATCTCCATGAGTGTCTCGTCTGCGGGGGAGGTCTCTGCTTCGGGACTTGAGGAATCGAGAGGGGCATCCGCGGTGAGCGCACGGTCTGGAGAGACGTTCACTCCCAATCTTTCGAGTACAGCGCATCCACCCAGCCCCACGACAACTGCGCTACAGAGTGAGAGGGAAAGTAAAAGCCTGGAGGGTACCCGCATGAAGAATCCTTGAACTAGGTGGCGTGGTGGTGCTCAGCGGGTGTTCCCACGAGCGAAGCTATCTCACGCCAGTATGCCTCAATTACATGCTCATCCCCGGCAGACAGGTGGGTGGGACCATACGGCGTGAGGCCATCAAAGTAGGTGCCATTGGGCACCCCCAACTCGGGTGTGTCAACCGCGTGAACCAGGGGGGCAGCCCCCGCCTCAACACTTATTTGCATCCACCCGGAGAGAGCAAGAATCAATCGGCCGCTGCGCGACTCCGCCCCAAAGCCGCTACGAACATACCCGGGATGAACGGGGAAGCTTTCAAGCCCCGTTCTCGTGGCCAAAGACCGGGCATAGAGAACCACCCCCAGCTTTGCCGACGCATAGGGCCACCACCCTGCTCCGTAGCGACGCTGGGAATATCCAAGATCTCCCTGACCAATGTGACCAAACCTCGACACCATGGAGGAGGTGTGAACCACTCGGCCTCTGGTTTGCAGGAGCTTTGGGACCAATCTTTCGGTCAGAACCACCGAGCCCAACACGTTGCGCTGCAGGGTGAGTTCGTGTCCATCGATACTCTCCAGGCGCTTGGCAACAATGCCTCCGGCGTTGTTAACCAAGGCATCAATACGGTCATAGCGGGAGTCAAGTTTCTCAGCGAGTTCGCGAACATCATCCAGGCGGTCAAAATCGCAGACGAACGGAACGCCACCCACCATCCGGGCAATCCGTTCCGTGCGTTCGGGGTTTCGGCCCACCACAGCAACCCGCCATGACCGGCGCGCCAGTTCCTTCGCGACCTCGGCACCAATCCCACTACTGGCGCCGGTGATTACCACTGTTCGATTCATCGGGCCCTTTCCCGTAGTCCCCAGCCTAAAGGAGTTGTGAGCTTTAGTTGCCTTCGAAAGACGCGGCCTGCTTCGTCATGAAAGCCTGCAGGCCCCGCTGGACATCTTTCGTCGCCATCAGGCGACCTAAACGATGGCCGAGCTCGATGTGTTCAGCGGTTCTGTTGGTGAGCGCGGCGCGGGCTGATGCAAGGGTCTCCTGAACGGCAAGCGGAGCCTGCATCGCTATGAGTGAGGCAATCTCCCGGGCGCGGGAAAGCGGATTTGCCTCCACTACCTCGGTCACAATGTTCATTTTCAGCGCTGTGGGTGCATCAAAAGTGTCTGCGGTGAGAAGCCAACGCATGGCCTGGGGCCACCCCGCTGACATCGGCATTCGCGTGGTCGCGCCACCGAAGGGAAGAATGCCTCTGGCGACTTCCAGCTGGGCAAAAACTGAATCGCTGTGGGCGATGACGACATCGCTTGCGAGAGCCAGTTCCACTCCCAAAGTGAAGCAGGTACCCTGAATCGCCATCACCACGGGCTTAGACACCTGGGCAGTGCTGATTCCCCACGGGTCAAGGCCTCCGTCAGGTATCGGCAGAGTGCCACCTGCTTGAAGGCTGGGCCCGACATCGACGAGGTCAAGTCCCGCGCTGAAGTGCGCTCCGTGAGCAAACACCACTCCCACCCGAAGGTCGGGATCACGGTCTAATTCGCCGTACGCCAGAGAGAGCAGCTCGAGCATGTCACCATCGGCCGCATTTCTTTTTTCGGGGCGGTTGAGACCGATGAGAAGAAGGTGACCTTCGCGTTCTACCGTGACTTTGGGCCCAGATTCTGTCGTCATACCGCGAGCTTAGCCAGTCACAACATCAGGCGTGCACGGGTAGCTTCGAGCTCCTGGTGAATTCCAGCGGGGAGTCTGGAGCCAAATTTTCCGAGGAACTCAGCGGCAGCATCAAGTTCCTCGAGCTGCTCTGTGGGGTCCACCGTCAGCAACTCGGTAATGTTTTCTTGGCTCAGGTCGAGGCCGTCCGTATTGAGTTCATGCGGCAGCAAACCAATGGGGCTGGCGGCGGCGGACACGCGTCCCTCTAGTCGATGCACCATCCACTCCAGCACCCGAGAGTTTTCGCCAAATCCTGGCCACAGAAGCTTCCCTTGCGCATCTTTGCGGAACCAGTTCACTTGGAAGATGCGCGGAAGCCTGCCCGTCTGGCGCAAGGCGTCTCCCATGCGCAACCAATGACCCATGTAGTCACCCATGTTGTATCCGCAAAAAGGTAGCATCGCGAAGGGGTCTCGACGGACCTCTCCGATGGTCCCTTCGGCCGCCGCTGTTTGTTCTGAGGCGATCGTGGCTCCGAGGAAAACCCCATGGTTCCAATCTCTCGCTTCCAGAACGAGGGGGACCGTACTGGAGCGTCGACCGCCAAAAATTATCGCGTCCACGACGACACCTTCGGGGTCATCCCACTCGGGCGCCAATGTCGGGCACTGATTCAGGGAAACGGTGAATCGGGCGTTGGGGTGAGCGGCCGGGTCGTTGCTTTCTACGTTGTAGGGGTTTCCTTGCCAGTCGGTCAGGTTATGCGGTACTTCCTTGGTCATGCCCTCCCACCAGACGTCGCCTTCTGCCGTGGTCGCAACGTTGGTAAAGATGGCGTTGCCCCAGAGCATGTTCATAGCGACAGGGTTGGTTTTGGGTCCTGTTCCGGGCGCAACTCCGAAGAAACCTGCCTCGGGATTGATCGCCCGAAGCCTTCCATCGCGGCCCGGCGCTAACCACGCGATGTCATCTCCGAGAGTTTCGATTTTCCAGCCCGGAAGAGCCGGCTGCATCATGGCAAAGTTCGTTTTCCCGCACGCGCTGGGGAAGGCAGCAACAAGTGTGTATGACTTATTCTCAGGACTTGTCACCTTCACCAAGAGCATGTGCTCTGCCATCCAGCCTTCGTCCCGGGCAAGGACGGAGGCGATGCGAAGGGCGAAAGCTTTTTTGGGAAGTAAAGCGTTCCCGCCGTAAGCAGAGCCAAAAGACCAGATTTCTCTCGTTTCGGGAAAGTGAGAAATGTATTTTGTGTCATTGCAAGGCCATGCGGCGTCGGTCTCGCCTGGCGCCAGCGGGGCACCCACCGTGTGGACACATTTGACCCACGAGCGGCCACCGTGGATGTCGTCTAAAACGTCTTGGGTGACTCGAACCATCATGTGTAAACTGATAACGACGTATGGGGAGTCGGTGATTTGCACTCCGAGCCTTGCCAGAGGGGAACCCAGCGGCCCCATCGAAAAGGGCACGACGTAGAGGGTGCGACCTTTCATGCTGCGGGCTGAAATATCAAACAGCGTGCGGCGCATGACGTCGGGGTCTTCCCAATTGTTCGTGGGTCCGGCATCGTCGGGGTCGACCGAGCAGATGAAAGTCCTCGCTTCAACTCGAGCGACATCGCTGGGTTCGCTGCGAGCAAGGTAGGAATCCGGTCTCAATTCGGAATTGAGAGCGATGAGTGTGCCCTGCGCCACCATGTCATCAATGAGGCGGGTGGCTTCATCGGCTGAGCCATCGCACCACACCACGGCGTCCGGGGTGGTGAGGGCTGAAATCTCCGCCACCCAGGCCTCAACATCCGTGGGGACACGGGTGGAGCCTGCGTCGGTGCCGGGGTATGTGCTGGTGGGGGTGTGATCGAGCGCCGTGGTCATGGTGAACTCCTTGAGCTGGGGTTACTTCCACTCTGGTCAATAACTGGGGGCAACTGAGGCCAATTGACCTGTCAAAAAGGGCTGTTTTTGTTGTATTGTCGTTTTATGGTGGAAATATTGGCTTTAGGGCAAAGAATGCGGCACTTTCGTCAGGCGGCAAATTTGACACTGGAGGAGCTCAGCGGGCGCCTAGGTGTGACACCGAGTCACCTCTCCCTGCTCGAGACAGGGAAGCGGGAGGCGAAAGTCAGTTTGCTGACGATGCTCAGCGCTGAACTAGGCGTGGAGATTTCCCAGCTACTCGATCAAACTCCCCCGAGTGAACGCGCTCAGCTAGAGCGTGAGTGGGCCCAGGCCCAAAGTGGGCAGCTTTTTTCCTCTCTCGGGGTTGCGCCCATCAAGGTGACGAAATCGGTGGGGGATGATTACCTCCGAGTTCTGCTGGGGTTGCACTCCGAATTGGTGCGCAGGGAAAAACGTGCCCTGGCAACGCCGGAAGAAGCCAGACGAGCAAACACCCAACTTCGGTTGGCCATGCGAGACATCGATAACTACCGTCCTGATCTTGAAATCCTCGCCGAAGATCTTGTGACCGCCGTGGGTCACACCACTGCGGGAGCCCTCACCCACCGCGAAGTGGCGATGATGGCCACGCGACTCGGGCTGGAGATTGTCCACGTCGGAGACCTTCCACGAAGCGCCAGAAGTGTGACGGATTTGGAGAACGGCCGGATTTATCTTCCCCCGGCGTCGATCCCTGGGGGACACGGTTTGCGCTCGCTCGCGTTGCAAGCCATTGCCCACCAGGTGTTGGAGCACCGCGTTCCCGATACCTACGAGGAATTTCTGCAACAACGCCTCGATATCAACTATTTCGCTGCTGCCTGTCTGATGCCACAAACGCAAGCCTTCGAGTTCCTCGCCCAGGCCAAAAAGGCAAAAAACCTTGCCGTGGAGGACTTCCGGGACGCTTTTGGGGTGACCCATGAGGCTGCGGGGCTGCGATTTATGAACCTGGCAACCACGCACTTAGGCCTTCCCCTGCATTTCTTGAGGGTGGGGGATGACGGCGTTGTGTACAAGGCTTACGAAAATGATGGCCTTGCTCTTCCGGTTGATGTGACCGGGTCACCAGAAGGTCAGATTGTGTGCCGCCATTGGAGCGCCAGGGAAGCGTTCGTGCGAACCAACCGAACAACGGAGTACTACCAATTCACCGACACCCCAGAAGGAACTTTCTGGGAGTCCACACAAATAGGTACGTCGACCAGTGATGAATTTTCCATCACCGTGGGGGTGAGATTTGAAGATGCGAAATGGTTCCGTGGACGCGACACCACGGGGAGAAAAGCCTCGCAGTGCCCTGACCTTGCCTGTTGCCGAAACGCCAGTGACCCGCTGCGCAGCAAATGGTCGGGCAAAGCGTGGACCAGTGCTCGCTTGCATGCTCACGTGTTGTCACCGCTTCGCGGGGGGATGTTCCCAGGGGTTGATGACGTGGAGCTCTTTGAGTTTCTCCGAAGCCACGAAAGTCCGGATGGTGCTCGGGGCCAGGCCGATTAGGCCCCGAGGAATTCGGTTTTCCGAGCGGCAGTCGCTGGGGCCCTGAGCAGATAGGTATATCCGTGATGTGATGTTTGGTGGAACACGGTAAACAACCTCTCAACACCTAGGATTCATTTATGAAAAGGTCGCAACATTTCTTCGACGCGACAATTAGACCTCGGTCCCATAAAAGGCAGGATATCCAAGTCCTGCGTGCCACAGCGGTGATTGGGGTGATCCTTTTTCACGTTGGACTTCCGGTACCGGGAGGGTTTTCAGGCGTCGACGTCTTCTTTGTCATCTCCGGGTTTGTCATAACTTCGATGCTCCTCCGAGAAGTGCGTGATACGGGCAGAGTCTCCCTGAGAAATTTTTACGCGCGCAGAGTGCGAAGACTGGTGCCGGCTGTGGCCATCATGGTGGCGGTGGTTGCAGTGCTTGCGATCTTGGTTTACCCCACCTTCGAAACCGTGGAGCCGGGAATAGTCACCGGGTTTGGGGGCCTGTTTTTTGTCGGGAATATTGTTATTGACCGGCTGTCTTGGGATTATTTTGCGCCGACAAGCGCCTGGAATCCCTTTTTACACCTCTGGTCGCTTGGGGTTGAAGAACAGTTCTACATTGTGTTCCCGTTGCTGCTTATCGCGAGCATCTCGATATGGAAGTTGTCACGCTGGAGGGCCTTAGTAGCCGCATTTTCTGCCCTTGCACTGGTTTCCTTCGGAATATCCTGGCTGGGTAGCTCTGACTTTAGAATCCTTCTACCGTGGGGCCAGAGTTTTTTAGGTTTTTACAGTCCCCTGTCGAGAATGTGGGAGTTTCTGTTGGGGGTGCTCATTGCGTTCTTGCCGGTTGTACTCTTGAGCTTGCGGGCCTCCAGATGGCTTGTGTTCGCCGGTAGCCTTGGGATTTTGGCCTCCTTTTTGTTTCTTGATTCCTCAGCTGAAGACCGGACAATTCCTTTGTTGATCCCTACCGTTTCTGCTGCTCTGATTATTTTTGCGGTAACAATGTCTCCCTCTAGGGCAGAGTCAAGCCGCCCGGCAGTTCGGTTTTTGGTCCTCGTGGGCGACTTGTCCTACTCCCTTTACCTGTGGCATTGGCCTTTTATCGTCCTGTTCACATACGTCTGGCCGAAGAGCTCGCTATCGGGCCCCAGCTCACTTCTCTTTTCTGTTCCTTTGGCGGTGCTCTCCTACTACTTAATCGAAAACCCAGTCAGGTCAGGTCGGCGAGTAGTAACCCTCAGTCCACTCAAATTCTCCATCGCCTCGTTTGGCCTCGCGCTGTCCGCGCTTCTTTGTGCAACGTTCATTCTGCAGAACGTGACCGGCCCCTGGATGAAGGGTGGTGCTACTGCTACTACCCCATTTGCTTATGGAAACTCAGATCTGTTACTCCCCTCGGTGGCTTGCGAAAATTATGAACGCTGCCAACAAAGCGACCCGACTCGGGACCCGGAGGTTTTGGTTCTTGGCGCGAGCCATGCTGCAGATCTGTTTCTAGGAGTGACAGCAGGCTTTCCCGAGTATTCAGTGGCAAGAATCTCCGAGTCTGAAGAGGCCTATTACAACCCTAGCTCGGCTCTTCATCAGGCCATCCTGGCCGATGAAAACGTGAAGATTATTATCATTGGCCACTATCTGGGCCACCCAACCCGGATGCTTAACTGGACTGCAGTGCGCGAAGCGGCGGAGAGTTTTTCTGATGGCGGGAAGACTATTCTAATTAATGACGATTGGCCTGACATTCGAATCAACCCGGCACGATGCCTTTATGGACTGCCCATTGCCCCTCAGGCAAAAGTATGCGAGGTGCCATCCGTGGAGAGCGATAAAGTTCGAGCAAGGTACCTTTCGGAGATTGAAATGCTTCGCCGAGATTTCCCTCAAGTTGGGATCATCGACACCTACAGCCTTTTCTGCGAATCCGGGACCTGTCTCCTTGGAGACGGAGAAGATGTATGGTTTCGGGACAGCAACCACATCACCCCCGAGGGGTCACTTAAAATTGGCAGCACGCTCAGGGAAATTATTCGCATGTGAGGCCGTGACCATTTGGTACCCCGGTAGTTTACCTAAACAACCATTGGTGGGTCATTTAACTTAGACCGCCAGTGAGTTTTTCTAATTCGCGAGGTCGATTTCCGACCCAGTCGACATCGAAGACCGACCAGCGGCCACCCTGCGACGTGAAACGCTCATCTCGGTTTACCTCCGATAGCTGTAGAAATCTAACAACCAAAAAGTGCCCCCAGCAGTGTTCTCTTTCATGACATAGGGAACATTCCGATATTTCCCTCGCACCCAGGCGACCGGCCTTTCCCGCAGACGGCGTGCGCGTGCCCCGGTTGAGGCAGGAGACCCCACCGCAGCCCAC
>Ga0105055_10009806_pt1 | contig 12141 bp, 14 predicted proteins | sample BON03_FD_78090 | JGI IMG/M metagenome (GOLD analysis project Ga0105055, IMG submission 78090) | Freshwater microbial communities from Lake Bonney liftoff mats and glacier meltwater in Antarctica - BON-03 | ecosystem: Environmental > Aquatic > Freshwater > Ice > Glacier meltwater | place: Lake...
AAGACTTCAATAAAGCTTCCTAATTCTGAACATTACAAACACACCCTGCGGACTTTGGTCCTCAGGGTGTTTGATTCTATGTAAAAATTTGATATAGTGTGACCACTGCGTTATTTTGTAAAGCAATAATGCAGGTGTAGCTCAGCTGGTTAGAGCGTCCGCCTGTCACGCGGAAGGTCGTGGGTTCGAGTCCCATCACTTGCGCAGATAAAATCCCCGAAAGGGGATTTTTGCGTGAGTGAAAGGACTCGAAAGATAGAAGCGGGGTACACTTTGTCTGAAACGATTTGCATTACTAATAATAATGGAAGCACTATCTATGCATTGCCTAATTGCGTGGAGGCCGCTGAGATACATTCTTGTTTTATTGGAACTCTTGTCTAAGGAGGCCTTTTCTCCTACTGACACATCGTCCATGTCTTTTTTATTAGGTTCGTCAGGTGTAAAATATTGGAAGTTTTTAAAAATGAATTAGTTGCTACATTCATGTGGATTATGACAATTGGAGAGGTAGGGCAGTTACAAGAACAGTGAATGTTGAAGCAGTGGTGGTGATCGAGCAAACGAGAAGAGGAGGGGGAGGAGGGAGAAGAATGAGTAATCCAAATGAAGAAGTTCTCGGTGCATCTACTGATACTATTACTCCTGCATACTGTCCTATGTATTTAAATACTTACATGAAGAAGGGATTGGATAACGACTCACAAGAAGTTATGAAATTACAGAGTTTCCTAAATGAACAAGGAATCTCAGTTCCTCAAAGTATATTCATTGATTACGGAGTTGCGCTCCTTACTGTTGGGATTCTCTTTATAACTATGTTCATTGGTCAAAAATACACAATCACCAAAACTAAAGGAATCTTGTTTATTTCTCTCTATATGGTATATCTTATCTTACTATTAGTTCGTCTTCAGGGATAAAAGAGGGGATTTACTTGACACACTTGATATAATAAAGAAATGGAACTATACATAACTACAATACTTATCATGTTTGCATCGCTCTCGGGAGTGATTTTTCTTATCAAAGGTCTTTCTGGTTGGTTTGATAAAAATGCCAAATTTATTATTGCATTCTCGGCTGGAATTTTTGCAGTTGTAACATTTAATCTCGTTATTGAATCATTTGAATTTGGATCGAGCTGGTTCGTACCACTTCTCTCAATTATTGCTGGATTTTCATTCTTCCACGTACTCGAAAAAATGTTTCCTGAAATCCACCATCATGATTCAGAAGATAATGACATCTGTCTACATTCAAAAAGAAAAGTAATTTGGGGTGACGCACTGCATAATATTGGAGACGGAGTTTTGCTTGCGCTTGCATTTAGTGTAGATGTAAAAGTTGGACTTGTTGCCGCGCTTGGTATTTTTGTTCACGAATTTGTTCAAGAAATCAATGAGTTCTCAATCTTGAGACTCTCCGGTTATTCGGTCAAAAAAGCTCTCCTTGTAAACTTCCTTGTTTCAACAACCATATTTATCGGAGTATTTATTGGTACATACATCACTCAAGATCCTACGTTTATCTCAGTGTTATTTGGTCTTGCTGCCGGAGCTTTCCTTCATTTGATAAGTACAGATCTTGTTCCACACTCAATACAGAATTCTCAAAAAGATAAAAAGTATTTTCTATACATACTCCTCGTTGTTGCGGGTATTCTTAGTATATTTGCAGTTAACCTTGCAGGAGGGCACGAGCACGAAGATGGACATATGGATGAAGACCATGCTCATGAAGAGCATAATGATGCTGATGTTCATATTGACGAACATCAAGATGACATTCATGTGCAAGATGTGACCATTTAATAAAAAGGCAAAATATGTTATTTTAAATGAGTATCGCCGTTGTAGTTCAGTTGGTAGAACACTCCATTGGTAATGGGGAGGTCTTGGGTTCGATCCCCAACAATGGCTCAAGATATGAATAAGATAGAACTACAAAAAAAATTAGCCGATCTTGAACAAGACACCTTGTCTCCTGATTTTTGGAATAATCCAAAAGTCGCTCAAGGTGTGTACAAAGAGATTGAAGAACTCAAGACTTTGATTGAAGGAGGAAATAAATATGATTCGGGAAATGCTATTTTAAATATTTTTGCAGGAGTAGGAGGGGATGATGCGGAAGACTTTGTGCGGATGATTCTTGAAATGTATATGAAGTACGCGGAAAAAAATAAATGGAGCATTAATTTTTTAGATGAAAACCAAAATCCAAACGGGGGATATAGATCAATTGCACTTGAGATAGTTGGTAAAAATATTTATAAAAAATTAAAACACGAAGCAGGTGTACATCGCCTTGTCCGAATTTCTCCTTTTAACTCAGCTGGAAAAAGACAGACATCATTTGTAATGGTTGAAGTATTGCCAATTATTCGAGTGGAAGATTTTTTGATTCCAGAATCAGAACTTGATATTGAATTTACTAAGGCTGGTGGTCCAGGTGGACAAAATGTTAACAAGCGAGAAACTGCTGTTCGAATTACTCACAAAGAAACAGGCTTGTCTGTGTGTGCCTCTGCTCAAAGAACTCAGCATGCCAACAGAGAAAAGGCACTCGAGATTATTCAGGCTCGATTATTTGAGCTCAAAAAAAGTTCTGATCAACAAAATATAGATGATTTTGCTATTTCAAAAGTAAAAGAAATTACATGGGGAAACCAGATTCGTTCGTATGTTATGAATCCATACAAGATGGTTAAAGACCATAGAACAAACTTTGAGACAACGCAAGTTGATGATGTGTTGGCAGGAAACATTGACGAGTTGATAGCAAGTGTGCAACAATTAAACACAATAGAATAATGATTAATTTTGAAAACGTTACAAAAAAATATGACGACGACACGGTAGCCCTATCGAATATTAATATTAGAATACTCCCGCATGAATTCGTGTCCATTGTAGGACACTCAGGTGCCGGAAAATCTACCCTCCTTAAGCTTATACTCGCTGAAGAAATGCCATCTGACGGAAGTGTTTTTTTTGAGTCAGAAGATATTCATACGCTTAGATCTAGTGAAATTACAAAACTTAGACAGAAAATAGGATCAATTTTTCAGGACTTCAGACTTATTCCAAACAAAACAGTCTATGAGAATGTCGCCTTTGCGATGGAAGTTGCAGGGAGAACTGACGAAGAAGTGGGAGAGGACGTTCCGTATGTGCTTGAGCTTGTAGATCTTACACGTAAAGCAGGTAACTTTCCTTCTCAATTATCCGGAGGAGAAAAACAAAGAGTTGCAATTGCCCGAGCACTTGTGAATCAACCAGATGTTTTGATTGCAGATGAACCAACAGGTAATCTTGATCCTTCTAATACATATGACATTGTACAAATCCTCAAAAAAATAAATGACCTTGGTACAACAATTATTCTTACTACTCACAATAAAGGGATTATCGATTATCTTGGACGAAGAGTGATCACACTTGAAAACGGGCAAGTGATTCAGGATGATGCAACAGGTAAGAGTTCTTTTAATTAGTTTAATATATATAGCATGCTTTCATTACACCTAAAACGAATACTAAAATCAGGAGGACAAAACTTTTCTCGAAATACATTCGTATCTCTCTCTGCAGTACTGATTATGAGTATTACTCTGATTGTATTCTCTACAATTCTATTTATAAGTGCACTCCTCAATCAATCACTTGTTGAAATCCAAAAAAAGGTAGATGTGAATGTATATTTTATGCCAACTACTTCAGAGGACTCCGTGTTTGAAGTAAAGACAAATCTTGAAAATATGACAGAGGTACTGGCAGTTGAATATGTTTCAAGAGATCAAGCGCTTGAAAACTTTAAATTCAAGCATCAATCAGATCCAGATATTCTGGAGGCACTGTTTGAATTAGAGGATAATCCACTTGGAGCAATTTTGAATATAAAAGCGCAAGACTCTGGTCAGTACGAAACAATTGCACAGTACCTTGCTACTACATATCCAACAGGTCAAGAAAACTCAATTGTTGATGATGTAAACTACAACCAAAATAAAGAAATCATTGAAAAACTTACTGATGTGATTAGTTCAGGCCAAAAACTAGGAGGACTTATTACACTACTCTTTATTTTCCTTTCAATTATAATTACGTTCAATACTATTCGACTCGCGATGTATATTTCACGAGATGAAATTAAGGTAATGAGACTTGTTGGAGCGACTTCAAGTTATATTACTGGTCCGTTTGTTGTGACTGGAGTACTGTATGGAATTGTTTCTTCTCTCCTAACTCTTATTCTTCTGTTTCCTCTCACGATATGGATTGGTCCAACAACAGCACGATTCTTCTATGGTATCAATGTGTCGCAATACTATATGTCTAACTTCTTTGATTTTTTCCTTATCATCTTCTTCTCATCTATCTTTATTGGGGCAATATCGAGTTTTATCGCTGTCAAAAAATATCTCAAAGAAGCGCGGAAAAGAGGATAGTACAAAATTTGGGTGTGATATAATCTCTGTATGAAAAAATTTTTTATGAGTATATTGGCACTCGTGCTTGTTATTGGAATTATTATTAGTGTGTATGTTTTTATCAAAAATCAAGAAATTAAAGCTACATTAGATAGTCTTGAGCAGTCCGAGTTTGTAGAGAAGACAGACACAACAGGTCAAGCAGATATTGATTCTGAAGTTACAATTAGTCGTCAGGATGGCTCTTGGACAGTGTCTGAGAATGGAGACTACACTATTGATCCCGAATCTCTCTCACTCAGCTTTACTGGGTTTAAGATTGGGGGAGAGCATACAGGTACTTTTAATAGAGTAGACTCGACTGTAAGTCTTGATGATAATGGGAGTCCTGTATCCATTAGTATGGTTGTTATGCCGGAGTCTGTTGAAACTGATACAGAATCGGTGGACAAGCACTTGCAGGACAGTGTTTTTTTTGACACTGACACATACAAGGAAGTTATCATCGTAGTTGATAGTTTTGTTCTTGACCGTGGAGAAGGGACTGCTGTTGCAGATATTACGATTAAGGGTATTACAAAGACAGTTCAAATCCCTGTAACTGTTGACAACATAGAATCAGGAACTATTTTTGCAATCGATACAAAGATAAAAATATCAGAATGGAATATGGCATTTGGTCCTGTACTTGACGATGTTCGTGTGATGCTTGAAGGTACTATTGTTAAAAAATAAATAGTAATTTAAAAAAAAGCGGCCCGAAGGGCCGCTTTTTTTATGTCTCTTTTTCTTCTTCTACTCTCTTATGTTTGATTATTGATTTATTTCCAATATAGTTTTCTTCAATAATATTCTCAAAGAAACTATACTTTGATTTTATTATATATAGATATCCTCCAACAGAAGCAATTCCAGCACCAATTACATTAATAATAATATCTGCCATGGTATCTATAAGTCCTGATTTTTGCATATTTGTTCCAAATGTTTGGTCCATAGAAAATTCAAATATCTCCCACAGCACTCCAACTGATACTGCAAAGCAAAAAGAAAACATTGTAAACAAAGCCGGATTCGCTTCTACTCTGTGCTTGCCCGATATAAGGAGTAGTAAGACTCCTCCTATTAATCCGAATCCTATAGCAGAGCACATATGCCATAGTAGATCCCACCACCAGAACTTATCATAAAAATCAAGAACTTCTCCCAAGAAAATAGTGGCATAAATAAAGACCGCTACAAAAGAAATAAAAGAATGTGATATGTATATTTTATATTTTCTCTTTAAAAATAAGGGGAGAAGAGTAAGTATGAGTGCTCCAATGGCTGTGTATGCAACCTCCCATTCTTTAATGAAAAATGAATAACCAGTAGCAAGTATGAGCAGGAGCAAAGTAATATAGAGCACAGGATTTGAAAGTATTTTTTTCATTTTTAATCAAATATCTCAAGTAAGTATTTATCAATTGTTCTTTGGTCTAATTCGTAAAAATACTGATCATCATCATGAAGATCAGTGGCAAGTTCGGTCCCCACAAATCTCCAGTGCCATGGTTCGTATTGATAAAAAGAATTACCTTTTGGATACGAGAGAACAAAACCGTACCTATGTGCATTTCTAGTCAGCCAATCAAATCCAAGAGTTTTCTCGAATGAGAGGTATGTTCCTTGTACTTCAGGAGTCCCAAAATCAACAGTAGTCCCGAGTTGATGCTCTGAGTACCCTTGATCTGCAGAGAATTGATTAGCTCCTGTTCCATAGGAAACTAAATATGTTGATTTGAGACTTTGTTGTGTTTCAAAAGATCGATAAGATGAAATAACTCTTAAGTTCACCCCGTCATCATCTGCATCTTTGAGCAAGTTATCTAGAAAAGGCTCAACTTCTCGTAAAACCTGAATATCTTTATTGAGATCAATCTTAAACTTATTATCGACACTTCTTAATTTTGGAGGAGTATAGTTCTCACTTAGGAAAAATACTTTTGAATATTTCTTAAGAAGCTCTGGATCAAGTGTTGTTAATTTTTCTAACGTATCTATTTTTCTGTCATTTCTTTCTTGTTGTCTCTCGAGATCAATATTCTTTTTTTGTTCGACTGTTAGAAAGCTTGTGATGTTTTCATTTTCGTCACTGAGATTTTGATTCTTTTCTTCTAGAGTAGAAATTATTCCTTGCGATGTTTGTATTGTTAGATTAAGCGCTTGCTTAGTTTCTTGTAGTTCTTGATATGTGGTATATCCAAAATACGCTCCATACCCGATAGATCCAACAATCAGTAAACTAGATACTGCTCCAATACTTTTGCTATTTTTGAGAGCTTCAATGTTCATGTTTTTATTATGAAAAGAATTTAGTGATAGTTACTGCACAGACACTTACGAGTCCTGTAAGAACTGATCCCCAAATAATGTCGACTACCGAAACTATAGCGGGCCAGTCCTTCATTGTTGCGTGGTTTGTAAGGTCGTAGGTTGCATATGTAATCATTCCAAAGAATGCTCCAAATACAAATGTTTTAAGTAGGGTAGAGTCGCTTGCAAGTGCAGGAAGAATCACAAACACAGTAAGTGCCACAGCAAACAAGATGTAAAAGATAATTGCCGGGATGAGTTTGGGTGTATCTGCTAGTAAATGCCCTATATTTGGACTGTAGAACCTACTAAACATTGTTTTGAGCCATATTGCGTCTATGAGTGCCATTGAGAGCATCGAGGACAGTACTGATATAATTATTATTTTCATACATCTAGTATATAAAAATAAGCAAAAAATACCACCTTAAAATTACGCACCTTTTGTTTGGATGCTATTAACTATAAAAATACTTCCTATGAGGTTGTAGCTGTCTATACTGAGTCTGCAACAAATGAATATTCTCTATATTTTAGGAACAGGTGTTGGTGCAGTGTCTTGACCCCAGTACTCTAATAATTTTTAGTAATATGTAATTAGTATAACCCACGTTGTATTTAATATAAAAAGGCCCGCCACTAGTGGCGGGCCCAGGTCTATTGAATCCTACTTTCTTCCTCCTTTGTTGATACTCCGTTTACCAATCTGTCCGTGCCTGGTCTGTGTTCCTGGTTTGAGGTGTCCAAGCAGTCCGTCTGGTGACTGACTCCTCATTTGCTTTCTCTCTGCTTTGTTTGGTTTCTGGTCTTTTTTCATAGGATCTAATTTACAAGTATGATACTGATTTTATGAACAAAGTCAACAGTATCTGGTAATGTGTTTGATTAAAACAAACTAAAGGAGAGACTTACTATTCAGTAATAATTTCTACTGCAGAAGGCAGGTTTTCTCGAATAGTATTCAGGTCTTGTATAGAGTATTGATTTCCAGATAAATTCAAAACTTTCAGATTGCTTAAATTCCCAAGTTCATTTGGAAGTCCTGTAAGTTCATTATTTGAAAGATCAAGAACCTCGAGTTTACTTAGTTGTCCAATTTCAGCTGGTACTCCTGTCATATTGTTATTGCTTGCATTCAGAATTTTAAGATTACGTAACTGTCCTATCTGTGATTGGATAGATCCTGTTAGTGCATTGTTTGATACATTTAATTCTTCTGTGTTTGTTTCATTGAAAACAGAGGAGGGGATTTGAGTAAGTCCCTTGTCACTTAAGTTGACTATATTATTAGAATTTACAGATATGACAGGATTTTGGGTATTAGCCTGTTCTTGCTGTAGTTTAGATTCAACTTGTTTTTCAAACGTAACTGCAATTAGAAGAATAATTATTATTCCAATAGTTGCTATTATTATTTTTTTCATAAAGTAATTATAACATCTATTCCAATGTAGGTGGTTCTCTCAAAATAAAAACTCATACAGATTGAAAATAAGTATGATTTACAAAGCTTGTTGTACTCAATACAGCAGTGTATTGAGTACAACAAAGTTTATTAACGGTCAATTCGGGTGTATACTTAATAAGTGGAGATTACTCACTAATTACATTTTTATCAACTCAAATAACTCACCAAGTACACAACCTTTATATCGCGGAACGCAAATCGTTTGGTATATTCTTGGATTAATCGAAGTTCTTCTGGCTTTTAGGTTTGTTCTCAAATTCCTTGGAGCAAATGCAACAGCAGGATTTACAAACTTTATCTACAATATAACGTACCCATTTACTCTTCCATTCAATACTGTCTTTTCAAGAACAGAAGTAGCAGGATCTATTTTTGAATGGACTACTATTCTTGCGATGTTCGTATATTGGGTTGTTGCAATTGGGATAATCAGGATTTTTCTTATGGGAAGAACTGTATCGACTCCTGAGGCTGCAGCAAAACTTGATCAACAAGATAATTAGATAGAAACGATTAAAATTATCTAAAATCTTAAATTAATACCCTTTAACACATTATTTATGTCTTTACTCACTATTGCAGAAGTTGTTTTTTTCCTCACATTTGGAATTAGCCACTTTGCTCCATTTAAGCACTCACAAATAATCACTGCTATTGCAGCTATTGTTGTGGGAGTTCTTTTGATTATTAAAATTTAACTAATACGAATATGTTCTCACTTATCGCAGGTTTGTTTCTTGGTGCTGTTTCTGTCATGTTTGCACTACAAAATATTTTTCCAGTAACAGTAACTTTTCTCGCATGGGATATGACCGCATCACTCGCATTGATTGTTTCGATTGCTGTACTTGTCGGATTCGTTGTTGCTATTTTGTTTACTCTTCCAGAATCAATCAAAAACTATTTTGCAATATCAAAACTGCAAAAAGAAAATAGAAAGTTAGAAGACAAGCTTGAAGCAACTACACAAAAAGAAGTGGCTGTCGAAACTGCATCTCCTGAAGAACCAAAAACTTTATAAAATATTTTGTAGATTTTCTGCACGTCATCAATAAAAACAGGTCTCTATCGTAAGTGCAAGAAGAGTGTTATAAAACAATAAACTTTGATTTGTGTCAAAATTTAATGTGGTACATTCAACATGTTAGTGCAACACCCTTGTTAAATACCTCAAGAGGAGTCCTCCATCCTAAACGTTTTCTTGGGCGATTGTTGAGGAGTGTTTCGACTCTCTTGATCTCATCATCTGATATTGTCGCAAAGTCTGTACCTTTTGGAAAGTACCACCTAATGAGTCCATTGGTATTTTCATTGGTACCTCGTTCTCCAGAACAATAGGCATGACAAAAATAGGTCTTGAGGTGAAGTGATTGTTCAATGATGTTCCATTTTGCATTTTCACTTCCATTGTCGAGCGTCAGTGTTCTTCTTCTGTTAGCAGGGAGCATCTTGAATCTTTTGATCACTGCTAGTGCAGTTTCTTCTGCCGTATGATTTTGTATTTTTGATATGTAGACAAGTCCTGTTTTGCGTTCAACTAATGTATTGAGTGCACTCCTACTTTTTCCAGAGACAACAGAGTCGCCTTCCCAATGTCCAATTGTTTTTCTTTTTTCAATATGATTTGGTCTCTGTTCGATTGATGTTCCGTTGAATTTAGGTACTTTCTCGCACTTTCTCATTCCTTTCTTCTGTCTTCTCTTGTGCCTTCTTTTTAAATATTGTCTGAGATCATGATATCCAGGTTTCATATATCCATATCCCTTTCTGTGTACCTGAGAATAAATGTATTGATAGATGGCTTCGTGTGAGATGTGTTGCTTGTATTCTTTCTCTAGTCTTCCAGATATTTGTTCTGGAGAATATCCTTCCTTGAGGAATTCAATTGTTTTTCTTCTGATGAATTGAGTTTTGAGTCTGAGTGTTCTTCCTCTTGACGTTCTGTTTGTGAGTGCTTTTTCATGTGCCAGTCGAGGAGTGTATCTTTTCTGCAGAGGAAAGTTCCTCTTCAATTCCCTCGAAATACTTGAAGGACTTCGTTTGAGCCTTCTCGCAATCGCTCGAATAGATTTCTTTTTCCACCACATCTCTTGGATAATTTCTCGTTCCTCAATTGTTAATTGTTTATATGTCATACACCTTAATTATATTAAAGTGTTGCGGTTACTTGTTGAACCTATATGTATAATATAAAAGAACCTTTACTCACTGTGTAATTTTTCCAAAAATAATAATCATCCTATTGGATATAACATACAAGTGATTAATCCACGGTCCTACTGGTTCAATACTAAATAATAAATAAATTACATGCTTACTACAATTGCAATTATCTTGATTCTACTTTGGGCTTTAGGTCTAATTACAGGATCAACTGTTGGAGGATTCATTCACTTACTCCTCGTAATTGCTATCATTATTTTTCTGATCCGTGTTATTAGTGGAAGAAACCCTCTTAAATAAACATTACTAAATAAATAAAATAAATATGAACAACGAAATGAATAACGAAAATACATCTGGTATTAATACAGTACTAATAGTTACTATCATTATAGTAATTGTTGGATTTGGCGTGTGGTGGGCAACCTCAATGAATGTTCCAAAAGAAAAAGACACTTCAAATGATACTCCTGCAAGTATGGACATCGAAGTAAGTCTTCCTGATTCTGATGAGCCTGCAACAACGAACTAATCACGGTCCCCAAATTGGCATCGTATTACTCACTGCTCTATTTGTTTATGGATTAGTGAATTACAAAAATGCTGACCTTGATTTTGTAAAAGATAAAAGCTGGCTTAATTTCCCTGGGGCTACTGCTCAAGAAAATGGTATTCACTTTGACTCTCTTGGTCGCGTTATCACGCATCAGGATGGCTCTTTAGGTCAACCTAATCCACCTGTAAATTTTATGGGTGAACATCTTGAAGTCATTGGTGATTTTAAGATTACAGCAACACTACTTGATATAGACAAACAAGCATCAATCCGATTTTATTCCATGCCTCCAATCATTTATGATCAGTGGCGATTTGAATATCCTAGCATCGACATCACTATTGATGTCGATGCTGGTTTATTAATTGCGCGAATTTGGGATGGTTCATCCTCAAATTCAATGGACATCAGAACGTATAAAATATCTCCGGAATCAAAATCAATTATCACTTTAGAGAATAACGATAATCAGTTTTATATTTCATTGAACAATAAAGTACTTGGTAGTATGCCAGATCACAATATTTTTGATAAAGGTACTATCTGGTTTGGGATAGATAGTTTTGCTCAGGGCACTGGTTTTACTCTTGCTTCATTATTCTCAAAAGCAGTTGGCACAGGTCAAGTCAAAATAATTTCTGCACCAGTATTTGTTAGAGACAGAAGTGATCCAAATAGTTTACAAAATCTGGCTGACGCTCATCCTCGAAAATTAAAAATTGGTGCTGCAGTAAGCATTGGTCTTTTGTTTACTGATGAGGAATATAGGGATTTGGCACTCAATCAGTTTGGTATTTGGACTCCAGAAAATGTAATGAAACCTCAGTTCATTCACCCAGAACCAGATACGTACATGTTCGAAGAAGCAGATCAGATCGTAGATATTGCTTTAAAAAATGACATAATAGTGCACGGTCACTCTCTTGTGTATCACAAAAGTAATCCAGAGTGGATGGAAAATAGTCCCAAAGGGCAACGTCAAGAAATCATGGTGAATCATATAAAAAATATTGTTAGTCACTATAAAGGCAAAGTAGCTCAATGGGATGTAGTAAACGAAGCGCTCTCTAATAAATATGCTTTATATGAAAATAATGGTTCTGGACTTGAAGAACATATTTGGTTTGAAGCAATGGGAGAAAAATATATTGATCTGGCATTTAGGAC
>Ga0105055_10009811_pt1 | contig 12136 bp, 10 predicted proteins | sample BON03_FD_78090 | JGI IMG/M metagenome (GOLD analysis project Ga0105055, IMG submission 78090) | Freshwater microbial communities from Lake Bonney liftoff mats and glacier meltwater in Antarctica - BON-03 | ecosystem: Environmental > Aquatic > Freshwater > Ice > Glacier meltwater | place: Lake...
CCCCTTTGCTTCGAGGGAGGTTTAGATGACAGCTTCCTCCTCCCGCTTCCGCAAGGCCCTGACAACTAGCGCAATCCGCGCGGCCCGTGCGGCGGGTCTAGAGACCTTCGATATCATTCCGGGACCCGATGGCCTCCCCATCATACGAGCCCGCCCCAAGAACGATTCCGGAACCCCCCAAGACGTTCTGGACGAGCTGAAGGACTGGGCCAATGAAGCGTAAGACCGACCTCCCCAAGGGCGTCTGGTTTCAAAAGAAGCGCCTCGCGACTGGCGAGGTCATCCGATACGGCTATTTTGGCAGGGGGCCGGGTATGGAGGCTCTGGGGCGTGAAGGATCACCCGACTTTCACGAACGGCTTGCCGAGGTTCTGAGGCGGGCACCGCAAGAGGGCCACGTCACCTTCCTGCTATGGCGTTACAAGTCGTCGGCTGAGTTCGCTAAGCTTCGGCCCCTTACCCGGCGCGATTACAACCGCCACCTAGACAAGATACAGGCGAAGTTCGGGAAGCTGCGGATCGCGGCGATGAATGCGCCCGAGATCAGCGACCACATCTACGGCTGGCGAGACACACTGGCCGAGGCCTCACCCCGGCAGGCCGACTATTCGATTTCGGTCCTTGCCGCGATGTTGGCGTGGTGCGTCAAGCGCGGCTTGCTAAACTACAACCGTGCGGCTGGCGTCAGTGACGTTTACACCGCTGACCGCCGCGAAAAAGTCTGGACGAAAGACATGGAGGCCAGCTTGTTTCTGGTAGCCTCCGAACCGATCCGGCGAGCCGTTATCCTTGCCGTTGAAACCGGCCTGTCGCAGGAGGATTTACTGGTGCTGCCGAAGTCGGCGGTTCAGGGCAACGTCATCGTTTCGCGCCGCCTGAAGAACGGGACGCCCGTCGCCATCCCGATTTCTCCCCGTTTGTCCGTCATGCTGGCCGACCTTCCGGCGACCGATTCGGTCACGCTCTTGAACCGTGCGGACGGCCGCCCTTGGGATCGAAAGGGTAACGGCCTTCGGTCGCTCTTCCGAGGGATGAGAGACACCGCTGCAATCGCAGACAGGACGTTCCATGACTTCCGCGGGACGTTCGTCACTCGTCGCCGGGCAATGGGCTGGACTGCTGAGGAAACGGCGCTGTGTAGCGGACACAAGATAGCAGGGGAGGCGGGTGCCCAAGGGGCCTACGTCAACCGCGCCACGGTCGCCTTGGCTAACGCGCACCGCCTTTGGGAGCGGTCTTATGGACCGAACCGCGAACAGCATTTGCAAACCGGCCTGCAAACCGGTTCGCCCGTCGAAAGGCTAAGTTATTGAATCGCGATGGAGGCCTGACCGGGAATCGAACCCGGGTGCAAGGATTTGCAGTCCTCTGCGTAACCACTCCGCCATCAGGCCCTGGGCCGTCCAAGGACGGCCTCGCCATCGCGAGGGGCGTTCGCTATCAGATCGGATTGTCCCCCGCAACGCACAGACCTATAAGCGCGCGAGATTTCCGGCATCGCGCCGGACGCCGCAGTTGCAGGATCGTCCCTCCATGGATTTCGCCGCCGCCCGCAAGGTTATGGTCGACAGCCAGGTTCGCGTGAACGACGTGACCGATCGCGGTCTGCAGGCCGCGCTTCTGGCCGTGCCGCGTGAGCGCTTCCTGCCAGCCGACCGCGCCTGGTCCGCCTATGCCGAAATCGAGCCCGAGATCGCGGGCGGACGCCAGTTGATGCTGGCCCGGGACCTGTCGAAACTGCTGATGGCACTGGATGCGCGGGCGGGCGACTCGGCCCTGGCCATGGCAGCACCCTATGCCGCTGCGGTGCTGGCCCGACTGGGTCTGACGGTGACCGCCCAGGAATCCGGGACCGCCGTGTTCGAGGTCGTCGGCACGGTATTGGCGGAGGAGGGGGTGCAGACGGTGACTGCGCCTCTGACCACGCCTGCGGCCGGCGGCTATGACGTCATCGTTTGCGAAGGGGCGGTCCCTGGGCGACTTGAGACTTGGTTGAAGGCCCTCAACGTCGGCGGTCGGATGGCGGTGGTCGAGCGGACCGGTCCGGCGGGCAAGGCCGTGCTCTATGTGCAGGGCGAGCAGGGCGTGTCGCGGCGCGTACTGTTCAATGCCGCGCCGCCGATTCTGGCGGAACTCTCGCCCGAACCTATATTTGCCCTGTAGGATCGCGAAGGCCGACGGACGTCCGGGTCGGATGCGTGAAAAAAACTTAACTGGCGCGGACGCAAACCGTACCGCATCAGACCTATGAGATACGAAGGGCGCGCTTCCCCGCGCCAAGCAGGAACAGACATGCTGAAACGTACGCGCGCGCTCGCCTCGGTCGCCGTCATCGCCGTGATCACCGGCCTGGGCGCACCTGCGTGGGCCGAGACGCTGAAGGACGCTTTGGCCCTAGCCTATCAGACCAATCCGTCCCTGCTGGCCCAGCGGGCCAATCAGAGAGCACTGGACGAGTCCATCGTCCAGGCGCGGGCCGGACTGCGACCCCAGCTCGATGTCAGCGTCACCGCCAACTATGCCCGCGACTACAGCGGCGCGCCGTTCAGCAATCCGGACAGCGACACCGGCGGTGCCAGTATCGGGCTTTCGCAACTCGTCTGGTCCGGCGGTCGCGTCGGTCGCGGCATTTCGGTGGCGGAAGCCAACATCCTGGCCGGTCGAGAGAACCTGCGCGACATCGAACAGACCGTGCTGGCCTCGGTCATCCAGGCCTATGCCGACGTCATCCGGGACGGCGAAATCCTGTCCATCCGCCAGTCCAACCTCAGTGTGCTGCAACGCCAGCTGGAAGAGGCCTCGGCTCGTTTCGAGGTCGGCGAGATTACCCGCACTGACGTAGCCCAGTCCGAATCCCGGCTGGCCCAGTCCGAGGCCGATCTGGCCAATGCCCGGGCCCAGCTGTCTGTGTCGCGCGCCAGCTATGCCGCCGTCGTCGGCCAGTCGCCAGGCGTTCTGGAGCCGATGCCGGCCCTGCCGGGCATTCCGACCGATTTCGACAACGCCCTCGACGTGGCCCTGGACGACAATCCATCGATCCGCGCCGCCACCTTCACCCTGCGGGCGGCTGAAGCCAATGTCGCGGCGGTCAAGGCGGAATATATGCCGTCCGCGCGTCTGACTGCCTCCTACGGTGGTTCGACCAGCGATCTGGGCGCGCTGAATGACATCTCTGACAACACCCGCTTCCAGGCCGGTGCCAGTATCTCGGTGCCGCTGTTCACCGGCGGCTTGAACAGTTCGCGCGTCGCCCAGGCGCTGGAACGCGCTAATGTGGCCCAGATCAATGTCGAGGGTGAGCGCCGCAACACGCTGCAGGCCGTCAGTGCGTCCTTTGCCCAGTCGATCTCATCGCGCGCCACGCTCCAGGCTGGCGAAGAGGCTGTCCGCGCCGCGACGGTGGCCGCCGAGGGTGTGCGTCAGGAGGCGCAGGTCGGCCTGCGCACCAACCTGGATGTGCTGAATCAGGAACTGGAACTGCGCAACGCCCAGATCTCCGTGGCCAGTGCGCGGCGCAATGAATACGTCGCCCAGGCCAATCTTCTGGCCTCCATGGGCCGGCTCGAGGGACAGGACCTGGACGCCAGCCTGACAATCTATGATCCGGCGGCCAACTATGGTCGCGTTCGCAATCGCGGCGGACTGCCATGGGACGGATTCGTTGAGGCTATCGACCGGATCGCATCGCCGGGCGTTGTGCCGGCCAACGATGCCGCTGACGCGCCGATCGACGCCCGGCTGAAGTCCGACGTGATTCAGACGGCACCACGCGACTGAGCCTTCCCGGTTCGCCTCGCGCGCGACTGGTGGCGATGTCTGTTAACCCATCAGGCGAAAAACGCCCGTTGATTCCAGCGGGCTGAGATGCGACGACATGGCGTGGGAGAGTCCTCCTCTCCCACATTGCATTTGGACTTGATCGTGCGGTCACCGCGCGCCCCGGGGTTTCGACATGACCGACCAGACCGCCCAGGAACCGACGATGGAGGAAATCCTGGCGTCGATCCGCCGGACCATTTCCGAAGACGACGCCCCGGCAGAAACCGCGCCGGTCGCTGCCACGCCAGAATCGGAACCTGCGCCAGAACCCGCGCCGGAACCGGTCGCCGCATCCGCCGTGATGGACGAGCCTTCGTCGATGGAAGAGCCGGACGCCTCCGAAGAGGACGTGCTGGAACTGACCGAGGCCTATGAGGCCCCGGCCGCCGAGAGCATCGGCGACCTCGATATATCGACACCAGAACCCTTCCCCAGCGCGCCGGTGGCCGAGTCGATCTTTACCGAAGCGCCTGAGCCTCCGTCTGCGCCGGAGCCCGGCGGTCAGAACCTGGTCAGCGACAGCGCTGCGGCCAGTGCCGCCTCAGCTTTCGCCGGATTGGCCTCGACGCTCAGCAAGCCTGAGCCCATGGCCGCCATGGGGGGCACCGGACCGACCGTCGATGAACTGGCCCGCAGCCTGCTGCGGCCGATGCTGAAGGAATGGCTGGACGCCAACCTGCCGGCCATCGTCGAGGCGCAGGTACGCAAGGAAGTCGAACGCATCGCCCGCAACGCCGGCTGACTTCACCTGCGACCTGATCAAGGCTAGATCATTCCGGGGCGGCTCCAGTCGGGGCCGCCCCTTCTCTTTGTCTCCCGCCCTCATTCAGCGACGCGCCTCGCGCGGAGCGGTAGGGCAACCAAAAAGTCTTCCCTATGCTCGACAAGACCTTCGACCCTGCCGCCGCCGAACCGCGCCTCTATGCGATGTGGGAGGACAGCGGTCTGTTCGCGCCGCGCGACGCCCGCGCTACCGACGGCGCGGCGGACGCCTATTCGATCGTTATCCCGCCGCCCAATGTGACCGGCTCACTGCACATCGGCCATGCGCTGAACAACACCCTGCAGGATATCCTGGCCCGCTATCACCGGATGAAGGGCAAGGCCGTGCTGTGGCTGCCGGGCACGGACCACGCCGGTATCGCCACCCAGATGGTGGTCGAGCGCCAGCTGGCCGCCGCCGGCAATGTTGGCAGGCGTGAGATGGGCCGCGAGGCCTTTGTCGAGAAAATCTGGGAATGGAAGGCCGAGAGCGGCGGGACCATCGTCCAGCAGTTGCGCCGTCTGGGAGCCTCCTGCGACTGGTCGCGCGAGCGGTTCACCCTCGACCCGGCCATGAACGCCGCCGTGAGCAAGGTCTTTGTCCAGTTGCACAGGGACGGGCTGATCTATCGCGCCAAGCGGCTGGTCAACTGGGACCCGCATTTCCAGACGGCGATCTCGGACCTCGAGGTCGAGCAGAAGGAGATGGACGGCTTCTACTGGCATTTCGCCTATCCGCTGGCCGACTGTGTCACCTATGAGCATCCGGTCGCCTTCGATGAGGACGGCAAGGCGACCGAGTGGGAGACGCGCGACCATATCGTAGTCGCCACGACCCGGCCCGAGACCATGCTGGGCGATACCGGCGTGGCGGTGCATCCGGACGATGCGCGCTATGCGGGGCTTGTGGGCAAGGCGGTGATCCTGCCGATCACGGGGCGTCGCATTCCCATCGTCGCTGACGAATACGCCGATCCGACCAAGGGCTCGGGCGTGGTCAAGATCACGCCTGCGCACGACTTCAACGACTTCCAGGTCGGCAAGCGGGCGGGGCTGGCGGCCCTGAACATCATGGACGAAATGGGGAAAATCACTGATCTCGATACGCCGGATGTGCCACTTGATTACGTCGGCCTCGACCGCTTTGCCGCGCGCAAGGCCATCGTCGACCGTGCGGATGAAGAGGGCTGGCTTAAAGAAATCGAGAAGACCCGCCACGTCATCCCGCACGGTGACCGCTCAGGCGTGGTCATCGAGCCGTGGCTGACGGACCAGTGGTACGTCGATGCCCACACCCTGGCGCAGCCCGCCATCAAGGCGGTGGAGCAGGGCGACACGGTCTTCGAGCCGCGCTCTTACGAGAAGATATACTTCGAATGGCTGCGCAATATCGAGCCTTGGTGCATCTCTCGCCAACTTTGGTGGGGCCATCGCGTTCCGGCGTATTTTGGTCCCCCAGCGAACGATGACGGCTCGCGGCCTACCGATCCGTCCAAGCTTGATCTGCGTGTTTTCGTTGCCGAAACAGAAGAAGAAGCGCGGCGAGAAGCTGAGGGCTTCTACGGCTGTGCCGCTGTGTTCGAGATGGCACCGGGCTTTTTTGGTGACGGCGAAAAGTACGACGAAGTTCACCTCGCCCAAGATCACGACGTCCTCGACACCTGGTTCTCCTCGGCCCTGTGGCCGTTCTCGACCATGGGCTGGCCCGAGAAGACCGAAGACCTCAAACGCTTCTATCCGACCAGCGATCTGGTCACGGCCGCCGACATCATCTTCTTCTGGGTCGCCCGGATGATGATGATGGGCCTCTACTTCATGGACGAGGTCCCGTTCAGACGGGTCATCATCAACGGTCTGGTCCGTGACGAAAAGGGCCAGAAGATGAGCAAGTCGAAGGGCAATGTCATCGACCCCTTGAGCATCATCGACGAACTGGGGGCCGACCCCTTGCGCTTCACCATGGCCATATTGTCGGGCACAAGGGACATTAAACTCAGCCGCCAGCGTATTGAAGGTTATCGCAATTTTGGCACCAAGCTGTGGAACGCAGCTCGCTTCGCCCAGATGAATGAGGCGCGGCGCGTCAAGGGTTTCGAACCGGCGACGGTCGACCAGACCCTGAATCGCTGGGTCCGTGACGAACTGGTCAAGGCCGAGCGCGCGGTCGCTTCCGCGATCGAGGGCGGACGGTTCGATGACGCCGCCTCGGCCCTGTACCGCTTTGTCTGGAACGTGTTCTGCGACTGGTATCTGGAGCTGGCCAAGCCGGTGTTCATGGGCTCGGACGACACCGCCAAGGCCGAGACCCGTGCCATGACCGCCTGGACCCTGGATCAGACGCTGAAACTGATGCACCCGGTCATGCCCTTCATCACCGAGGAGCTGTGGGACAAACTGGCCGGGGAGGGCGCAGAGCGGTCCGAAGCGACCCTGATCGGGGCGGCCTGGCCGGACCTGCCGGACGCATGGCTCGACGCCGAGGCCTCGGAAGAAATCAACTGGTTGATTCAGACCGTCACCCAGATCCGCTCCAGCCGCGCAGAGATCGGCGTGCCGCCCGGAGCCATACTGAGTCTGGCGCTCTACTACCCCGTGCCGGATGTCGCAGCGCGGTTTGAACGGCATGGCGACTTGGTTCGGGGCCTTGCCCGGCTCGACCAGATCAGCACGGTGAGCGCTCAGCCCGAGGGGTCCATCTCCATCCTGGTTGGCGGCGCCTCAGCCTTCCTGCCGCTGGCGGGACTGGTCGATCTGGACGCCGAGCGCGCGCGCCTGACCAGGGAGATCGCCGCCTTGGACAGCGACATCGGCCATTTCAACAAGAAGCTGGGCAATCCCAATTTCGTGGATCGGGCAGCGCCCGAAGTGGTTGACGAGCAGCGCCAGAAACTGGCCGAGGCCGAGGCCGGCAAGACGAAACTTCAGGCGGCCCTGGCGCGGCTGGGAGAGATCGGGTGAGCGTCCAGATCCTCCCCCATCGGGGGAGGGAGACCGCGTCTTCGCGGTGGAGGGGGCCTGCCCCGGACATGATGTTTGCGATCGGCCGCCTCCACCATGCTTCGCAGGGCCCCCCTCGCCCGATGGGGGAGAACTAGGTGCGGCTGGATGTTCTTCTGGCCGCGCGTGGCCTGGCCGAGAGCCGGGCGCGGGCCAGGGCGGCGATCGAGGCGGGCGGGGTCGGGGTCAACGGCGCTCCCGCAAAGGCCGCGTCGCAGAACGTCGCTGAGGATGCTGACATCACCTACGCCGATGCCCATGGCTGGGTCGGGCGCGGAGCCCTGAAGCTCGACCACGCCCTGACGCTATGGCCGGTCGCGGTCGAGGGCCGGGTGGTGCTGGATGTCGGGGCCTCGACGGGCGGTTTCACCGAGGTTTGTCTGTCGCGCGGTGCGGCGCGGGTGTTCGCCGTCGATGTCGGCTCGGGGCAGTTGCACGTGCGGGTCGCCGCCGATGCGCGGGTCGTCAATCTGGAGCAGACCGACGCGCGCGACCTGACCCCGGTGCTGATCTCCGAGGCCCCGTCGCTGATCGTCTGCGACGCCAGTTTCATCGGCCTGGTCAAGGTCCTGCCTGCCGCCCTGTCGCTGGCCGCGCCGGACGCGGATCTGGTCACCCTGGTCAAGCCCCAGTTCGAGGCACGGGTCCCGGGTGGGACGAAGAAGGGTGTGGTGAAGGACACAGACTTGCAGCAGGCGGCACTGGTGGCGGTCTCGGACTGGCTGGAGAGCGAGGGCTGGGCGGTGCAGGCGACGACGCAGAGCCCCATCACCGGCGGCGACGGCAATGTGGAGTTCCTGCTGTGGGCGCGGCGGGTAGAGTAACGGAGGGCGGGGTGCGACGGCTTCGCCCCTCCACCATGCTTCGCATGGTCCCCCTCCTCATCGCCGCGCGACAGTGAGGAGACATGACGCGCGCAAGCAGCGAGCCGCCGCGCGGCGGTCCTCCGATCAAGTCGGAGGATGACGAACGAATGACTGCGCTCAAGCAGAGAGCCGCCGCGCGGCGAGCGATAGCGCCCTACCCAATAAGGAAAAACCCCCGGTGGATCACTCCACCGGGGGTCTCCGTCACGCCACCGATCGACAGGGGGGCTGAAAAATAATCGGCGGCGCAATTCTATCAGCAGGACGGCTGGTAGCGGGTAACCGTGCGGCCACGGCTGTCGCGACTGCGGACGGCGACGGGGCGGCAGTCAGAGCGGTAGCCGGCATTCGATGAGTACGGATAGGCGCGGTCATCGCTATAGCCGCGGTTCTGATAGCCGTGCTGCTCGCCCTGGCTGCTGTAGCCGCGATCCTCATAGCCATGGCGGGCTCGATCACCGTAATTTTGGTTGCTGTAGCCGCGGTCGCTGTAGCCGCGATCATCATAGCCGTATCGGGCCTGACCGTTGTTGCAGTCGCGGGCCGAGTCGCTGCCGACGGCGGCTCCGAGAGCGCCCCCGATCAGGGCCCCGAGGACGCTGCCCTCGGTACGGCGGCCACGGGCCCCCAGTTGCGAACCGACCACGGCACCGAAGCTGGCACCGACGACGGCACCGGTACCCTGACGCTGGCGGCGATCGCTTCTGCAAGTCGCCTGGCCGGAACGGTCATAGGACTGGCCGTAAGACCGGTCGGATCCATAGCGCGACTGGTCGTAGCCATAGTCGGACTGCTGCGCGTAGCCATAGCCGGATCGTTGCTGGTAGCCGTAGGAGGGGCTGCTGTGGTTGTCACCATAGCCGCGGGTGTTGCCTTGGTAGCTGTAGGCCTGGGCGGAGGCCGCGGCCGGGGTCAGCATGAGGCCGACGGCAGCGAGCGTGGCGGCACCTAAGGCAGACTTGAGGGGCAGATGGGCGAGCATCGGCGTGATCCTGGGGCAGGTCGGGTGCCGGATGTCGGCACCTGTGTCTGTGGTCACCAGCAATAGGCCGGCGAACCTGAACGGCCTTTGATCGGCCCGTTCATCTTCGTTCAGGTTTCGCCGGGCGACGGGACCCCCTACAAGCCCTGGATGATCGAGACGCTGACCATCAGCCGCATGGGCGGGCAGGGCGACGGGATTGCCGAGACGGCGACCGGACCCGTGTTCGCTCCCCTGACCCTGCCGGGCGAGACGGTGCGGGGCGAGGTGCGCGACGGGCGGCTGGAGGGGGCCGAGGTCCTGACCACCAGCCCCGACCGGATCGCGCCCGTTTCGCCCCACTATGGCGACTGCGGCGGCTGTTCACTGCAACATTGGGCGGCCGGACCCTATCTGGACTGGAAGAGTGAACAGGTGCGGCTGGCGCTGGCGCGTGAGCGGATCGAGACCGGTATCGAGGCCACGGTCGCCGTGCCGCCCGGGACCCGCCGTCGGCTGGCCCTGCATGCCCGGCGTCTGGATGACGGGCGGGTCGTGCTGGGGTTCAAGGCACGCAAGAGCTGGCGGCTGGTCGAGGTGACCGCCTGTCCGGTGGCCGATCCTCGACTGGTGGCAGCCTTTCCGGCGCTGGCGCGAGTGGCCGGGGCCTTTCTGGAGCATCCGAAATCCGCCCCGACCCTGCATGTCACCGCGACCCTGACCGGGCTGGATGTCGATGTGACCGGGGTTGAGCGGCGCTCGGGCGGACTGTCAACGGACGCCCGGATGCGGGCCATCGCAGCGGCGGCGGAGGGCGGACTGGCGCGGCTGAGTCTTGCCGGAGAGGTCCTGATGATGGAACGCCAGCCGAAGGTGGCCTTCGGCCCGGCCACCGTGCCCCTGCCGCCTGGCGGATTTCTGCAGGCGGTGCCTGAGGCCGAGGCCGCCATGGTCGCACGCACGGTCGAGGTGGTACGCGGTGCGAAGAAGATCGCGGACCTGTTCTGCGGGTCGGGGACCTTCACCTTTCCACTGGCGACCGTGGCCCCGGTGCTGGCGGCGGACGGCTCGGCAGCAGGGATCGCGGCGCTGAAGGCGGGGATCGGCACCGGGCCGGGGATGAAGGGGATCACCGCGGAGGCGCGCGACCTGTTCCGCCGCCCGCTGGCCCCCTATGACCTGCGCGGCTGTGATGCCGTGGTGCTGGACCCGCCGCGGGCGGGCGCGCTGGAGCAGACCCGGCAACTGATCGGAACGAAGGCGGCGGTCGTGGTCGGGGTGTCGTGCAACCCTGTGACCTTCGCCCGCGATGCCCGGGTGCTGATTGACGCCGGCTTCCGGCTGGAGCGGGTTACGCCGGTCGATCAGTTCCTGTGGTCGGCCCACGTGGAATTGGTGGGGGTATTCCGGCGATGACCATGAATGACAACCTGCCCGACAAGGACGAGGACGAGGACGGTGACGCTGAAGGCGGCGGCGGTTTCGATGCCGAGGACTGGACCTGGCTGAAACCCTTTACCGGGGCGGTGGCGACGCTGGACGACGTGCAGGCCCGCCGGGCGGTTTTCGCCCTGGCCGATACCGACGATCCGTGCCCGATCGTGATGGACCTGCCACAGCCGGTGATCTGGTGGGACGAGGACGGCGAACAGGCTGCGGTGGCGGTCCAGGCCGAGACCCATCTGGGTCCGGACGGCGAGGAGATGGAGGTGCTAGGCCTGATCCTGCCCGACGGCGGCGGGGCCGTGGCTCTGATGGAGGATGTTGACCTGGTCGACGCCACCGATCCGACCTGGCGCGATCTGGTGACCAACGCCATCGATCCGGCAGCGGCGAACGACTAACTCAGGAGACCTTCCCCCGAAATGGGGGAAGGAAGATCAAAGAGGTCGCCCTGCAATCGGGCATCCGCCGGCACGCGGAACTGCATCTCGTCCAGCGGTCGGCGCGGGGTGTTGAGGCTGTAGCGTTTGAGTGCGGCCTTGAAACGGGCGGCAATCAGGTCGGCGACCGGGCCCGTGCCCTTCATCCGCTGCGACCAGTCGGGATCATAGTCCTTGCCGCCGCGGGTCTGGCGGATCAGGGACATGACACGGGCCGCGCGGTCGGGGCGGGCGTCGGCCAGCCACTCGCGGAACAGCGCCTTGATCTCCAGCGGCAGGCGCAGGGTGACATACATGGCCGAGGTCGCGCCGGCCTTCGACGCCGCCTCGAGCACCGCTTCCAGCTCGTGGTCGTTCAGGCCGGGAATCACCGGGGCGAAGCCGACGCTGACGGGGCAGCCCGCGTCGGCCAGTCGCGCGATGGCTTCCAGTCGTTTCGCCGGGGTCGATGCCCGCGGCTCCATCGTTCGGGCCAGTTCGCGGTCCAGGGTGGTGATGGAGACACAGGCCGAGGCCAGTCCCGTTCGCCCCATCGGCCCCAGTATGTCAGCGTCACGGGCGATCAGCACCGATTTGGTGATGATGCTGAACGGATGCCGGAACCGCTGCATCACCTCAAGGATCGAGCGGGTCGAGTTCAACTCGCGCTCGATCGGCTGATAGGGATCGGTATTGCCGCCTATGTGGATGCGTTTGCAGATGTAGCGGGGCCGGACGAATTCCTGCTCCAGCAGAAGTGCGGCCTCGGGTTTGAAGAAGAGGCGGCTCTCGAAATCCAGACCCGGGGATAGGCCCATGAAGGCATGGGACGGACGCGCGTAACAGTAGATACAGCCATGTTCGCAGCC
>Ga0105055_10009815_pt1 | contig 12135 bp, 15 predicted proteins | sample BON03_FD_78090 | JGI IMG/M metagenome (GOLD analysis project Ga0105055, IMG submission 78090) | Freshwater microbial communities from Lake Bonney liftoff mats and glacier meltwater in Antarctica - BON-03 | ecosystem: Environmental > Aquatic > Freshwater > Ice > Glacier meltwater | place: Lake...
GGGGGGGGGGGGGGGGGGGGGGGGGGGGGGGGGGGGGGGGGGGGGGGGGGGGGGGGGGGGGGGGGGGGGGGGGGGGGGGGGGGGGGGGGGGCGCAGGGCAGCGGATTGACGGTGGTGATGGATGAGGGCTGCCGAGGAGGAGGAGGCAGGGAGGGAGGAAGGGAGGGAGAGGGCAGCTTGCATTTGGAGGAAGCTTTTGGTTTGGTCTGAGAGCGTGCCCCACACTTCGAGGAGCCGGGTGAGGTCTTGCTGAATGACGTGCTGCTCGTCCTCCTCCTCTTCCTCCTCCTGGTGCTGCTGCTGTTTCTGCTGCAACTGCTGCTGCTGGTGGTGGTAAGGGTGATGGTGGTGGTGGTTGACGTCGTCGTCTGACTTGTTCTCGGAAAAGGCCCGTTCTTGGGACTCGGCGGCGAGGAGGGCGCTGGGGAGGGAGGTAGGGAGGGAGGGAGGGAGAGGTGAGCAAGAGATTACAGGATGAAGCAATACACACCAGGCATATTATTCCTTATCCACCGCGAGGGGCGGAGGAGACAAAGGGAAGGACAGAGAAAGGGGAACGCACGGGTACTAGCGGTGAGATCATTCCACAGGGGAGAGATCGTGGGAGGGAGGAAGGGAGGGAGGGCGGGAGGGAGGGGAGCCAGAGATAGCAGCAGGGTGGACGTACCGATAAGTCATCCCAATCGCGTCCGCGTCCGAGGCAAAACTGTCGGGATGCATGCTTGTACTGGGAAGGGAGGGAGGACGGGAGGGCGGGCGGGCGGGAGGTCTCTGTCCTGGGGTGATCTTGGGTTAATCGGCGGGTCAGGCGCTAATTTAGCCGGACTTGTCGTCGTCGTCGTCGATGATGTTGTTGTTCTTGCTACTGAATCACACACGCACACAAACAGAAACACTACGCTTAGCCGTCGTCGTGGTAGTAGCACAAGGAGCAGCACTAGCAGGAGGACCTAGAAGGAGTAGGAGCAGGAGCAGCACTTTTGTTCCTCGAACAAAGCAAGGCCGGAGTGCGAGAAAGATGCCGCTTCCTGTGGGCATAAGCATAAGGAGAGAGGGTGTGTGGAATGTGCGTGAGCTAAAGCAGCAAAATTGCGGCATTTATGTAGACGTGGGCGTAAATGTGCCGTGGTCAGCCGCATGAGAGCAAGATCTTGGGGGGCGCTTGGCGGCGGGGCGGCGCAAAAGTGCTGCTAGTGGTGAATGGGGAGGATCGAGAGCCTCTCTAAGCCCGTGAAATGCACATAATTATGACTGTGAAGGAGTGTGGAGAGAAGGAGGACAGCCGTGAGTCAAGAGCAAGCCTGCTCGAGGTACAGCTCAAGCGCACAGCAAGTCAAGAGGAGGGCAACACAACGAAGAGCACACGTCACGAAAAGCGAAGGACTGGCTCCCGCCGCCGCCCCTCGATCTTTTTGGGTCAGTCCTGCTCATCAGCCCATCTGATGCAGCATGTGCAAAGTAGACGCCGAGGTGTCGGACACGGCCTGTCATATCCATGGGCCAAATTCTAGTTTTTATTTTGCCTTGCAGCCAGTGTGAATTTTGCGGCGCTTTTTGCGTGGCTACGCTGCAGGTGTCCGACGGCGTGACTCGACTGACGAGCTGTTCTCAAGATCGACCGAGGCCTCCGCGAGTGCAAGCATGGTGCTTTTGGGTTCAACCAAGCCAACAAAGCGGCTACTATGGATGAGAAAAGCTAAAAGCAGGCCTTGGAAACAATGCACCTTATGCTCCAGATGCATTTTGGACAAGTGCCTTTCCTTGTCAAAGGACAGGTGTGCGTCGTGTACGGGCAGGTCCAAGCCCGCTGAAAAGGGACATGGGCCGCATGGGCCGAGCATTCTTCGAAAACACACACACCCATGCGCTATACATACGTGCAACACACCGTTGGAATGAACGCTGCTTTGTATCGCACGGCACTCCTTGTTTCGTGGTGCTGATATAGCAGCAAATGCACGTCTCTTTTGTGTTGGGGAAAGGGGTGGGTGGGGAGGTCAAGACTCTTGGAAAACCCGCCTTGTTTTTTTCCCGTGCCACAGGCTTTTATAACGGTGCAAGACCACGAAAACAAAGTGGCAGAACAACGCTCAAACAATATATTCCCGCAGATGCATATGGGGATTTCTCTCTCTTCGTTTGGTCTTCTTCTTTTGCTCGTCTTTTTCGTCTTGTATGTCGTGTATGCCTCCCCTCCCGCACGTGTGAAACGTCATTGCTCCCTTTACCATCCCCTTCACCCTCCTCTTCCTCCCTTCCCTCCTCCTTTTCCTCCCTCCAGCAGTGCCATTTCAAATCTTTTCCAGAGACACAAAGAAAACCACAAACAAGAAGAGAGAATATGAGGGACAAGCACCACCTGTCCCTCCTCTTCTCCTTTTGCGCTCCTCTGCTCCGAGATAGAAATGGTTGACCCACCAACACGACCAGCATTCCCGTAGAGTTCTCAAATTCCCCTCTTTCCCCCAATCCACCACAACAGGCAATCCTTGCGCCCATCTCCTCCTTCCCACCCCTCCCTCCCTCCCTCCCTCCCTCCCTCCCTTACGCACTGTTGTAAGGCAAGTACTTATTCTCCCAATGCTTCCTGCTCTTAAACACAAGCTCATACATAAAAGCAGCCCCGACACTCCCCGTCAACGGCCCAAACCAAAACAACCAGTGATCCTGCCAGATACCCGCCACCGCACTCGCCCCAAAGCTCCTCGCCGGGTTAATCGAGCAGTTATCAATGCCAATCATCCCAAAATGCATCAACGTCACCGACAACCCAATAGCCAAGGGCGCAAGCGTCGGCATATGAAATACCTCATCCCCCCTCTCCGTGTCAATCGCGCAGAAAACCGTAAAAACAAGGACAAAAGTCCCCATGAACTCAGCCAAGAACGCTCCTCCAAGCGTCACGTCCGGCCCAATGAAATTAACCCCTCCGTTGTACCTATCGAAAATCTCAGGGGACACATGCCTCGCCATGGCAGCACCAATCGTCGCTCCCAGCAGCTGGGCGAGCACGTAGCACACAGCACGGAACAAGGACATTTTACGCGTGATTGCCAAGCCGAGGGTCACGGCTGTTGGTTAGGGAGGGAGGGAGGGAGGGAGGAAGGGAGGGGGAGGGGGAGTCACTAATGATGGTTGCTCCAAGCAACAGCAGCTGCGCGAGGAATAGCATGGTCCTCCCCTGTTACCTCTGGCCCTTCCTCTCTCCCTCCCTCCTTTCCTAACGTACCAGGGTTGAGGTTCGCACCAGAAATCCCGGCGAAGGAGTACACAAGCACCGTGATGGTCAGACCGAAACACAACGAAATGTTAGTGACAGCAGCGGGTTGCAACCCATTCAAATTGAACATGACGCAGGTAAGGCAAATGTAGAGGAAGAGGGCCGTGGCGACCAGCTCCCCGGCGACGGCGCGCCAGAAGAGAGGAGAGCTGTGTGTGTGTGTAAAAGAGAAGGGGAGGAGGGAAGATAAGGAAAGGGGTCAGGTAAGGCAGGTTTAAAGGAAGAGGGCGGTGGCTACCAGCTCGCCGGCGACGGCGCGCCAGAAGAGGGGGAAGCTAGGGGGGGAGAAAGAGAGAGGAGGAGGACATTGAATGAAAAGGTAGAGAGGGGTTAGTCAGTCAATTACAATACAGTGGTGGCAAGCCTGCGTAGCAGAAAGAGTTTGCTCTTTGTCAGGCTTGCTAGGGGGCTGTCACATACATACATCGAAAGGTCCAAGCAAGAGGCTTCTCTCTTGTGGTGCGCGTCTTCTCCGCCAGCAGCAGCAGCAGCAGCAGCAGTGCCGCGCATCACACATACACACACACACACCATCCCTTCCACGTACACCCACCCACCGACACACACACACACACACACACACACACACCACACGTACCGAATCGTCTTGGCGGGGCTCTGGAAGTTAAAGCCAAACTTGAAATCAAAGTCATTCATTTCCCCTCCCCCTGCGGAAGCCCCGCCCGTCTTGGCCCTAGCCTTTTTGGCAACAGGCGCGCGTCTGATGGGTGCCTCCGGCCCCTGCTGGCTCAGGTCGATCGGAATGCCAATCTGGTCCGAGGATGCCATGGGTTGGGACATTCTTGTGGTCACTTGCTGCTTGGTGGGTGTGTGCTTGTGTTTTGGCTTGGTGGACGATTGAAGACCTGTGTGATTTGTGTTGGGTTGGGTTGCGGTGGAGGGGGACGGGAATGGGGTGAATCGACGGAGAGCGGGGACAGTGTGGTGGTGCTTGCACGCAGGGTGTTGATGGGTGTGGTTGTATGTGTTGCCGGCGTGGGCAGGCGAAGGAATGGAGAGTCGAATGTGGCATGGGCAATAAGGCATGGCATCACCAGCATGGGTTTTGGGGTGGGGGGGCAGAGAGCTGGCCCATAGAGTCGTGCTGTGCGCACGGCACCCACCACCCCCACAAACCAGGCATATGAGCACCACCACGGACGATGGGTGCTCAGAATGCCAAGCTGTACAGGCTGTGACAGACAGGCAAGCACAAGCACCCCACCCACCAAAAACAAGGCATCATCATCAGCATCATCATCATGGGTGCTCGAGGTCGAGGCAGATGGAGTAACCGAACGCGAGGTAACGTCGAGCCGTTGAAATGGCCCGCCCTGCAAAAATCTCGCGCCAGGGATCCACGCAAGGAACAAAGGAGACACTCCATGCGTCGAGATCTTCTTCGCTGTACAAACACCCTCCCACTTATGTTTGCTGGCTGCTCAAGTCTCATGCTCATTCTCAGGTCTCTCCTCCACCACTCACACCAGACAGGCAAATCCCACCACCACGCACCGCCTCAACCCAGCTCAACCTAGCCCAGGAAGAAACACCCAAGGGCGTCATGCTCCTGCGACCCCCAGCCAGTAATCGTCCCCGCCTCCTTGCTCTGGCCAGACTCGTCGTCCTCCTCCTAGCCGTTGTCTGTCTCCCCACCACCGTCGACGCCCGCCCTCCTGGCCCCAAGCGACAGCAACAACGAGAAGCCCTCGCGAACAAGAAGAAAGCACAAGCACGCTCCTCTTCCTACGAGCCACGCCACAAGGCCTTGCATCGACGCTACCGCAAGGAGCGACAGGCACAGCAGCAACAAGAAGGGGGGCATGGTTATTTTGACTTGGACGGCGTGGTGGAGGAGCGGGCCGTGCTGAGCGAACCCGAGCCATTGACGGACGACACTCCCCCCCCTCCTTCCCCTGAAGACGAAGACGAAGATGAGGACGAAGACGCGGAGGGAGAAAACGAGGAGGAAGCAGCTCCTGCTGGTCTTATTGGGTCGGCGGGGAGCGACAGGGAAATGAAAGAGGAGGAAGAGGAGCAGCCTGTCGTGTCTGCTGCGCCGAAGCCCGAGGACGACGACGCGCCCCCTAGCAAACCACTCCCTGAGCCCCTGCCTCAAGACGAAGAGGAGGAAGATGAAAATCGGGACCTTATCGATGGAGAGGAGACCAGCAGTAGTGGTAATAGCAGCTTCCCTGCAGTGGCGGTGCCTACGCCTGAGTATATGTTGTATAATGGGAAAGGTCCTTTGGTAGTAGATGGAGAAGAGGTAGACGCACAGATGCTGGCGCTGCAGGAGGAGATTGCTACTGTAGGCGATGAGGAAGATAAAGAGCGTGATCTCGCTGATGAAGCTATGGAAGAAGAAAGCAGCAGCAACAGCAGTAGCACTAATAGCAGCTTCCCTGCTGTGACCTACCCTACGCCTGATTACATCTCAAACAATGGCAAGGGCCCCTTGGTGGTGGATGGGGAGGGAGGGAGGGAGGGCGAGGCGGTCCTGCTTAAGCTACAGGAGGACATCGCTGCCACAGATAAGGAGGAGGTGGATGACGACGTGGAGGCCGACGATCAAGGCGACCCCAGCACCAAAAGCAGCAGCAGCAACAACAGTACTGATGCCTTTTCCGACACTGATCTCTTTCCGGACGGAGACAAAGATGTGGGTTGGTCTTATGTGAGCAGCCTTGGGTCCTTTTTCCTCATCGGTGGTTCTTTGGTGGCGCTCGCTTATCACTATTCCCGTCGTACGGGCTTACCGGCCACATTAGCACATAACGCCCAACCTCAGTTCAATATGTCTTCGCCTCGGATTACCTTTGCGTCCGCCACACACTCACCGGGAGGAGGAGGAGGAGGAGGAAGAGGAGGAGGAGGAGGGGGGACCCCACCGCACTTTCACCTAGAGCCGACTTATATGAAGGGAGGGAGGGGTAGGACGGGGTCATCCTCCTCTTCGTCCTTGCCGGCTTCGGTGTCGGGCACGTCGGTCTCTCCTTCCTTTCACCATGGACGGCGAGGAAGTAGTACTAATCCCTTGCAGTTGCAGCATTTGAATCATCACAATCTGGCACAAGGCCCTCCCTCCTCCTCCTCCTCCTCCTCCTCCTCCTCCTCTTCCGATGTAGGTGGAGGAGGGGGAGGAGCAGCAGGGGTGCGAGGGATGAGCATCTATCGCGAAGCCCCTTGTTCGGCCTGTGGGTTACACCCGCGGACGCATGCCCTTGTGCCGTGTTCGCATTTGGTGTGTGAGTCGTGTGCGTCGACGGCCTCGTTTTGTGCCACGTGCAAGAGTGCGGTGGTGAGTAAGAATTGGGTGATGAGTCCGTCGCGGTAGGGAGAGGGTGGAGGAAGGAAGAATAGGTGGGTAGCTCATTCATTCCAGTATTTAAATGAATGAGAGACAGCTTAAAATGTATGTATATGATTACGAGTTACGTGCGTGTGTGGAAAGGGAGGCCAGAGGAGGAGGTAGATGGGCCTAGGAGTGGAGGAGTGTGTGTATGTGTGTATATTGAAAACCAAGCCAAGAAGACAAAAGCCACCTCTATGGGAAAGGAAGGGAGAGGCACAACAAGCAGCAGCAGCAACCAAATGAAGAAGAAAGTACGTGTGTTTTTAATTGAAAAAGAGTTTGCTTTTCTGCTTTCTTGTTCGTGGGTGGCTCGACCTTTTGGGAAAGACGGTCGGCGAGAAGCACCATGATCATCACGTGTGTGCTCATCAGTCTTGTCTTGCCTTGGCAAACGCACTGGCACGAGACCACTATACGCCTCAACACCACAGGCACAAGCTCATTGACTCTATTTCCTCGACGCTGCTGCATTCGTGGCGGCGGATTCCCCTACACAAAACACAGGGCCACGGCAAAGCGAGGGCACCTGGAGTAATAACGTAGGCAGCAACAGACGCAAGGCGCAGGACAGGACACAAGCTACGCCCCGCCGCGCTGATTGAGTAGTCATGGTCCTGCAAGAGCTCGGTGACAAGCTCACCTCGGCGCTGCACCGCCTGCAGGCCACGACGGTACGTACGTTTTTCCATACTCCCCCCTTTGCGTGGTCTCCCTCCCCCACGCCCCTCCCCCCCCATACTCTCTGCGTCTCCGCCCCTACCCCGAGTTAATGAACCACAACGTCCTTGCTGACATCCGTAACGAATTATGCCGTGCTTTCTTGCAGAGTGTCTGAGTCGTTGTCGCCTTTTATAGACCCATCTCACACGACCCCATCGACCCCATCTCTCTCTCCCCTCCCGCCCCTCCCTCCCCTACAGGTCGTAAACGACGACGTCCTCAACACCCTCCTCAGCGAAATTTCCCGGGCGCTCCTCGAGTCCGATGTCAACATTAAAGTGGTCAAGACCCTGCGGAATGCCATCAAAGAAAAGGTCAATCTGGCCGAGGCCCCCGCGGGGTTGAATAGGAGGAAAATGGTCCAACGCGCAGTAATGGAAGAACTCGTCCGCCTCGTCGATTCCGGCACCAAGCCCTATCAGATGAAGAAGGGGAAGGCGAACGTGATCATGTTTGTGGGTTTGCAAGGGTCGGGGAAGACGACGACCATTGCCAAGTTTGCCAATTACTACCAACGGAAGGTATGTGTGCATGTGCCCTCCCTCCCTCCCTCCCTTCTCCCCTCTCTCCTTATGTACTTGTGTGTGTGTTTACGTGCTTACCCTCCCTCCGCTCCTCCCCTCCTCTCTTGTTTCCATTTGTCAAATCGTCTCCTGCTTTCATTCGCTGGTAGGCGCGGCAGCCATACAGAAGCACTTACACTCATACTGACACATCCTTCCTCCCTCCCTTCCTCCCTCCCTCCCTCCCTCCTTGCTTAACAGGGATGGAAGACGTGCATGGTATGCGCGGACACTTTCCGAGCCGGTGCCTTCGATCAGCTCAAGCAGGTAGGTAGATAGGAAGGGAGGGCGGGCGGGAAGGAGGGAGGAAGAGAGGAAGAGTCGAAATGCTGTCCGTCCGATGTTCACTTACGTTTTCTCATATATTTTTTTATATTTTTTTCCCTTCCTCCCTCCTTTCCTCCCCCAGAACGCGACTAAGTTGCGCGTGCCTTTCTACGGCTCTTACACAGAGGCTGACCCCGTGCGAATCGCGGAGGAAGGGGTGGGGCAGTTCAGGAAGGAGGGGTACGAAGTCATTATTGTCGATACGTCGGGCAGGCATAAGCAGGTAGGGAGGGAGGGAGGGAGGGAGGGAAGGAGGGGATAGAGATTGATGCAGTAATGCACGATGCCATGCCAAGGCCGCGTTTGTCACTGCGTAAAGGCCAAGCCGTCTAGGACCAAGCCCACTTTTTCATTACTCACAAATATATAAATAACCCAAATTTATGATGGAAAAACAGGAAGAAGCCCTCTTCGAAGAAATGAAAGAAATCCAAGCCGTCGTCCAACCCGACAACGTCGTCTACGTCATGGACGCCACTCAAGGGCAAGCCGTCTACGACCAAGCCCAATCCTTCCACGCCGCCTCCACGGTCGGCTCGGTCGTCATCACAAAACTCGACGGCCACGCCAAGGGAGGAGGAGCCTTGTCAGCCGTAGCTGCCACCGGTGCTCCAATTGTGTTTTTGGGGACAGGTGAACATTTCGATGATTTGGACGTGTTTAACCCCCAGAGTTTTATCAGTCGGTTGTTGGGCATGGGCGACATGCGGGGATTCATGGAGGAGATGACGAGTACCCTGAAGGAGGGGGGGAGGGAGAAGCAGGAGGCCATGGCGGCCCGCCTGGTCAAGGGGCAGTTTACCTTGCGGGATATGTACGAGCAGTTCCAGACGGTGATGAAGATGGGGCCCTTGTCCAAGGTCATGGGCATGCTGCCCGGCTTTCCCTCCTTTTTGATGGGGGGGGAAGGAGGGGGAGGGCAGGACGAGGCGGCGACGGGGAAGTTGAAGCGGTTCATGACCATGATGGACTCGATGACGGACGCCGAGTTGGACGGGAAGGTGGACCTGGGGAAGAGCGAGAGTCGAGTGAACCGGGTGGCAAGGGGTAGTGGGGTGCACCCGATGGAGGTGCATTTCTTATTGAAAACGTATGCCCAGTTTTCCCAAATGTTTAAGAAGATGGGGCCGATGATGATGAAGGGCGGGGACGCGGGCATGCAGAAGCAGATGGCGCGGAACCCGGGGGGCGTCATGAGTCAGTTGCAGAAGGCCATGGACCCAAGGGTGTTGCAGCAGATGGGGGGCGCCAAGGGGATGATGGACATGATGAAGGCCATGGGAGGGGGAGGAGGACCTGGAGGGCCAGGAGGGATGGGCGGGCTGGCGAACATGCTGCAGGGCATGGGGGGGATGATGGGTGGTGGGGGAGGAAGAGGAGGGATGGGAGGAGGACCAGGAGGAGGGATGGACCCGGCCCAAATGAAGCAGATGGAGGAGATGATGAAGAGCATGGGCATGGGGGGAGGGGGAGGGATGGGTGGTGGAGGGTTTCCCTTTGGGTAATTAGGGCGCGTTTGAGGGGGGTTGGAGGCTTAAGAGAAAGAGACGTGGATGAAAAGAAGAAGAGAATGGAAACATACATAGGATGGAAATGAAACGCGGCAGAAAGCCGTTGTCGCTTTGTGTACTAGCGACTCGTACTTTCCTTGCCACTGTTGGTGGGAAGGGGAGGGAGGGGAGGTCGAGTTCGTGATTGTGGACTGTTTGGCCTGGATCTTTGGCTCCTTGTTGAGACTCTCACTACCTAACGTATGACCTTGTCTGTTGTTGAACTGGATGCCTTATAAGCCCCTGTGCGTCTGCCTTGTAAATTGTCATAGCTAGGTGTTGTGCAGAGGCGCAGAAGCCAGAAGCGAGACGTTGCCAACGGCTAAAGGCCCATTCTCAGCCCATTTGAACCAAAACTCAATGCCACCCATCACCACACCAGCCACCCACAGGCACGGGAGCCCCCTCTAGGCTAGTGGAGCAGGGCTGTACGCCTACATGCCTGAGTCAAGCGGGACCACAACGCTGTGCGGTGTCTTTGACATCCCTGCAGCTGCAGCATCATCAGCATCAATACACACGAGAGGTCTCATCCAGCCACCAACACACACACCACACCGCACACACCTGACACAGGCAGGACCCCATGCGTCCTCCCTTCTTCTCCTTTAGCTCGTCCTGCTGCTAGCGGGGCTCGGCAGCACCATCAGCAACATGCCTTGGCCGCAGCAGCGTCGGCGCCGGGGACCTGCCTCCTCCTTCCTCCTCTCCCTGGTGCTGCTTGCCCTGACCTTGATTCCCACCACCGCCCCGCCCATCAACCCCGCGCAAGACGAGCTGCAGCTCCCGATTATCAAGGAGACGGTCAAGGTCAACCTAGGTCCGAGCGAGAGCAAGGACTACCGGGGGAGTGCCTTGTGCCATGTAGGGGACTTGGACGGGAACGGGGTGGATGACCTGGTCTTGGGTGCGTACGGCGACGACATGACGGCTCCTGACGCCGGGGCGATCATCATATTGTATTTACGAAAGGACGTGGAGAACCCGGTGATAAGCTGGCGAAAGGTCACGTCGGGCGTGGGTGGGCTCAACACCCGCCTGCAGGCCTTGGATTATTTTGGGGCAGCCGTCGCGGGGATTGGGGATGTGGACGGCGATGGCATGTCGGATATGGTGGTGGGTGCTTTGGGGGATGACGAAGCCGCATTAAATGCAGGAGCGGTGTATTTGCTGTATATGCAGCGGGATGCCGCCACGCCCGTAGCTTCCTTTGTGAAGATCACGGGGGGCAAGGGAGGCTTTGATGCGACCATGGCCCAAAACTCGTACTTTGGCTCGTCGGTCGCGTACCTCGGAGACGTGGATGACAACGGCGTGGGCGACATTGCGGTGGGTGCCTATGGGGAGGATAAGCTGGCGGGGGTGGTGTACATTCTGTTTCTGCAGAACTCGGCGACGACGCCCGTGTTGGGCTGGTACAAAGTACGGGCCAAAACGCCGGGGTTTCCGTTCTTCCTCGCGCCCAGCGACGCGTTTGGAGCCTCGGTGGCGGGCATTGGAGACGTAGACGGGGATGGCGTGCCCGATCTGGCGGTGGGGGCTTACATGGACAAGGACTTTCAGCCAGGCGGGGGTGCCGTCTACATTCTGCTGCTGCAGCGACCGGCGGGCGTCGCTCTAGCAGCGGGGGGAGGGGCGACCATCCGGGGCTCGGTCCCGGGGAGGAGCAGTCCAGTGAAGGTGGCGGTGAAGATCACGCCCGGCACGCGTGGGTTTGGTGATACGAGTTTGCAGGCCAATGCATACTTTGGTGCGTCCGTGGCTGGCTTTCGCGACCTGGACCTGGACGGTGTCCCGGAGCTGCTAGTGGGGACCATCGGGGACAACCGCGCGAATCCGAACGCTGGGGCTGTCCACCTCTTGTTTCTTGGTGTCAACACGACGGGAGACGGCTTGCCCATGGTGAAGGAGTGGAGGAAGATCACCACCAACCTCGAGGGGTTCAAAGGCCAGTTGCCTGCCAACACGAACTTTGGGGCTTCCTTGGCGGAGCTCCCAGATTTGAACGGCGACAACGAAACGGAGATGGCCATCGGTTGCTACGTGGCGTCTAATGCCAGCGTCTATTTTCTGTACAAGAACTCCTTGACCTCCATCTTGGATAGCCCTCCGCAGATCTATGCCGTGGCCCCTTCCCTCCTCGACACTATGGGTGGCGAAAACGTGTCCATGGCTCTGTCTATCGATGTCACCACTGTCAACATGGCGCAGCCCTATATCGTGGAAGCATATCTAGGCCTTTCTTCCTGCCTCGAGCCTTCCCTCATACCTTACGAGGACACTGCGGCTATCGCGCGTGCGCTCGGTGGCGGTAAGGGTTCTCGTCTGGTCTCGGCCACC
>Ga0105055_10009817_pt1 | contig 12135 bp, 12 predicted proteins | sample BON03_FD_78090 | JGI IMG/M metagenome (GOLD analysis project Ga0105055, IMG submission 78090) | Freshwater microbial communities from Lake Bonney liftoff mats and glacier meltwater in Antarctica - BON-03 | ecosystem: Environmental > Aquatic > Freshwater > Ice > Glacier meltwater | place: Lake...
ATGTGACGACAATCAGCAAACCACAGTCACTCACTTCGGTGAGAATAAAAGACTGCACCTTGAGAGTTCCAAACAAAACTACTACATTATTTCTTTCTGAGCAATAATAAAAGCAATCTTGAAGCTTTGATCAGAATTGCGTAGTGTAGAATGGGGATTTTCTGGGCATTGTTTTGGGCGCCGAAAAACAAGGAGAAGAAGATGCAAAAACCACATTTCAAAAAAAAAAAACCATCTATTTGTTTTGCCCTCTATTTATTTTACCCTGTAAAAAAAGGGGGAGGGTCACGAACTTTGTGGGTAATAATCAAAGATGATTATAATTTTTCTGGAAATATTCAAAATCGCAAAAATAATCTATACCGTCGATCCGCAGTGCGTAATCACGCGAAATATAATATCAACTACGTGCACACAAGACAACAATTACATCCAAATAATCAACCCCCTTACATGCAGCCAGTGGGGAAAACAAACGTGCTATAGGCCGGCCAAAGGTTAATTCATTCATCAAAAGTGGACTTCTCAGCAATTGCTTCTGACTCGGTTTGGAGGGCGTGGTACCCTGATGCGTGAAGCTTATGTATAAGCATAATCATTCACACGTGCGAGGGATAAAGAGTCACGGTCTCATGAATGATTTCTCTCTCTCTCATATAATCATTCACACGTGATAAGGATAAAGTGTCACGGTCTCATGAATGATTTTCCTCTCTCTCAATCTCTAAAGTTCAGAGCGGTCCCAAAGTGCCTTCAACATCCGGCAGGGCAAAAGTTGATTCACTGTAGGAACATAAAGTGGTGGAAGTAATATTGTAACTTTAGCAAATACAGCTTTTGCTAAAATCAGTGTTCCCTTTACTCGAATACAAAAGCTTGCCTATATATATATATGTATATATGCATATATATTTATATATGTATATATATATATATATTAATAGGGTCTTCATATTCGGGCATTTTGAAGTATAAGGAGTGCAAAGGTGCATCTTGACTCTTTGTGGGCGCCCGAGGTGTCCATACGGCCGAAGCTTGTCCGTGTCTCTCCAGCGATGGCCCGGACCCAATGTTTGGTGACATCATAGTAGAGGGGGGGATTGCGCGTGTTACTCCATCTACGTGCCCTGCATACCCTGTGTGCCAGCCAACAGCGTTACGCAGCGCCTAGTATATCACCGATTGATGACTGGGACCTCTTCAGAGTCTTAAGTCCCCTGGAATGGGCGACGGCGGAGATTGGAGAGCTTGTCTAGGTGTGTTAAGCAAAGGGAATTCTCAGAATATGCCAGGGTTCATTGGCCAAATTCACCTCCTGCATCCTTGGGATACCCACCAACTGTTTTCAATTAAAAACTCTACTATCTGAGCACTGGACCACAAGGGGTAGAATAAGCAAGCCAGAAAAAAGAGGGGAAAACGTACGTTAGGCGCCCATACAGAAAGTGGAAGGTGTTTTGCGGGCATTCGTGGATGGGCACAGCGTAGGATGAGGTAAACGTCGCATTAGATTGACTCGTGACACAGTGCACTCACTGGACACAACTTGTTCATCTTACTTGAGATATCAGGGGCGTTATTGATGTTTGGTGTAAATACCAGACAGTAGCCTTGACCTTGTTTGATGACCACTTGAGTCGCTTTTCAAGTTTCCTTTTTAATAGAGATTGCACGCTTCGGGAAAGTGTTAGGAACTTGCCTATCAAGCACATAGAGCTTCCAGCAAAGCTACTAGACTATTTCTTACGAAGTAATAAAAGCAAAATCAATCAATAGAGAACACTGTAAGATTCTTGACCACCCTCGTTCTAAACTTATATATGCTAGCGCTACCGTTTTCATGGTCTCTGACTCTTTGTCTCTTGACACTAGAACGTGGCAAAAGAGTTCGAGCTTCGAGATCAGAGAACAGAGAAAAGACCATGCAGGTGGGATAGGCTGTACTATTGTAACGTCAGGAAAGCAACTTGGTCGTATTGAGGTTCGTTGCAATGCACCTGCGCTCAACAGCTCAGCCTAGACTGCTCTGCGCGGCGTTGACGAGCTCGGTGATTTGCCTAAATTTGGCAAGCTCCATCTGCTTGTTGTGAAGCAGAAGGAACTTGCACGCAATTCTCTCCTTCATGTCTTCATTGTGCACATCTTGCACGTAGTACTCCTCGATCTCCCAGGGGCAACCCTCGAGCCTCGAGGGCCCTGACTGTGTACGTGTGAGTGCAATGTACTCTTTGTTGGCACGACGTGCAAGACGAACCACTTGATGTAGCAAGGAACGACGTTCGATGAAATGAGCGGTACCACTGCGGCGCGCTGCGATGAGTTGTTTTTCCATCCTGAGCTCGTCCAGTTGCGCTTGCGCCTGCAGGCTGTGGAGCAGATGGAACTTTCGTGCAACACGTGCCCTCATCTCGCCCCCCTGACTATGCAGATTTCTCACGTAGTACTCTTCAGCTTCCAAACCCTCGAGCCTCAGGGGTGCTGATTGCGTGCGCCGCAGCCGGGCTCCCGAGTCCAGGGCGGCCTTGTTTATCAGGCCCCAGTCACGAGTCGAGGACTCTGCAGCTTCGAGTGTCTTGGAAACACTGGACGAGGCGCCAAACGGTTGGCCAAGTTGGCCAACCTGGAGGAAAGGTAGCATCTGCGCTGCGGATCACCACAGCTGAACGACTCGGCAGGCTGCTTAACGGCGCGCGGAGACAAACGGAGACGGTCTATAGTAGTAGAGTGCTTATGCGTACATGATGTTTTTTCGAATGACGTTCGAAACGTGACCGTCTTGCTTCAAAAATCCATTTTAATGATTTCGAACAGAATATTGATAAAACGAACTCTAACCACGAACAGGTCCATCTAGTATTTCGGGCAATGCGCTTTTGGCTAACTTCAAAACAATTGCTTTCAGCACATCGCCCAATTTCCCACTAGGTGGGCTGTGACTTAGGCGACACATGAACAGAAGGGATAAGGAACACACGAGGAAACATGACAATAGGAAGTTCAGTTACACTGTAGTTCATGGCAATAGAAGGAAGTTTTATGTTTTTTTTAAAAAAACATCAAAAAATGTTTTGACTCCCGTTTTACCACGGCTTATCATTTGAAATGAAACGTTCGATTTAAGTCAGCATCTAATCATGACAAGTATGTTTAAAAATTCTGAAAAAACATTTTGATGTTTCTTGCTGAGGTTACTCCAACACTCTTAAATGAAAAAAAAAATTGAAAAAAAACTCATCCATGTCATGCATAGCGCTGCCCCTCGCTGCACCCCCTCGCCCTGCTGTCAACGTGGATGTTGGTGCACCCAGCGTCGTGCCATCTTCTCATGCTAATCATGCAGGTGCCTCTGGAGAGGTAGATGATTGTACACACGCTGCCGGCCGCGGGCGGCGTCGCGGCCTCAGAATTGCTTGCAGCCAATCTTGGTGGTGGTGTCGCCGCGTGCCCGTATTTGCGCGAACGATGACGCACAGAGTGATGACGATGACGACAACGAGGCGAGCGTCCTCGAAGCCATCCTTGGCCGCCAGGTGGGTCAACGCGAAGACACGGCCTATGACGAGGATGAAGCACACGAGGGTTCATTCCACGCTCTCGCACTCTCTCCCTCTCCAACCATTTGCCGAGGTTTCAGGATCAGGGGAACCTACAACTAGACCGACACCTAGACCGACAACTAGATTGACACCTTGACCATGGACACCAACACCTACAACTGCATCAATATCGGCACCCACCACAGCCAACATGAATTGGAAGCTACTCTGCAGGGGGCTTCTGTTCAAGAACACCGTCCGCAGCCGCTGCTGTATTTTCCTGCTTCACAGCTGGCGGCGCAAGTACTTTTTCCGTGCGCCGCTGCGCAACATGACGCAGCTCCACCATAGCAAAACAGTGAAGTACAGGCGCACGTGCACTCACACAGCGAACATTCGAACTTTCCACGCCCACAAGCGCAGCGTCCAGCATCCTATTACAGCTGCAGCGAGGGTGGTGTGAATTAAATTACCATTTGCCCTCTTGACGAGGTTATCCCTTCCATAAACACTCTCTACTACTGGTCACGAACAGTACAATACCAGGTTGAGTGGCTGGAGCCAGTCGACGAGGCGCTACATCGATGATGCTCCTGCAACGAGACCAGCTGTGCTTCTGTATATTTGATGGTGCTGTACCTCCTAACTTGAGTCAGCCCCCCTGAAACTCGTGAGTCAGCCCCCCTGAAACTCGAGGGTCTGGGGGCTGAAGACTACGTGCGAAATCTGCTCAGTGAGGATGGCGACATGAGGGAGCGTGTTGCACGAAAGTCCCATCTGCCCCACGGCCTGCAGGCGCAAGCGCAACTGGACGAGCTCAGGATGGACAACACACTGTATCATGTAATTCATGTGGCAGTGGCACAGCTCATTTCATCGAGCAGCGTTCCTTGCTACAACAAGTGTTTGGTCTGGCCCGTCGTTCCAACAAAGCAGAGCGCATTCCCCGTGACAGGCACGCAGTCAGGGCTCTTCACTCGAGCCTTAGCCTCGTCCACGCTTGGGGGTTCCAAGACACTTCGTCTTGCTGCAGCTTGGGAGCCTCAATCCTCGACTCGTGGCAGCGGCCTGAGGAAGGTTGATTCGGGCACAGGAATGTTACCTTACTGGTTAAGTCACGACGTCTCTATTTCACTAAAATATGTATAATCAGTAATGTGAGTAAAGATGAATTCACTACCTGCCAATTCTGAAATGTAGGATGGACCTGTTCATGGCTAGAGTTCGTTTTCTCAATACTGAAGCTTTACATGCAGGAGTCCTTGACTCGTGACTGGGGCCTGATAAAGAAGGCTGCCTTGGACTCGGGAGCCCAGCTGCGGCGCACACAGTCAGCCCCCCTGAGTCTCGAAGGGTTGGAGGCTGAAATTTCCACGCGAAATCTGCTTAGTCAGAGGGACGAAATGAGGGCGCGCATTTTACGAAAGTTCCATCTGCTCCACGGCCTGTAGGCGCAAGCACAACTAGACGAGCTCAGGATGGACAAACAACTCACTTCAGCGCGCCGCAGTGGCACCGCTCATTTTATCGAATAGCGTTCCTTACAACGTCATGTGGTTGGTCTCGCCCGTCGTGCCAACAGTGAACAAGAAAAGAGCACATTCATATTCACAATGTCAGGACGTCAGGGCCCTCGAGGCTCGAGGTTTGCCCCTAGGAGATCGAGGAGTACTACTACGTGCAAGATATGCACAGTGAAGATATGAAGGAGCAAATTGCGCGCAAGTTTTATCTCCTTCACAGCAAGCAGGTGGAGCTTGCCAAATTTATGCAAATTGACGATCTCATCAGCGCGAAGAATAGATTAGGCTGAATTGTGAGGGGCAGGTGTATCCTCAAGTTGCAACAAACCTCGATACAATCTTGCTGCCTGTTTCTTTGCTAGAGACAAAGGCCTAGCACACACACACACACATACACACACGCACAAAAATGACAGCACACCGAGATCTCAAATCTAAAAAGATTCGAGCAAATAGAGCTTTCAGCAAAGCTACTAGACTATTTGGAGTAACAAAAACAACATCAATCAATTCTCACGTAGAGTCTGACTGGCTGAGGATGCGACTTGTATAGGGCTTGCGTAAGTCCAGGGATGCGAGCCAACCCATCAACTTGTAGAAGTGTTAACCTCAGATGGTCTGTAGAGTGGTTCTAGGCGGTGGTTTACCTTTAGTGGGACCGCAGGAAGAGCTACACGGCCCGAGTGGATATACTCCCAGGGGTTTACTTCGTGCACAAGACGGGAAGCGAAGAAAGGATTTTCGGGGTTTATAACAACGCACAAACAAACAAACAAAAAAACCCACCTGCATTATATTTTTCCTGATCTCTGATCTCGATCTCGAAGCGAATCTCAAGTTCCCTTTTCCACCTGGAAAAGAGATCAGAAACCAGAAAGACCGTGACGTGGAAAAAAGACCAAAGACGAAGATCGAAATCAAATTCAAAGATCAGAAAATTGCAAACAAGTTGACCCTGCTGAATATGCGGAAGACTAAATCACGGGCAAGAATCTTGTCACAGAATTGACTCAAACCTTCCGAAGTTCCCAAAGTTTGTAAATTCCATTGCTATCTTCAAACAATAAAAGCGACTCAAGTTGTCATCAGGCTGAACAGTAACACTTTTTGTTCACGTGTTCGTCAACTTCGATTGACTGATCCGTTTTTCGTACTCTTCTTGGGGCAGCCAAGATCACAAAATGCCAAATAGCAGCACAATTTCCAGGAAAGTCTGCAACTTGCTCTGTTTCATCTCGAGATTTCAGTGTTTAATCTCGAGATGAATGGGCCAGACGTTGTTGCACCCCTCGTTGTTGCAGTGTGTTGCACCCCTTTTCTTCAACTATGAGCCTGGGGCTATGTGCATGGTTATGGTTATCCAGCAAATGCTCACAAACTGCGTACAGGCCAATGATGATGGTCGGTGAATACCTCCACACATCAATCTTTATCTCTCAATCAGACAGGACATGCACCCTCATTCTTTTTTTTTTTCCCTCCGTATGTACGAAGAAACTCCATAATTACAAAAATCCCGTCTTTACAGACCAGAAATTTATCTTCAAAAATGTACAAAAAACGTCAAAAAAATAACGTGGGGCTGCGCCCCGCACCCCCTTTCCCCCCACCCAAGAGGGTGCTAAATGTTTGGCCGCAGTGAAACTGGATAACCATAACTGTGCACATAGCCCTGAGTATGAGAAAGAAAGGAAAAACCTGAAATCAGAGTCGGAACTAAAAATAAAAAGAATCGGAAAGAAACATGGCCACACGTCTGTCCCGGGCCAATTCTTTTGAACTCCAGTCGTACTTGCTCCCGCTCCGCGACCGTTACGTCTACTTGAAACAAGGACAATGATCAAAGAATTTAGAACAAGGAAGAAAAACAAGCACACAAAATTTGCTACCATGAAGCGTAATAAGACGACTCAGCCTCAATCATATTTAATTTCCTAGAAATTGATTGTTATTGCTTTTCTCACTCCATAAGAAATAGTCTATTAGCTTTGCTGGAAGAAGATACTACAGTCTGACAGTCAGTTGAAATACACTGAGAAACTGTTCTTACGCAAATTGATGCAAGTTGACGAGACTGTGACGTGCTGTGATGCAGAGAAAAAGAGACTCCTACGTGAGAACGGAAAATGCAAACATAGAAAAGAACGACAAAGCTTTCAACGATATATAGTAAAGAGATGTAAAGAGAACTTGAAAGAGTGAGATATTTGAACGAAATGGCATGTCTCGGAGACAATCACATTTCTGAGTTTATTTTGTAACACCTTACAGCTTGCGGTTAGCTCCGTTACGAACGAATCCAATGAATTCAAATGAATTCCAACAGACAAAATTATGGCATGCAATCCTTCTAGAAGCGCGCAAAACTGTAAATTTGAGGAAATTGTTTATTAAAAATGAAATCTCAGTCACATTCCTCAGATTCTACAGAAATAGCAATCCCACTTATTCTTTCTGGTTATTCTTCAGATTCTATGTGGGATTTGGTCCAAATCCATTAAAGCCAAAGAACAAAAGAAACACCCCAGAAAGGAAAAAACGAAGGGGAGTACTCTTCCTCAGAATCTATTGGAGTAGTAAGGAATGGTATGAATGCAATTCTTTTTCCTCCCCGGATTCCCGGCCCGGGCATTGGATCACGATTATCATTTACTGAATATATAATGAAGACTCATCGTTTTCTCAGTCGTCTGTGCTAGGAGACCACTCACTGTAATACAAAATCTTCGCCGGCTCAACACTGAACCTGAGTATAAGCTTCCTGTTTTTTCTGATGGCCAAGTTCTGAATCAGCTTTTGAGCTCAATAACTTTGACGGTCACCAAACCATTCCCAACCGTTTCCAAGTCTTGGAAGCGTGGCTGTCACTGTGAGGAGGGAGGGGGCCCGTGACAAAGAGGAGGGTTTCTTCAACAAAGGACTCAGTGTGAAAAAGCAGGAGCAGCTCATAATGAGCGTTTGCCAGTGGACTGAGGCGCAGGTGCCAATGGAAAAGGAGCCTGAGGAGGAGGAGGAGCCAGCTTGAACAGAGACTCTGTTCAAGCTGAAGTGACAGCATGTGCAGTCATCACTGTAGTTACTTTGCAACAGTATTGTGACTTATATTGCAATAAAAGTTTCGTTGATGAGTTTGCGTTTGTCGCCGCTCCCACACAATCCCATCCCCTACGTTTTAAGTTGTTCAAGGCTTGCTCATCGTGCATTGCACACGAAGCGAATGCAGACATTTTCTTTTCAAATTTTGGCAAGTTTCCAGAATACCCCGCGGTATTTTCAAATGTTTTCGTCGACATTTTTTGGACCCGATCATCATGGTCTTGTTTTCCTTTTCACCTTTAGGGGCATCACAGATCCCTTGTTGGCCCTGTTTGGGGCCAATCGAAAACCTGCAACACTGGGAGGTTGCCAAAACAAGAGAGTATGCAGTGAGATGCAAAGTAGGTAAGGCGGCACTGGCAAAGCAGCATGCGTCATCATGATGTACGCAGTAATTTGGTTTTGGGCATTTCTTTCTTCCTTCAAAATTCGTCCCCAGTATCAGGACCTTCGACAGACTCAGGCTAAGGGAACTTGAACTAAAGCAGGGCTTTTCTGGATTTCTTTTCCTTCCAAAAACCATTCTTCGTACCACTGAGCTGAGTCTGAAAACCCGACAAAGCGTGACCACATGTTGGAAGAAAAAAAGAAACCCCACACTTGCACACGAAGTCAAACACAGGCTAATGTGTCTAAGCAACAAACATTCTCGATCAGTAATTGCAAAAAGTCTCCCTTTTAGAGACCCCGGATGTTTGTTGATGTTAGTAGCCTTCTCGAATTCGAAACAAAGAAAGCAAACCCTGTCGAGTGTTCGCCTCACAAGGAAGAAACAACACCCTCACATACTTGGGATACGCACTGTCACTTTTCAATAAAAACTTTGCTCGTAAAGAGAGTGGGGAGGGGAAAGAGCTCGAAAGCGAAAGAGAGGGGGTTAGCAGGCAGTGCACGTGGGCTCGGGTAGTCTCTGCTTGCAGAGCCTCAAGAGCGAGAGAGTAGAGGAATGCAAGGAAACAGGGGAAAGTGAAACGACAGACAAATAGATAAGCGCAAGAGTCTTATTGAATCAAGTGTTGAATACAAAGGTATACTCTCCTCGCAGACTTTTGTTACAAATATCTGTGTTTGGTGGGAAGCACTCTCTAATCTCTACCTCGTTTTGTCCCTCGCACCCCCCGCCTGTTTCTCCTTCTCTCGCGTTCTATCCCTCCCTACTCTGCTACTTCTTCCTCATCTTCCTCCATAGCCTCACCAACATTGAGCTCAAATTCATACTCCTGATCACATCCAGCCCACGCATCACACATGAAAAACAGCGTCAGGTCATGCTTGCCAACATTTTCGGGCGCGTTGAATTCGAGTTTGATCGTGGCCTTGCGCTGGAGCGTGACCCTCTTGATTGACAGCAGGGAGTTGGTCTTGGCGTCTCCCACCAACAGCCACCACGCCTCTTCCTTGTCTTTCGGGTAATGCGGCGCATGGACAGCACCGAGCTCCACTTCGTTCTCGCGCTCCAACTTAACAACCATCTGTACCTGCTCGCCTGCTGACACCTCGTCGGCATCCACCACCTCGTACTCGAGCGAAACGTTGGGATACCTGTTGCACACAGCAGCGAGGGAGGCCAATTTGTTCTCAGACATATTCAGCAATTTGTTGCGGTCCTCATCCTCCATATCCATCAAATCAAAAACCGTCTCCACGCCAGCTTCGCCAGCCTTTTTGGCCACTTCCGCGGTCACACCTGGAAGCTGTATCAGGTTGGGAGACGAGTCCCACAGCGCCTGCACAGTCATTTGAGAAACCTCCATGGCGGCTAGCGCAGGTTTGAGCCAGCCGCTGGAACTAAGTACATCTACCATCGCCTGCACCAACCGCAATACTTCCTTGAGCACGGTTTTTTGATCCATGGCCAAGTCGCCAGCGACAGGCATGCGCGACAAATGTGCTTGTAGCAGCAAAAACGCCTTGGTGTGCGGGTCGGTGTACTTGAGCGAATCGTTCGACAGCGGCACGTGCGCTGCCAGCTGCCGCAGCGCCCGCTCCTCCCCTATTTAGTATGTGTGCGTGTGAGACAGAGTGTGCGCGTGTGTGTATGCATGCGATGCTCGCTCTCTCTCTTTCTCTCTCTCTCTCTTTCTTTCTCTCTCTCTCCGTACACCGCGTGAGATATCTCGCTCTCACTCTACACATACAGAGACATATTGCAAACATGTGTAATGCCCGCTCCCCCCCCTCTCTTTCTGTTTGACCGTAACGCATGCGCAGGTGATCGAATTCAGATGCGGAGGTCAGGATTTTGAGGACTGTAACACACAACCAGATACTACAAACACTTCGCAACACACAACAAAATACTACAGCACTTCGCAACACTCTTTGTCGTGGCGCATGGACACCTTAGCGAATCCAGACGCGGAGGTCGGGCCTGCACCACACTGCAACAAACACACTGCAGCACACTACAACACACGGCAACACTGTCTACCGTGGCACAAGGGCAAATTAGAGGATTAGGTCAAAACTGCAACACACGGCAATACACTGCAACACTCTTTACCGTGGATCATGGGCAGGTTATCGAATTCAGACGCTGAGGTCGGCACTGCAACACACTACAACATACAGAACACACTGCAACACTCTTTACCATGGCGCATGGGCAGGTTATCGAATTCAGACGCTGAAGTGAGGATTTCGAGGATGCCCTTGATCTTTGTCTTTTCGTTGAGCGAAGAGTTGAAGAGTTCGATGGTGGTGTAGCGGATGTAGTAGTATGCTGCGATCATGCCCAAATTGAGCGCTGACACGTCGTTGCCTGTTATTCATATCAATGAGTCATGGTACACATATGGATGCGTCATGTTGCACATATGGATGCGTAATATTCAATATATGACTGAGTCATGTTTCAAATATGTGTTTGTCCTGATGCACTTTTGAACGAGTCATGTTACACATATGCCCATCACACACATGATGAGTCATGTTGCACATATGGATGCATCGATTTACACATACGAATGAGTCATGTTGCACTTACACACACACACAGACACACATACACATACACATACACACACACACACACACACACACACGTGTACGCGCACGCGCACGCGCACACTTCCAGACACAGACACAAGGTACAGATATAGACACAGACACTCAGCACACAGACACAGGAAACAGACACAGACACAGATCCCAAGTAACCGAGAACTTGCTCTCTTCGACATCAGTCATGATATATATCCGCATTTACATACACATGTGTTCGAATACATTCGTACCACAGACACATTCAGATCCAAGACACGTTTCTATACACACATATCATACACATGCACATCACAAACACACACACACCGTCATCTTCGACAGCCAAGCACTTGCTCTGCTCGAGATCGGTCATAATATTCTCGACGAGCTCCGAGAGGTGGTCGGAAATGTGCCGATGCGTCGTCCCAGTCATGTTGTAGTAATTGGGGTTCAGCGTCAGACGTCTGCCACACACACACACACACACACACACACACACGACAACGTCAACACCAGGTAATAGTTATTGTTTATATCTGTGTGTGGGGAGGGTGTCATAGTGGTAGCTAGGGTTTAGCGTCAGCCGTCTGCCACACACACACACACATACCTACACACAGTAACGGAACCACCGGGGCAACAGTCAGTGTGTGCATGTGTGTGTGTGTATGTGCGGGGGGTGACGTATTGGATGGCAACAATCTGTTTTCTCCACAAAGAATTGTGCCTCTTTTGGAAAAGAGCCTCGCAAAATCAGGGCTCATGGCTCGGCCTCATTTGCAAAAGAGCACTACAATATATCCATACAAATATATATATATATATATATATATGTATATATATGTATATTATATATATGTGTGTGTGTGTATATATATATATATATATAAATATATTTGTATATATACATACAATATATATATATATATATATATATATATATATATATATATCTGAATATGTATATATAAATATAGAGATATATATCATATATA
>Ga0105055_10009820_pt1 | contig 12133 bp, 9 predicted proteins | sample BON03_FD_78090 | JGI IMG/M metagenome (GOLD analysis project Ga0105055, IMG submission 78090) | Freshwater microbial communities from Lake Bonney liftoff mats and glacier meltwater in Antarctica - BON-03 | ecosystem: Environmental > Aquatic > Freshwater > Ice > Glacier meltwater | place: Lake...
AGTGTTTTATCTGGCGTTGACACCAAGCCTGTTTGGGCCGGTTGCAAAAGGCCTGAAGAAAACCGGACTGATTAACGAAGATGTACGCATCGTTCTGGAAAAGCCGGTGGGTACAGATTTTGAATCTGCTCGTAAAATCAATGATCAGGTCGGCGCCTGTTTTGAAGAAAACAGTATTTTCAGAATTGACCACTATCTCGGCAAAGAAACGGTTCAGAACCTGTTAGCACTGAGATTTGCCAATTCCCTGTTTGAACCCCTGTGGAACCGCAGCAATATTGATCATGTGCAAATCACCGTGGCCGAGGAAATCGGCGTAGGTGGACGCATCGAATTTTACGACCAGGTGGGCACGCTGCGCGACATGGTTCAAAACCACCTTATGCAGCTACTGTGCTTGGTCGCAATGGAACCGCCAACCAGCCAAAGCCACGAAGCGGTTCGCGATGAGAAAATGAAAGTTTTGCGGGCCCTCAAACCCATCTCCGTAGATGAAGTTAAAACTCATACGGTGCGCGGCCAGTATCAGGCAGGTGCTATCAATGGCGAAGCCGTTCCAGGCTATCTGGAGGAATTGGGTAACGATGACAGTCTGACCGAAACCTTTGTCGCGCTGAAATTACAGATCGACAACTGGCGCTGGTCAAATGTGCCGTTTTATCTACGCACCGGCAAACGTCTTAAGATGAAGTACTCGGAGATTGTAATCCAGTTTCAGCGCGTACCGCATTCCATATTTCCCGAATTGAACGAAGCTACCGGCCCCAACCGCCTGAGCATTCGCCTGCAACCTGATGAAGGCGTTAAACTGAGCCTGATGTCCAAGGAACCCGGACCTGGCGGCTTTGATCTGCGCCCGGTTTCGTTGGACCTGAGTTTTGAACAGACCTTTGGCGGCGGCTATCCGGATGCTTATGAGCGCTTGTTAATGGAAGTCATACGCGGCAACCCTGCCCTGTTTATGCGTCGCGACGAAGTCGAATTTGCCTGGCGCTGGATCGATGACATCATCGCTGGCTGGTTGGCAACGAACCAGAAAGTGGAAGGTTATGTGGCCGGCACCTGGGGACCAACAGCGGCATCGTTGCTGGTGGACCGGGACGAGCGCCACTGGTTCCCCAATTAACTAATTATGTCTGATATAGATTTTCAGCAATATCCGAACCGCTCAGCAGCGTCGGTTGCTGCTGCCCAGTTACTGGCATATTGTGTTGAGCGTCAATGGCAGACAGAAAGACGCGCCAGCATTGTGGTCAGTGGCGGCAGCACACCCGGCGAATGTTTTGACGCATTGTCCCGCAAAACACTGCCATGGTCGGATGTTACTGTGGTACCCAGTGATGAGCGTTGGGTGCCGGCCACACACAAAGACAGCAACGAACGTTTAATTCGCGAGCGCTTGTTACAGAACCAGGCCAGTTCGGGTCATGTTTTATCTCTATTCCGTCAGGATTTGGCGACCGCAGATGCCATCACTACAATCGAAGCTGATTTGAATCTCACTGCCCTGCCATTTGCCTGCGTAATGCTCGGCATGGGTGAAGACGGTCATTTCGCCTCTTTGTTTTCCGATTTTGACGGTTTGGATCAAGCACTAAACCCTGAAAATTCAGCTTTGAGCGTGCCCGTAAAAACAGCGTCAAGCCCTTATCAACGAATGAGCCTGACCCTTAGTGCACTGCGCCAGACACAGCAAACAGCGCTACTCATTTTTGGCCAACCGAAACGCCTCGTTTTTGAAGCCGCGCTAAATGGTGACAACACCTACCCCGTACAAAAATTACTGGCCAATTTGAGCAGTCCCCTGACTGTTTTCTGGGCCGCCTGAACATTCGCCACTGACTAGCCTGCAGCTATAGAACCCGTCAGGAAGCAAGATCAGGATAAGGAGTATCAATATGAATCCAACATTGATGAAAATCACAAACCGCATACAAGCCCGTAGCGCAGCTTCCAGGCTCCGGTATTTAAAAAGAATTGATGAGGCAGTCAGTGGCGGGCCATCACGCAAAATTTTGTCCTGCGGCAATTTGGCGCATGGCATCGCTGCATGTGGCACGGACGACAAAAGTGCATTGAGTAAACAAAGCACTGCCAATATCGGTATCGTATCGGCCTATAACGATATGCTCAGTGCCCACCAGCCATTTGAAACCTACCCGGAAATTATCCGTCAGGCGGCGATGGCCAATGGTGCGGTGGCGCAATTCGCCGGCGGTGTGCCAGCCATGTGTGATGGCGTAACGCAAGGTCAGGCAGGCATGGAGCTTTCGCTGTTCAGCCGGGACTCAATCGCTCAAGGCACCGCCATTGCGCTATCCCATAATATGTTCGACGCTGCCATTTGTCTTGGCGTCTGTGACAAGATCATTCCAGGGCTGCTGATCGGTACACTCAGTTTCGGGCACCTGCCGACCATCTTCACGCCAGCCGGCCCGATGGAATCAGGCCTGCCCAACAAGGAAAAGGCCAGAATTCGACAGGAATTCGCCAAAGGCTTGATCGGTAGGGAGGAATTGCTGGAAGCAGAAAGCGCGTCCTACCACTCAGCCGGCACCTGTACGTTTTACGGAACCGCCAACAGCAACCAGATGTTGATGGAGTTCATGGGTCTGCAATTACCCGGTGGCTCTTTCATCAATCCCGGAAGTCCGATGCGCGATGCCCTGACCAGGGATGCCGTGCGGCAGGTCTTATCGCTTCTGCATTCCGGGCAAAACTACACACCGATCGGCCAGATCGTCGACGAAAAGGCGATTGTCAATGCCATAGTCGGCTTGCTCGCAACTGGCGGTTCCACCAACCACAGCATCCATCTGGTCGCTATAGCGGCGGCCGCAGGCATAAAAATTAACTGGGACGACTTTTCAGAATTATCTGATGTCGTGCCATTGATGGCGCGGGTTTACCCCAATGGCCAGGCGGACGTAAATCACTTTCACGCAGCCGGCGGTCTTGGTTTTTGTATCGGCTCATTGCTCGAAGCTGGCCTGTTGCACAACGATGTCAAGACCATCATGGGTGAAGGTCTTGAGCATTTTTGCAGGGAGCCCCGATTAGAAGCTGACAAAATCGAATTTAAAGCTGCCCAATCAAGTTCGCTGGATGCAGAAATCCTGCGGCCTGCCAGTTCGCCTTTCAGCGCTCACGGTGGATTGCAACTGGTGGAAGGCAACCTCGGCCGCGCCATCATCAAGACATCGGCAGTTGATGAAAAGCACTATAAGATTGAAGCACCGGCTCGCGTGTTTGACTGCCAGCAAGGCTTTATCGATGCCTTCAATAAAGGCGAGTTCACCGAAGATGTAGTGGTCGTGCTGTCCCATCAGGGACCGACATCCAACGGCATGCCGGAATTGCACAAGTTCACCCCGTTTTTGTCTGTGCTGCAAAACAGTGGCCTGAAGGTTGCGTTGCTGACAGATGGTCGTATGTCAGGTGCATCCGGGCAGGTTTTGTCCGCCATCCACCTGTCTCCAGACACGCTGGGAGGCGGTTTGATCGGCAAAGTTCGCGATGGCGATACGGTGTTGATAGATGCTGTGGCCGGCACTGTCTCACTGCAGGTGAGTGAAACAGAACTGGCACAACGGCCCAAAGCAGGCCCGGGCAGTCAACAAAGTGACTACGGCATGGGCCGCGAACTATTTCACATGTTTCGTCAGAACGTCAGCAATTCCGAATCAGGCGCGACAGTGCTGGGGAATCTGGGCCAGAACTTCGAGTAGCCTACCAGTGAATGCCCTGCATCAAACTGGCGAAGGCAATTTGCTCTGACGACGCCGGTTCCTGACCCTCTGACACGCCTTTTGCAGCGGATGAATCCGGAAACATTCTGAAAGCGCTGTTCATTACAATTTCTGCAACTTTCGGCGCCACAGCGTGCAAAGCCTGTGCAAATACACCCATACGCGTAGCCACCCTTTGCGGCCGGTAAATAACGGCCTGTTTGACAAATTCCGCTGCTTCATCGGGCGATATGGTTGGCACATTTTCATACATCTTGGTAGGTGCAATCATCGGTGTACGCACAAGCGGCATGTTGATAGTGGTGAATGCAATACCGGTATCGCTATATTCAGCTGAAGCACAACGGGAGAAAGCGTCCAGCGCCGCCTTGGATGCAACATAGGCAGAAAAGCGTGGTGAATTGGTCAATACGCCGATGGACGAAATATTGATGATATGACCCTTATGACGTTTACTCATATGCGGCAAAGCTCGCAATATCAAACGCAAACAGCCGAAATAATTGAGCTGCATGGTGCGCTCAAAATCGTGAAAACGATCATAAGAAAGTGAAATTGAACGGCGTATTGAACGTCCCGCATTGTTCACCAACACGTCAATTGCACCATGATCCTCTACTATCTTGTCTATTAATGCGTCACACGCATCCAAATCCGTAATATCGCAGCTATAGCTAAAGGCCGGTCCACCCAATGCCTTAATTTCATCCAACGATTCAGCCAGCTTCTCTTCACCTCGTGCAACCAGAATCACTTTGGCGCCCGCCTGTGCCATCATCACAGCAGTTGCATGGCCAATACCAGAAGATGCGCCTGTCACCACAACGACCTGATTTTTAACGTGACCACGAAGACTGCGGTCTATAAATAAATCAGGGTCAAGATGCCGTTCCCAGTAATCCCATAGACGCCAGGCATAATCGTCCAGCCTGGGAAGCATAATGCCACTGCCTTTCAGCGCCTTCTCTGTTTCACGGTTATCAAAACGGGTTGGATAGTTCACAAACTTCATAATATCCGGCGGCAACCCCAGATCTTTCATAACCGCCTGGCTGATTCGCCGGAAGGGAGGCAGCATCCTTAGCCCCTGCTTCACCACCGCTGGAATATAGTTGAAGATTCTGGCATCGACCCGCATGGTCATTTTGGGTGCATGGGCTGCAGCCGCAAACATATTCAATACCTCCCCAATACGTTTGGGCTTGGGGTCGGTTAAATGAAAGCATTTTCCGTCAAGTTTTGCTTTGTGTGCGATATGCAAAGTCGCTGCCACCACATAATCCACAGGCACTATATTGATTCGTCCACCTTCCACTCCAAGCATGGGCATCCAGGATGGCATCATCCTGCGCATCTTCTGTATCAGTTTGAAGAAATAATAGGGCCCATCAATTTTATCAATGACACCGGTCTCGGAGTTTCCAACCACAATCCCCGGCCGATAAATACGCCACGGCAGTGTGCAGTCACTTCTGACCACTGCCTCTGATTCGTGTTTGGTTTTGAAGTACGGGTTATCAAGGCCTTGAGCCTCCGCAAACATGTCCTCACGGAAAACACCGGGATATAGTCCGGCAGCAGCGATTGAACTCATGTGGTGAAAGCGTTTAGCTTTAATAGCCTCCGCAAACCTAACAGCATTTCGCGTACCGTCTATATTGACCAATGCCTGGGTGTTCGCATCTGCCATCAAATCGTAGACGGCTGCCAGGTGGAATACATGATCAATTTTCCCTTCGAGTTCGGCTCGCTTTTTCGAGCTTACACCCATCAAAGGCTTGGTCAAATCACCAGTTACCGCTGTAACCTGTTTGGCATGATCACCCAACAGCTTTTTTAATAGGTCGAATTTGTGCTTTGAATCCTTGCGCAGCAATACGTAGACATTAGCCTTGGGTTTCTTTATAAGTAGTTCATTGATCAGGTTCTGGCCGATAAATCCAGTCCCGCCGGTTATAAAATAGTTCATGTAATCGCTCCCGCCCGTTTTAGCTGTGTTTATTGTATGGTTCAATCTTAGCAGAACCGCAATGTCTCCCCACCCTGTTACAATCAAAAATAAGAATCCTCATGGAGAAATCCAGAATGGCGCGTCGCAATACCCGCGAACTAGTGTTATTAACCAGCCTGACACTCTTCAACGAGGTTGGAGAGTCCAATGTCAGCACCAACTCTATAGCAGATGAGGCTGAAATAAGTCCCGGAAATCTCTATTACTACTTCCGCAGCAAAGACGATATTACGCTGGAATTGTTTAAACGTTATCTGCTATCTGTACAGCCACTGCTGGACATCAATCCAGAAGATTCACTTGTGGCGGACGACCTGTGGCTGAGATTGCATCTGATTTTTGAAGCCATGGGTCAATTTCGATTTCTTTTTCGTGATCTCGCGGACCTGCATTCGCGAATAAAAAACCTGCGCAGGGCCTTTCACGCTTTGCTAGAACGTCAGGGATTCGCCCTGCGCACACTGATTGCCGGTTTACGCAATAACGAAGTCATGCACATCAATGACCATGACAGCGAGATTCTGGCAGACAATATGTTGATGTTGATGACCTATTGGATCCCCTATGCAGAAGTGCGGGCTGATCCGGGCCTGACTGATGGCAAAATATTGAGTGAATCGGTCGCCAGGGTATTGCACCTGATTTTGCCTTATTTACGTGAACCCGAGGCGGGTCTGGTAGAAACGCTGGCACACACCTACCGCGAGAACTAACCGAAAGCAGGCAAAAGCGTCAAGGTGGCCCTTCAAAATACCCGGGCAAAATACCCGCACAAAAAAAAGGGCCACCAATTGCCGGCCCCAAAACGCCACAGACTATATTTGTCTAGTGAGGCGGATTACTTTTTGGCTGCAGCCCTTACTTCAGTCGCTTTTTCACTGGCTGCCGGCTTATCAGCTGGCTTTACACTAGCCGAATCCTTGCTTGCTGCCCGCTTAGGAGCTGCCTTCTTGGGAGCTGCCTTCTTGGGAGCTGCTTTCTTGGGGGCTGCTTTCTTAGGAGCTGCTTTCTTGGGAGCTGCTTTCTTGGGGGCTGCTTTCTTAGGGGCTGCCTTTTTTGCAGCGGATAACTTGGTTACCTGCGCAGACAATGCTTTCACCCGGTCGCTCAGCGTATTGATCTCATCAGACGTTGGTACGCCCAATTGACCCATTACACGAGCAACACGATCTTCAAAAATGCCTTCCAGCTTGTCCCAGTTATCAACTGCCTGGCGACGCACTTTACCTACTTTAGACTCTACGTCATCGCGCAAGCCATCAACTTTCGAGCCGGCAATGCCACGGGTTTTCTTGTCCAGCTTTCTGCCTTCAGCAACCAGCTTCTCAAACAATTTGTTACCTTGCTCAATTACTTTTCCGCTCTCTGCCTGAGCAAAGTTGAAAGCACCTAAACCAGCAAGCCATATCTCACGAGCTGAATCAACAACTGGTCCAGCCATTTTGTTTGCAGCTTGTTTTGTTTCAACTTTCTTCTTCAAAACTTTCTTTTTCAATGTCTTCTTAGCCATTTTCATATCTCCTGCTCAGATGAGCTTTACGTGAATAATAGGCGGATTCTAAATCTATAAATTAGAGCAAACACCCTAATCTCTAACTGCCTGCACGAAAATTCACTTTCTACTCTTTTCCACAGGGTGGTGATTGCTAATTACGGGATTGATGATAGGCTTAATTTTTAGAGTCACCACACTAATGGCAAAAGCCCGGAGACTGCTATGACCCAATGGAACTCATATCCTCACAATAATCGTCACTTCATCTATAAAGGCGATAAGCTCAAAAGTGCATGGCCTAAATTGCATGCTGGCGATTGTGTTGAGTTCCCTGATTCAGAATCGGTTGCCTATCAATTAGATGAATATCCGGACGCCGGGCCGGCAGATTTTAATGATGATCTCTCCAGCTTGGCTGAATCATTGCAGGAAGCCTGGCGTCATTTTCACGCTGGCGAATTTGAGCAGGCTAGCTTGCTGGCAAATGATTGCGGACTTTTGGGTCATGCGATCAGCGGCAAATCGACGGGGATATATGCCACCTATCTGGAACCATCAGAAGCCGCTCAACAAGGACTTTTTCTTGGTGCGGTGGAAGTAGCAGAAAATGCTATCGAGCTATTGCCAGATGATGCTAACAGCCACTATTTTCATGCCTTCAATCTGGGGCGTTACAGCCAGAGTATTTCCATCATAAAGGCATTGAGCCAAGGGATTGGTGGCAAAATCCACACCAGTCTGCAAAATACGCTGTCACTACAAGCTGACCACGCCGAAGCGCATACAGCAATGGGCTTGTATCATGCCGAGATCATCAACAAAGTCGGGAAAACGCTCGGCAAACTCACCTACGGCGCCAGTATTCCCAAAGCGCTTAAACATTTTGAAACCGCACTCGAGTTATGCCCTGACTCACCTATTGCGCATATCGAATACGCCAATGGCCTGTACCTGTTGTACGAGGATGACAAACTTGATGAGGTCACTGACCTGTACGTCAAAGCCACCGAATTGAAAGCTCGCGATGCCATGGAGCAGTTGGATATCGATGCAGCGATGGCTGAACTGGAATAGCGATAGCCAGATTGATTGTTCAAAACTTATGATGTAAATAATACTTTACACCTAGTAATATATATTTTACTATTTGCATGGTATTTTTAACTTACATAAGGAATCATCGTGAATTTGAACAATGTGACATTCAAAGAAAAGAGCACCTGGGTCTCTCTGGTGATTATGCTGTTTGTATACTACGGCTATTTTTCGCGGGTTCTTGACGGTTTTTTGAACAACAGCCTGAACAAGGGCGAAAATGTCGGGCTGTTTATCGGTGCCGTCGTCGTCCTGGTGATTTTTCAGGTGGTATTTCAAATTATCGCAGCTCTTAGCAATGTGAAAGACGCCGACCAACCCACTGACGAACGAGATCGTTTATTTGCCGTAAAAGCTGGTAACGCCTCTGGCTGGGTTTTGAGTGGCTGCGTATTAACGATTGCCTTGTTGATTTTTGTAGAAGACCTGAACTCTATATGGGCCGCCAACCTGCTCGTGCTGGCATTGGTCATATCACAGGTCGTCTGCTACATCGTGACGCTGTTCTATTATCGTCGCGGTTACTGAGGTGAAAGCTCACATTAGCAACAACATCAGAAAGCTGCGCTTTGAGAATGATGAGATGAGCCAGCAGGCGCTGGCCGATGTGGTAGGCGTTACACGCCAGACGGTGTTCGCCATTGAAAAGAGCAAGTATTCGCCTTCACTCGAGGTTGCTTTCAGGATTGCGGAGGTGTTTGAGGTGCCGCTGGATGAGGTGTTTCAATACACCTCAAAAAGGTAATTGGGACCAGCCTCTAAAAGCGAACTTCCGCTGACGCACCAACCAGAAGTGCCGGGTCGTAATCAGTTTCGATCCGGCCACCTGACAGGTCTTTGACTTCGAGCTTACCAAGCAAGCTGACACCGGCAAATACAGAAAACTTGAGCTTGCGATTCGGCTTCAATACAGCCCCCGCCACCAGCGGAAACGATTGATCCCGCCCCACGCCACCTGCAGCAACACCCTTGTTATCCAGTCGGAACTCCAGAGTTTCATAACGCCCGGTTAATCCAAATGACCAGGCATCACTTAGTTTGTATTTAAGCGTGAGGCCGGCACCTTGCGATGAGCCTACGCCATTGCCTGTTGCCAGGTTCCAGCGGTCGCTGATATCCCAATCGATAGCCAGCACCGGAAACACCCGCGCGCTATCTTCGAGTCTAGAAAACACACCGATACCGGGACCAATGGTCAAACTCTCACTCAAGCGCCAGGTGGCGGCAGCAAACAAGCCGTAAGTCTCGCCATCATTTGAACCAGCACCATCTTCAGCGTTGTTTCGAAACGTAGGCAGTACGGTCAAAACGCCAGTCTCTCCAAAGCCGATACGGCCGATCAATGATACCCGTGTATCTGAAATATCACCCCACCAGTCACCACCAGCAACACCATTACCATCGAATTCATAAATAGCTTTGCCACCACCAACGCTGACACCGATAGAGGTTCGCGCACTCCACGCATACATGACCCCGGCGCTCACAAACCAACGATCGACATTAAAACTGCCGCCCGTATCGCTAAGGTCAGCTTCGGATTGATGAGCCCCAACCGCATTGGCTGTATAAATCCATGGGCTGGGCCGCTCGGTTTGAGCCACCACCGACTGGCAAAAAAACATTCCTGCGAATAGTGACGCAGCTATCGGAGTGTAGGCTCGAGCCATAGTTAATCCTGTACAAATTCGATGTGTTAGTGAATGCGCGACCAACATGGCCACAGGTAGCGCATCAGTTTATTGTAAGAAGACAGTAAAGTCAGCAAGGTAATGAGAGCAAACACCAATACGTTTACCATTTCCCATGTATTGTCCGTTAACTTGCAATTCGCTTTGGGCTACACTTCCTCCATCATTTCGGAAGCGTGCATCATGCCGCGCGAACCTGCAATGCAAGATGACCCGAATGAAGCCAAATACACCATAAGGTTTAAAACGTAAGCTATAGAAACAATCTAATATTTTCAGACCGCACAGGAGATCCGCATGAAACGACGTAATTTTTTAGGTCACTCCAGCCTCGCAGGAGCCGCAGCATTCACCAGCAGCAGCGCGCTTTATGCGAAATCCGGTAACGGCCCTGTGCATGCAGATCTGATTATCAAGAATGCCAGAATCTACACCATGGATGATGCTTTGCCGATGGCGCAATCAGTGGCTGTGAGCGGTGCTTTAATTCTTGCCGTGGGCAGTAACGAGGCACTGGAATCGCTGCAAGGCCCAAATACTGCAATTATCGATGGCAACGGCACAACCGTCACACCCGGATTTATCGATGCGCACAGCCATCCGGATGGCTCAAATGAAGTGACTGGTGCTGACGTCAATCTGCGCAGCATCGCTGAAATCAAAACCGCCATGCGCACCGAAGCGGGTCAAACAGCCCCCGGCCAGTGGGTCATTGGCAACAAATACGACGACACCAAACTTAGCGAAGAACGCCCGGTTAATCGTCTTGATCTCGACGACGCTGTGCCGCTGCAACCGGCCATCATCCGGCACCGCGGAGGACATACGGCTGTTTTAAATACACGCGGTCTTGAATTGGCCGGCATAACTGCCGCCACACCCGACCCCGAAGGCGGCCACTTTGGAAAAGAGGACGGCAAGTTAACCGGTTTTGTCGCCGAAAAGGCAATGGATGTGGTAATGAGCAGTGGCGGCTGGCCTGAAATAACCCGGGCAGTGCGGCAAAAGGGCGTTGCCCACATGTCACGCCTGATGGTGGCATCAGGTTTAACCTCATCAACCGATGCCGCCGCCTCACACGAGGGCTTCGTGGCGTATCAGGATGCCAGAACTGCCGGCGAACTGTTAAATCGCCTGTCAGTGATGCCCAACGGCGAATCCCGGTTTTTCCAGGACCTTAAAGCAGCCGGCATACGCACCGGATTCGGCGATGACCGTATTCGTTTCGGTGCGGTTAAATACTTTGCTGATGGTTCCGCATCAGAACGCACCATGCGCATGAGCACACCGTTTGAAGGCCGCCCGGATGATTTTGGTATTCTGACCATGTCGCAGGAAGAGGTCGATGTCGCGGTGGACGATGCGGTTGCCAATAACTGGCGCATTGGCATCCATGTTAACGGCGATGTGGCAATCGACATGGCGTTGAACTCCTATGAGCGGGTGCTGGCAAACTGGGAAGGGCCAAACCCGAGGTTCCGTCTGGAACACTGTTCGCTGATCAATCAGGACCTGCTTACCCGCATCAAGGCCACCAACAGCATTCCCGCGCCGTTCTACACCTATGCCCATTATCACGGCAATAAGTGGGTCGACTACGGACCTGAAAAAATGAAATTGATGTTTGCGCACAAATCCTTTCTGGATTACGGCATCATGGTTGCCCCGGCATCTGACTACACCCCTGGCCCGTTTGAACCGTTAATGGCGATCCAGAGCATGGTCACACGTAAAGATTTCAAAGGCCGGGTGTGGGGACCCAACCAGCGCATCACTGTCGCTCAGGCTATGAAAATCTGTACCGTTCATGGCGCCTACGCTTCTTTTGAAGAGGATATCAAAGGCAGTATCACGCCGGGCAAGTTAGCTGATCTGGTTATTCTGGCGGCAGATCCACACGCTACCGACCCTGATCAGATTAAAAACATTCCCGTGCTCAGAACTATCGTCGGTGGTGAAACTGTGTTTGAAGCCTAGGAGCCTGTCGGACTTTACCGATCGTAGCGAGGGAAAGTCGATTTGAGTCAGATTTTTCGATCTTATAAGGAGAATAGCACCGCTATTTGACGAATAATATCGGGAAATCTGGCCA
>Ga0105055_10009821_pt1 | contig 12130 bp, 11 predicted proteins | sample BON03_FD_78090 | JGI IMG/M metagenome (GOLD analysis project Ga0105055, IMG submission 78090) | Freshwater microbial communities from Lake Bonney liftoff mats and glacier meltwater in Antarctica - BON-03 | ecosystem: Environmental > Aquatic > Freshwater > Ice > Glacier meltwater | place: Lake...
AGCCGAAGGCTCAGCGAATATGGGCTCTGACCTCAAAAACCCCGCAAAGAGAAGTCTGCCGTTAAGCTTGGGGCTGAATTCATAGTACACCGTTTGAAGGAAACAGCAATGACAAGCCCCCCTATCGCGAGCACTACAAGCCGTTACCCCGCGCCCGAGATGAAAGACCTGCCGGAAGACATCCGGGCCAAGGTGCTGGCGGTGCAGGAGAAAGCCGGCTTTGTGCCCAATGTGTTCCTGGCCCTAGCGCGCAGGCCCGCCGAGTGGCGCGCGTTTTTCGCGTACCACGATGCGCTGATGACGCCTGAATCAGTTGGCCGCACCAGCAACCTGAGCAAGGGCGACCGCGAGATGATCGTCACCACCACCAGCGCAGCCAACAAATGCCTCTACTGCGTAGTGGCACACGGCGCCATCCTGCGTATCTACGAAAAAAAGCCGCTGCTGGCCGACCAGGTCGCCATCAACTACCGCAAGGCCGACATTACCCCGCGCCAGCGCGCCATGCTGGACTTTGCGATGAAAGTCTGCCTGCACTCCGACGAGATTGAAGACGCTGACTTTGCGGCGCTGCACGCGCACGGCCTTGACGCTGAAGACGCCTGGGACATCGCAGCCATCACGGCTTTCTTCGGGCTGTCCAACCGCATCGCCAGCTTCAGCGGGATGCAGCCCAACCCTGAGTTTTATTTGATGGGGCGCGTTCCCAAGGCAGCCAAACCAGCCTGATCGTCTCTCGGAAAACGATATTGATTTAGTAGCTGAGGGTTATTGGCTTTCAGGATTTTTTCAGCCCTCAATGACTTTGCGCAGCCAGTCCGGCATGGTCTTAGACTTTTGCGCCGGAAAGTCAACCCAGATCGTGGTGGCACCGCCTGCGGCGCAGATCACGCCGGGGCTGTCAAGCCGCTCCATGGTGCACCAGGTTTCAAACGTGCTGCGGCCTGGGTCGCTCACGTACATCTTCGTCAAGACATCGCCGGGGTGTTCAAGCTGCTTGTAGAAATTACAAAAGGCATTGACGATGATCGGACCTTCGCCAGCAGGATTAGGGAGCATGTCTACCGATAGAAACCATTCGATGCGAATCGTTTCCATGTAACGAAAGTAGCTGCCGTTATTGAGATGACCCATCGCATCCATATCACCCCAGCGGATAGGGATGAGCATTTCGTGAACGAGTTTTTTCTGTTCGGGGATTTCGAATTTCATATTTCAATTCTCATGGGTTATTGGGGTCAGACACCAATTTCGCTGCGGTGCATTGCACCGCGCCCTCCGGGCGAGCCGTAGGCTCGGCGAATTTGGGCTCTGACCCCAAAAACCCACCGAAGCCGTCGTTAGTGGCGATGACCGCATAAAATCATCAGCCAGGGGTTTTTGGGGTCAGAGTCCAAATTCATCGTGCCTTTGGCACGCCCGCCGGGTGCGATGCTCTGCATCGCAATGAAATTGGCGTCTGACCCCAATAACCCCCCTGAAATTCATTATCAGCTAGTCCCACCATGAACAACCAAGAGATACTGGCCCAGTTCGGCCCCCGTGAAGCGATGGAATACGACGTGATCGTTGTCGGCGGTGGCCCGGGTGGACTGGCTACGGCCATTCGCCTAAAACAACTGGCGCTTGAGAAGGGTGGCGACGTTTCGGTCGTGGTGTTAGAGAAAGGCTCCGAGCCTGGTGCGCATATTTTGAGTGGTGCCATCATGGATCCACGCGCGCTGACCGAGTTGTTCCCGAACTGGAAAGAGCTGGGCGCCCCCCTGAATCAACCCGTCACTGGCGACGACGTACAGTTTTTAACCGAGACAGGCGCCATCAATACGCCGCAGTTTTTAATTCCAAAATGCCTGCACAACGATGGCAACTACGTCATCAACTTGGGTAACCTGGTGCGCTGGCTGGGCCAGCAAGCCGAGGCTTTGGGCGTGGAAATTTTCCCCGGCTTTTCAGCCGCTGAAGTGCTTTACAACGACGATGGGTCGGTCAAAGGCGTGGCCACCGGCAACCTCGGTATCGGCAAGGACGGCCAGCCGACCGATCATTTCCAGCTGGGCATGGAGCTGCATGGAAAATACACGATCTTTGCCGAAGGCTCACGCGGCCACCTCGGCCAACAACTGCTAACCAAATACAAACTCGACGCTGGCAAAGACCCACAGACTTACGCCCTCGGCATCAAGGAGTCGTGGGAGATAGACCCCGCCAAAGCCAGGCCCGGCCATGTGGTGCATTCGCTCGGCTGGCCGATGGACAACATGACTTACGGCGGCGGGTTTTTGTACCACCTGGATGGCAACAAGGTCACGCTTGGTTTTATCACCGGCCTTGAATACAGCAACCCGTGGTTAAGCCCGTTTGAAGAAATGCAGCGGTGGAAAACCCACCCGGCGATTCGCAAATACTTAGAAGGCGGCAAGCGCATCAGCTACGGCGCGCGGGCGATCACTTGCGGTGGCTTGAATAGCCTGCCCAAGACGGTGTTTCCGGGCGGTGCGCTGGTCGGTTGCGAAGCGGGTTTTCTCAATTTTGCACGCATCAAGGGTAGCCACGCGGCCATTAAAACTGGCATGTTGGCCGCCGATGCGGCTTATGCAGCGGTTGCCAGTGGCCGCCAACATGATGAACTCTCTGCCTACCCCGAAGCATTTGAAAAGAGCTGGTTGTTTGACGAGTTGGAGGCCTCGCGCAACACCAAGCAATGGATGAAGAAAGGCTTGTGGCTGTCGTCCATCATGAACGGCATTGAGCTGTGGCTACTGCCCAAGCTGGGCTTTAAATCGCCACCCTGGACCATTCACTCCACCGTACCCGACCACGCAAAACTCAAGCCCGCCTCAGAGTGCCCGGAAATCATTTACCCCAAGCCAGACAACAAGATTACTTTTGACCGCCTGAGTTCAGTGTTTGTGTCCAACACCAACCACGAAGAACAGCAACCCGCGCACCTGACGCTGAAAGACGCAAGCGTTCCGGTCAACATCAATCTGGCCACCTATGCCGGCCCCGAAAGCCGCTACTGCCCGGCAGGTGTGTATGAGTTCGTCAAGAACGAAGACAACACCGACCGACTACAGATCAACGCACAGAACTGCGTGCATTGCAAAACCTGTGACATCAAAGACCCAACCCAAAACATCGTCTGGGTCACACCCGAAGGCGGCGGCGGACCGAACTACAGCGGCATGTAGTTCCTTGGGCCGGGCCCGCCCACCCCGTGTCTTGCCGACCACCGATGCCAGGGTGCAGCCAGGGCTTGGACTACACTTGAGGTCGTCAGGAGAGTTTTCCCGCGAAAACCGCCGAAGGCGCATGTACTACCCCCCAATGGTGTGCTTAACGCTCAGGTAAAAGGAGAGTCCCGTGAAGTTTTTCACCCCTCGTCTTTTAATGTGGAGCCTGTGCGCTGCCGGGTTCGTGCTCAGCGGCCTTGCTGTTTCGCCTGCGTCGGCGCAGGCGAAATTTGTACAAACGCCTTATCAGAACCCCAAGGCCCTGATTGACATCTACCTGGATGATCCTGCCAAGCTGGGGTCGGCCTTGTACTGGCTGCGGGCCTTGGTCAACCCGCTGACCGAGGCGCCTTACAGCATGTTCCCGGAAGACATGAGCATCATCGTCCTAATGCATGGCACCGAGATTGTCACGCTGGCGCGCAAAAATGAAGAACGCTATTCGGAGGTGGTGCAACGGATGCGCTACTACGCTGACATGGGTGTGAAGTTCAAGGTATGCGGCTTGGCTTTGCAGGATTTTCATTACAGCGCAAATGACTTGCATGATTTTGTGGAAGTCACACCCTCCGCTCTCAGCGAACTGATGCACTGGCAAAACAGGGGCTATGCCTTGATCACGCCCCAGGTGCCGGACAAGAAGTTTTCGATCGAAAAAATTCGCTAAATGGGAAAAGAGCCACCGGCCTCATCCATTACACTTCGAGGGTCAGGAGAGAGTTTTCATTCGAGAACCGCCGAAGGCGCATGCACCCCCTCAATGGCGTGCCTAACGCTCAGGCAAAAGGACTGGCAACCGCCCTCCAGCACGCATTTGCTGAGGGGCGTTCCCTACTGGAGAGAGGTCGCCCTAGAGGTGGCCCACCGAAGGAGCAACCCTGCATCGCCAGGCGAATCTCTCAGGTAAAGAGGACAGCAGGGGCAGCCCATGATTTTTCATGGATAACGCTTTGCCCCGGAGAACGCCCTTGTCTGCTACCGACCCGATTTTGTTGACAACACCGCTGCATGATCTGCATGTAGAACTCGGCGCCCGCATGGTGCCGTTTGCCGGCTATGCTATGCCGGTGCAATACCCTGCCGGCCTGATGGCCGAGCACCTCCACACCCGCACAGCCGCCGGACTGTTTGATGTGTCGCACATGGGCCAGTTGCGACTGGTCGGCGTTGATGCTGCTGCCGCGCTTGAAACCCTGATGCCGGTCGATGTGATGGGCCTGCCCGCAGGCAAGCAGCGCTACGGCCTGCTGCTAAACGATGACGGCGGCATCATCGACGATCTGATGTTTGTAAACCGAGGCAGTGACATCTTTGTGATCGTCAACGGTGCCTGCAAAATCGGTGACATTGCGCATATTCAAAAAAACATCAGTGCGCGTTGCAATGTTGTTCCCATGCCGGAAATGGCGCTCATGGCGTTGCAAGGCCCGCACGCCGTCAATGCACTCGAACGCCTTGCGCCCGGCGTTGAAAAGCTGGTGTTTATGACGGGAGGCCGGTTCACAGTTGCAGGCTGCGACTGTTTCCTCACGCGCAGCGGCTACACCGGCGAAGACGGTTTTGAAATCTCGGTGCATGAATCGCAGGCAGACACCCTGGCCCGGGCCCTGCTCGCGCAACCAGAGGTCAAACCCATAGGCCTGGGTGCGCGCAACTCGCTGAGACTGGAAGCTGGCCTGTGCCTGTACGGCAATGATATTGATACGACCACCACACCCATCGAAGCCAACCTGAACTGGGCGATTCAAAAAGTACGCCGTACCCATGGCGCGCGCGCGGGTGGGTTTCCGGGTGCAGAAAAAATCCTCGCACAGCTTGACAACCCGTCGCTGCTAGAGCGCGTGCGAGTAGGACTTATCGCCCTCGAACGCATTCCGGTGCGCGACCACGCCGAGCTGCAAAGCATGGATGGCGCGCCGATTGGCGATGTCACCAGTGGCCTGCTGGCACCCAGCATCAACCAGCCGATTGCCATCGGCTACGTCAAACCCGAATTTGCCACCATAGGCAGCACCATCAACGCTATCGTGCGAGGCCAACCGGTAGCGATGCAGGTCAGCGCCATGCCGTTTGTTCCCAATCGCTACTTTCGCGGTTGAATTTTTACTCACTTATTTTTTGAAAACCCCCATAAAGGACCCCATGACACTCAAATATACCGAAGACCACGAATGGCTCAAGATTGACGGCGACACTGCGACCGTCGGCATCACAGTACATGCGCAGGACGCATTGGGCGATGTGGTGTTTGTAGACCTGCCTGCCGTCGGTACAAGCTTTGCACAAAAAGAGGTCGCTGGCGTGGTCGAGTCGGTCAAAGCCGCAGCCGATGTGTACATGCCGGTCAGCGGTGAAATCATCGAAATAAACCAGGCTCTCAAAGACGACCCCTCGCTGGCCAACAGTGACCCACTGGGTACCGGCTGGTTCTTCAAGGTCAAGCTGTCGGAAAAATCTCAGCTCGATGCGCTGCTGGATGAGTCGGCCTACGCTCAGTTCTCGAAAGACGCATAAGCGCGCCCCACATTCAACCCTGGCGAGTCTGTCCGCAACCATGGATTGCGGGTCAGGCCCGCAATGACAAACCTTTTCCCCCCGGAGCCGCCATGTTGATGCCCACCGCCCGCCCGCTGCGCGAGCTTGAAAACGCCTCTGAATTCATCGCCCGCCACATCGGCATTGATGACGCTGACGAAATCCACATGCTCAGCGTCGTGGGCTCGGCCTCGCGCAGGGCATTGATCGACGACATTGTTCCGCGCTCTATCGCCCGCAGCAGCGCGATGTCCATTCCGGCGCCGGTCACTGAGGCGGCGGCACTGGCCGAGCTCAAAGCGATGGCTGCGAAAAACCAGGTCTTCAAAAGTTTTATCGGCCAAGGCTATTACGGCACCCACACGCCCGGCGTGATTCTGCGCAACATTCTTGAAAACCCGGCCTGGTACACCGCCTACACGCCTTACCAGGCCGAAATTTCGCAGGGCCGCCTGGAGGCGCTGATCAACTTCCAGACCATGGTCTGCGATTTGACGGGTATGCCGATTGCCAACGCGTCGATGCTGGACGAAGCCACCGCCGCCGCCGAAGCCATGACCCTGGCCAAACGCAGCGTCAAGAGCAAAAGCCATGTTTTCATCGTCGCCGGCGACTGCCACCCGCAAACCATCGAGGTGATCCAGACGCGTGCCAAACCGCTGGGCATAGTGGTCAAGGTCAGCACCGCGGCCGCCACCCTGCCGCAACTGATGGCCGAGGGCGACTACTTCGGCGTGCTGGCGCAATACCCGGCCACCACCGGCATGATCCACGACCTGCGACCGCTGGCCGGGCACGCCCATGCTGTCGGGGCTGCCTTTTGCGTGGCGGCCGACCTGCTGGCGCTGACCCTACTGGTGCCGCCCGGCGAGTGGGACGCCGACATTGTGCTGGGCAACACCCAGCGCTTCGGCGTGGCCATGGGCAATGGCGGGCCGCACGCGGCTTACCTGGCGTGTCGCGACGAGTTCAAGCGCTCGCTGCCCGGCCGCCTGGTCGGCGTCAGCGTCGATGTTCACGGCAACCCGACCTACCGGCTGGCGCTGCAAACCCGCGAGCAACATATCCGCCGCGAAAAAGCCACCTCCAACATCTGCACCGCACAGGTGCTGCCGGCGGTGCTGGCCAGCATGTACGCCGTCTATCACGGCCCGCAGGGCTTGAAGCGTATCGCCCAACGGGTGGCCAGCTACACCGCCATTTTTGCGCGTGGCATACAGCAGATGGGGTATGAAATCAGCAACGCCCATGCCTTTGATTCGGTCACCATCCAGACCGGAGATGCTACTCATTCGATTGCGGATCGCGCCCGTCAGTCAAGGGCCAATCTGCGATTTCGCTTAAAAAATCACCTGGGCGTGTCGCTCGATGAAACCACCACGCGGGAAGACCTCGAAATGCTCTGGTCGTTCTTTGTCAAACCCGGCCAGGCCATGCCACGCCTGCGTGATTTTGAAAAAGGCATCGAGCCGCTCATACCGCAAGACCTGCGCCGCACCAGCGACTTTCTAACGCACCCGGTCTTTAACACGCATCGCTCTGAAACCGCCATGCTGCGCTACATCCGAGCCTTAAGCGACAAAGACTTGGCCCTTGACCGCAGCATGATCCCGCTGGGCAGTTGCACCATGAAGCTCAACGCCACCAGCGAGATGACTCCTATCACCTGGCCAGAGTTTGCCAATATCCATCCCTTTGCGCCGGCTGACCAATTGCAGGGCTATGCCGAGCTAGACCAGCAACTGCGCGACTGGCTCTGCCAAGCCACAGGCTACGCCGGCATCAGCCTACAGCCCAACGCAGGCTCGCAAGGCGAATACGCGGGGCTGCTGGTCATCAAAGCCTACCTAGAGGCCAACGGCCAAGGCCAGCGCAATATTTGTTTGATTCCGTCATCCGCCCACGGCACCAACCCGGCCAGCGCACAAATGGCCGGGTTGACGGTGGTGGTTACCGCTTGCGATGCGCAAGGCAATGTCGATATGGCCGACCTTAAAGCCAAGTGCCAGCAGCACAGCGAAAAATTAGCCTGCATGATGATTACCTACCCCAGTACGCACGGCGTGTTTGAGACACAGGTCAAAGAACTCTGCGCCCTGGTACACAGCCACGGCGGTCGGGTGTATGTGGATGGTGCCAACATGAATGCGCTGGTCGGCACCGCAGCACCGGGCGAGTTTGGCGGCGACGTGAGCCACCTCAATTTGCACAAAACCTTTTGCATTCCCCACGGCGGCGGCGGGCCGGGTGTAGGCCCGGTGTGCGTAGTAGCGGACCTGGTGCCGTATTTGCCGGGGCATGTTACAGGCGGTATCGCAGTGAATGGCGTAGGTGCAATCTCAGCAGCACCGCTCGGTAACGCCGCAGTTTTACCGATCAGCTGGATGTACTGCCGCATGATGGGGCCAGAAGGCTTGAAGCAGGCGACTGAAATTTCAATCCTGTCGGCCAACTACATCAGCACCCGGCTTAAAGACCACTTCCCCACCCTGTACGCCAGCGAGGCGGGCTTCGTCGCCCACGAATGCATTCTGGACTTGCGCCCCCTGAAAGAGACCAGCGGCGTGACTGCAGAAGACGTGGCCAAGCGGCTGATGGACTACGGCTTTCACGCGCCGACGCTGAGCTTTCCAGTCGCAGGCACGCTGATGGTCGAACCGACCGAGAGCGAAGACTTAAAAGAAATCGACCGCTTCATCAACGCGATGATTTCCATCCGCAAAGAGATTGCCCAGATTGAAAGCGGTGCTTGGCCACAAGACAACAACCCGCTGAAGCACGCACCGCACACCGCAGCCAGCGTGCTGGCGGCAGAGTGGAACCGCCCGTATTCGCGTGAGGTAGCGGCGTTTCCGGTCGCGGCGCTAAAAACATCCAAGTACTGGCCGACTACTGGGCGGGTGGACAACGTATATGGGGATCGGAATTTAATGTGCAGCTGTGTACCGGTCAGTGACTACGCTTAGGCGTCCAAGCTGATCTGGTTGACCCGATACCCATTCTGAAAAAATCACCCCCCCACTCTGTTGGGGTGGGGCCAGCTTGGCGGGATAATTCTGTTGGTCAATTCGAATGACTTTTCGTGGGCGATTGCCGAGTCAAAACCGGTGCCGTTCAAAGGCGCGGCGTATTTGCTGCATCAGGCAGCGCCGGCGCAGTCAATTGGAGCTGTTAGGGTATTTTTGTTGGCCCCTTAGCAAATGTTAGGTTGGGATTCATGTCAGTCTGATTTAACCCAACGGGCCGCCACGAAACCCGGAGCGATTCAGCTTAATGTACTTTGTCATTGAATCCGCGGTGGGTGACGGCGGATAAAAACTTCGCAAAAAACAAGACCTTAGGCTGTGCGTGCGCATGCCTTTAGAGGCCTTTTATTGGTGTGGTGCCCGCATTTGCGCGGGTGGCGTTACCATCCACCATGTCAATCGTAGGCAAATGTTTAATAACCGTTTTCAGGACACACATATGTTTTCTATATTGAAATTCTTTTGGATGATTTTTCACCGTGGGTGGAGTATTGTTAATCCCAATTTCAACCCCCTGCGCAGCGCTCCGCCGCACATCAAGTACTTCGCCAGCATTTTGCTGGGCTGTTTTTGGAGCTTGGCGTTCGGACTTTACACCGCACAGTTTTTTTTCATCAGCCTCAATATGCTGGCGCACGTTGCCATCATCAGTATGGTGTTTGTGACTTGGTACACATTCCGACATTTCCGAAAGACCTATGGTTCAGGCACATACCCACTTATGCGTGACCCTAACTTTAGTCCCAAGTGCTATGAAATGACCGATGCTGAAAAATTAGTGGCTGCACAACGGGCAGACCAACTGTTGGCACCGCATAAAAAAATTTAGTGTGACCACAGCAGCAAAGCTGTAACTTCAGCGTGCAGCGGAATTCAGCTGATAGCGCCATGGCGCGTTAGCAATAACGCGGCTGCGGCATGTGCCCATCGCATGGCGGCATCTACCGGCTCACCGCGCGCCAGAGCGCCGCCTGCGGTGTCGGCGACTTGCATGAACAATTGGGGGCAGACTCAAATTGAATTAAAAAACTATAGATAACGTAGCTGCTTACGCCCGTATTTCCTGACCTATAGGCTTAACCCCTGCACCAAACGGTCCAACAACATGGCCGTCCTGTGAGTCACTTGTTGGCGAAACCACGCACCATCAGCGCAAGGAAAAATTAAGGAAAAATTAGGGTCAGACTCCAATTAAACTAAACCGCTACAAATAAAATAGCTGCTTTCGCCCGAATCCATTGAGTTACAGCCTAGATACTAATTTCTGCTTTACGCGGCGAGCAAAGAGCAGCGTTCAATACGAGACAACTCAACGCTCATGGCGTCCCTGGCGATGGCCGTGTCATAAGCGGCTTGACTGCGCAGCCACCAGCCATCGCTCGAGCCAAAATAGCGGCAAAGCCGAAGATCAGTATCAGCCGTCACAGCACGCTTGCTAGAGACGATGTCGCCGATGCCCTGTGGCGGCACGCCAATGTCTTTGGCCAGCCTGTATTTGGTCAAGCCAAGCGGCTTGAAGAATTCTTCATCCAGCATTTCGCCTGGGGAAACCGGGGGCACAGTACGCATGATCCTCCTTTCTCAGTGGTAGTCCACAATTTCAACATCAGCCAAGCCGTCAGGTGTCCGAAACGTCGAAAACAACAGTTTTAGAGCGTTAATCAGTCTTACAGCCCAATCGATTGAAACGCAAACAGCTATTAATAAAATAGCGAAAAAAAATTAAGCGGCTCAAACTACTTGATGCTTGCCAGCCGCGCCCGTCCAGTCGGGCTTGTGCTTTGTCCCGGTCAGTTCCAACCCTCGACGACATCAAATTTATCGTTCTCCGATCAGTTGGCAAATTTGGATGGTCTCTCCGTGGCCCGCGATGTTTTTTATTGCCAAGCTTAGTGTCTTCTTGGAAACTATTGGCATTTTTGCCCTCCCCGTTTTCTACAGTTCTACTTCCCCCAACTATCCTTCAACCCAGTCACTCTGTTGAAGAAGAATTAGGGACAGACTCCAATTAGTCACGTTTAGGATGGGAACTTCAACCGCATCACCGCATGAGCCCAAGTATCCCACCAAAAATCGGTTCCATAGAACACGCACACCCACAGTCGCCAGTCTGATTTGCCAGAAATTTGCGCCCCATAGTCAGCAACGACGCTTTTGGTGACCCCGTGGGCACAGCCCTAGCCCGGCGCAGTCGTCGCTTTTTAGGTCAGCAGGTTCACCAGTCTGTGCGCTGATCTTCGGGGTAGTCGGGTGCTGATTGGTCCGAATAAAGGTGTCAGGCTCGAATGAAGACGCATGAAATCTAAAACGTTTCGCGCCCATCGAGCCAACCGGGCAGGCGCATCAGGCGTGAGCCGCCTCGCCCAGCACTTTTGCCGCCCATTGGTTCAGGCTGGTGCCGCTGCCTTTGGCTGCAATCAACGCGGCGCTGTGTACTTCGGGCGGCACGCGCAGCATGAGCTTGCCACTGGCTGGCTTTTCAACCGCCTTGCCGATCTTGGCGCAGGTATCGATATAGTCGTCAACCGCTTCTGCAAACGCGGCGCGAAGGCTAGGCACGGTGTCAGCGTGGAACCCGACCACATCAGTGATGCCGAGCAGGTGGCCGACAAAAATATCATCTCGTTCGTCAAAATCAACACGGGCGGTTTGCCCTTTGTAGGTCATGGTGTTCATGGCTTTACTCCGATAGTTTCCAAAAATTTACGCGCATCGTCAACCTGGTATTGCTTGGCTTCTTTGGCCGGGTGGGGTCGGTGGAATGTGCCGACCGTGGTGCCATGCGCAAAGCGCACCCGCGAGCCATTGCCTTCAATGCACTTGCAGCCAATGGCCATCAGCAGCGACTCAATCCGCGCCCATTCAACATTTGCCGGCGTCGGCTTGCTGAAGATGGATTCAAGTGTTTTGCGTTGCTTGCTGTTCATGCTATCAACTATAGCGATTAATCATAAAAATGCAATCACTATTTGATATCAATAAATTGAGGCTAAGGGGCTAGGCTCGCATTAAGCTGCACGCTCCACTTTCGATAGCTGCTAACGCATGTTTCACGAGGACCAGCGCCCCGTTTCCCTCTTAATTTAAAACAAAAAAAAGCCACCCAAAAGAATAGGAAATTCAACCGCATAAGGCCAAGTATGGCACCGAAAAGCGTCCTCAAGAGTCGTGCTTTCCTTGAACGACATGCAAAGCTGGGCTGCGGGCACAGTCCTAGTGTAGTGTTTCACTCTGTTTGAACCGTTTTGAGTTTTTCCCTGGCACGTATGACCTTTCGCAAGATGTCACGAGCACTCTTGGTCCAGATGAAGGGTTTGGGGTTCTCGTTATGCATGC
>Ga0105055_10009822_pt1 | contig 12130 bp, 9 predicted proteins | sample BON03_FD_78090 | JGI IMG/M metagenome (GOLD analysis project Ga0105055, IMG submission 78090) | Freshwater microbial communities from Lake Bonney liftoff mats and glacier meltwater in Antarctica - BON-03 | ecosystem: Environmental > Aquatic > Freshwater > Ice > Glacier meltwater | place: Lake...
CATGCATAATTATTTCATCTATCCATCTACCTCTTATTCACAAGCGCAAACGCCACCCCCGCCATCGCCGCCGCCGCAATCAACAACCGATCCGGCCTCCTCATCACCACCTCCCCCACCCACCCCTTCACTCCCCCCCCTCCTCCCTCCCCTCCTCCCCCTCTTTCCAACAATTCCAACGCAAACGAGGCATCCGAGCCACTGGTACTACTCTCCGTCTCTGACATCGCGTCCTCCTCCGCCGCCACCCTTGCCAAGACCCTCTCAATCGTTCCTGATTCCACCACCGGGCGTCCCAACTTCCGCACCAAATCAAATTTCAACGCCAACGCCTGCGAAGACGGACAAGCAGCCACCATACTCGTCCTCGTCACATCAAACAGCCTCAACACATGCTTCCGCACCGCTCTCACCACCTCTACCTCCCTCACGTTCTGCACGGCCACCATCGTCTCCGCACAAAACCCAGGGGTGGTCCCCCGAAAATAATTCAAAAAACTTTGCTGGGCCGCCGCGGGGCCCGTCCACACTCTATCTAAATACTCGAATAATACCGCGCCTTTTGCTGCTGCTAAAGCGTGGGGATCGACCTCCAGCGAGCCGCCTGCATAGGCACGGACAAGATCTTGCGCTTCGGTGTAGGCGAGGGTGAGATTGGGGGCTTGGTAGAAGGAGAGGGTTAGGAGGCCTTGTTCTGGAGAGCAAGTCAACTCGTAACTTCCTGCTGCTGGTGCTGCTGGTACTGCTGGTACTGCTGCTGCTGCTGCTCCTGCTGCGGGGGTAGTATGCGCTCGGGAGACAGGGACGATGAGAGTGTGTGAGGGGGAGGGGTTGCGTTGTTGTTGTCGGAGGGGTGTGTGGCGGGTGAGATACTCCATGGTTACTAATAAAGCAGCATAGCCTGGTGAACCATAAGAGAGACCATCAGCGAGGGGATCGAAGGGAGCACATTGAATTAAGTAGCCGGCGTCAATGGCGGGAGAGGAGATGAGAAGACCTTTTCCGCTGGGGTTGAGGCACTCGGTGGTGCGTAAATTGCGGGATTCGACCACAGGGCAAAGTAAGCTGGAGAGGGCAAGGGATAAGGGAGGGAGGGCTGTATCGTCTCTTCCTAATTGGCCTTCAGCAGCAGCAGTAGTAGAGGCAGAAGACGAGGCTAAGGACGCACCTAGCTGCTGCTGCTGCTGCTGCTCTTGCCCACCTCCACTCCCTCCTCCCCCCGCGGCAGCAGCAGCAGCCGCCACCTGCAAGGCCTTCGTCGCGAGCCGCGCTTGAGTCAATGGCAAAAAATCACGCCAAGGACGGACAGGATCAGGCTGCGCAAGCACGTCACACACGACATGCACTCGTAGATTCCAGGGTTGAGTCAATGCCTCTTGTAGTGCTGACAGATCGGCCAGTAACCCCAAGGGGTGGGTACGCAAGCGCTGCAACACAGCAGTTAGCACGCCATATTGACGACTAAAAGAAGTCGCGGCGTGATTACTCCGACAAGCATCAAAATTCAATCCTCTCATTAGGCCCGAACACACACTCATTCCATCCCGTTGATACCCCTCTATCTCCCCCAATAGCTTCATCGCTGCCCCTCGCACTCGCTCCGGACACATCTCAGTTCGATACAACAAGTTCCGCAACCATCGCACAGCAAGCCAGTATTTATCCGCCTCCACCTTCAAAGTAACCGACGCCGCCTGGCTCCATATCCCTGCATAAAAATTACTCCGTCCCGTCCCCAAAGCATTACTAGCCGACACTGTATCTGCTTCTAAATACCGAGCAACCTCCTCAGAAGACCACAACGACCCATCCTCCTGCCGTATGGGCAACTCAAACAGCACTTCCAACCAGAGTTCTAACAAGGGGCGAAGGTGATCGGGTAAGGAGGAGGTTTCAAGCCACACGGTTACAGTCACAAATTCAGTGGCGGCGACATGATCCCATTGCAGGAAAAAAGGCAGCTGGCCCGGATGCTCTTGTAGATCGAAAGTGCTCTCGGCCCCCAACCCGTTGGCGTGCAAGGCCCGCGCGACTTTGATGGCTGTAGAGGAGACTCCGCGCTCGCTGCTGGTGGTGCCTTTGATGATAAAGGCAGGGGTGGGGAGGGATAGCTCTTCCTCTTCCTGCTTTGCTTCCTCCTCCTCGTCCTTGTCGTTGCTGCTGCTGCTGCTACTGTTCTTGTCATCAATATTGGAAAGAACCTCAAACAAGGTCTTACCCAACGGCGTCAATACATTCCGCACCGTACACACAGGCACCGACGGCAACAAACCTCCCTCCCTCCCTCCTCCTCCCCCTCCCCCTCCTCCGGAAGAAGCAGCAGCAGCAGCAGCAGCAGCAGCAGCAGAAGCCAACACTGCATTCAGTAACTGCGGAGGGCAAGGTCGAGACATCTCCTCCTTCGCAACAACCAACGCCTGCCCCCTCTTCAAAAGCTCTTCAGCTCCCAATCGCCGCGCCTGCTCCTCCTGCCGTTCCTCCTCCACCTCCTCCCGTGCCCTAGCCAAGCTAGCACTCGGTCGAGCAAGCACCACCACCGTCTTAGTAGCATCCAGCAAGGTCCGTCGCAACAGCTGCTGCCAATACTGCTTATCCTCCACGCTCCCCTCCCTACACGGCAGCGCCTCCAAACGCGACAACGTATTCTGCACCCTATCTTTCAACTGCGCCGCTTCCTCCGCCTCACTCACCACCCTGCCACCCCCTCCCTCCCTCCTTCCCTCGCCTTGCGTCTCCTCCTCCCCCTCCCTCTTCCCGTACAAAAACGCATACATCAACAAACTGGTCAAAGTCGCATGCGGGTCCTCCTCCACATCACTCAAATACCTAACCCTCTCCCGATGGACCAATGCCCGTACCCTCCCCATATCCATCCCCCCTCCCTCCCCCCCTCCCTCCCCCCCTCCCTCCTCCTCCACCACCTCCCTGAAGGCCGGGTAAACCCTCTCAAGATCCTGAGCCCGCACCCCGTCACACTGCAAGTAACACATGCCCTCCCTCCCTTCCTGCACCCCAAACGTCAATTTCTGACAGACCCTCAATTCGAGGACCATTATTTGGTAGAGTGGAGCCGAGGGGCCTTCGACGAGGTAAAGCCACAGAATGCGTAAAGCGAGATTACTCTGAAAGTCTTCCCAGGACGGACCGAGCCAGCCTAGAAGGGCTTGGCCTTCTTGCTGTTGCTGTTGCTGCTGCTGTTGCTGCTGCTGTTGGTCGGATTGGTGTTGGGTGTAGAGGCTGGAGGAGGACGTGGAGGACGGAAGGGAGGAAGAGGAGGAGGAGCAGGGGTAGGTGATCCGTTCGATGCGCGGTCCACTGCTGCTACTAGAGGAGGAAGAGGAAGAGGACGAGGAAGGGAGGGAGGACGGGGACGAGGTCGCTGCAGCTGTCGAATGAAACCAGGGCCGCCCCCTCACATTCACCGTTGTCGACCCCGCTCCTAAGAAACTCCCCAAAAATCGGCCAGGCCCCCCCCCTCCTCCTCCAGCAGCAGCACCAGTAGTCCGTGCAGCTTTCAGCAGCTTCGCCTCAATCCCTTCCAAGCTTGCCAACAGCTCCCTCACCCCCACCTGGCCCGTCACCACCACCGCCACATTCTCCGGTCGGTAGTACTCACGATGATAAGCAATCACGCCTTCCCTCGTCACCTTCCTTAAATTACTACTCCTACCCCCCGTCACAGCTCTATACCCACTCTCCCTCCCTCCCTCCTTCCCCTCCTTCTCATCCTCCGAAGAATAAAGCACTTCGAGCAATCTCTGTCGTGGGGAGCCTTCCCCCCCTTCCCCTCCCTCCCTCCCTGCCTCGACTGCGCGCATTTCTTCATAGACACTCCCACCATCGCGGCCTTGCCCGTCAATGTGGTGGGTTTTTGTTAGGAAGGCCGAGGGGGAGAGGAGGGGGAAGAAGACGTGATCGAGGAGGACGGGAAGGAGGACGAGGAACCCTGCAGCGCCTGCAGTGGTGAGGGTGTACCCGGTGTAGTCGACGTCGTGCCAAGCTTTGGTGGGGCCGCCGGGGGGGAGGAGGAGGAGGTCGGTGTTGTTGTCTTTTCCGTATTTTGTGGTGGTGGTGGAGAAGGAGGAGGAGGGAGGGGTAGAAGGAGAGGAGGTGGAGGAGGAGGAAGAGGAGGAGGAAGAGGCGGAGACTAATGCCTCTTGGTCCAACACGCCTTCATACGGAAAATCCTCACTTCCCGCCAGGACTAAATGCTCCAAAACATGCGCCATGCCATCGTCTTGTCGCCACCGCGGTGGGTTATCCAAATTTTCGGTGGCAACACACGCCAAGCCCGTCACTAAGGGGCCAGGGACCTGCGCGAGCATCACTCGGAGGCCCGTGCGTTCGGAGATGTAGACTTCGACGGGCACGCGTTGCTCGGCGTCGAACGCAGTGAGACGGCGCCACCGTCCGCGGCCTGTGGAGATGAGGAAGGAAGGAAGGAGGGAAGGAGGGAAGGAGGGTGAGTGAGTTTATGCGCCTATCAAATTGTCATCCATTTTCGGCCCAACCAACAGATACGGAGCACTCCAAAGCATGCCTCTGCACATGCCAAGACACTACGGCATGCAGCGCAGACGGCACAGAAGGCCAGAAGGCTCCTTTATGCGCCTGTTGCCGGGCCTTGCTGCTCAGGAACCAGACTCCCCACACGCACAAGCACTAACTTACCGTCCGGCTTGAGGAGCGTCGAGATCGACAAGAGCTGCCAGGAATCCTCCATCGGATAGGAGAGGGGTCGCCGCGCGTGGCTTGGTGTGTCGTGGGCTGGCTCCGTCAAATCAGCTCTAGGCGATGATGATGATGCGGATGCCGACGAGGAGGCAGGAGGGCAAGGAGGGAGGGAGGAGCGCGTACGATACTAGTAAGCCGCCGCTCCGGAAGCCAAGGCAAAGCAAGGCTAGCTCCTACACCTGCTTCTTCTTCCTGTGGTGGTGCAGGGGGTGGGGGGTGGGTTAGTGCTTAGCTTTAGAGGCAAGGGGCATGAGAGCGAGGCAGCAGAGATTGTTGAAGAAGCGCGGCGGCGTTCAATTCGCCTCCTTCCAAAGCCCTTGGCAATCTCTGGTCTGATGTCTATAGAGTACAGCCTCGTCCCCACCAATGCCTAGATCACTCATTCTTAGCTCCTTCCTGCACACTGACACATAGGGAATCGAAACAGCGCAAGCAAAGCACGTGCTTGACCAAAGGCCCAAGCAACACGACGACCTCCCCGCCCCCCCCCCCACCATCCACACGCCCCAGCCAGTCTACTCTAAATGACCCCTCCTGTCCGTCGCAGCCGCCTTCTCCACCACACATTACTGCTATTGCTTGTTTGCGGCATGTCCTGGCCTCGTACTTTGGCGTGGGTCGTCGCCCCTGCTGGGAGACGGACTCTAGGGAGAGCGCAGCAGCAGCGTCTGTACGGCAGCAGCAGCATCGATACTGGTGGGTTCCGCCCGGGGGACGGGAAGGAAGGCATTGAATCCCACGAGAAAGCCATGGAAAAATTTGCGCTCGAGATCGTGCACGACGACGCGGACATTGTTGTAGTGAATAAACCGGCGGGGGCTTTGTGTGTCCCAGGGCGCTTTATCCAGGACTCGTTGGTGGTGCGAGTGGCGGCCCACCTCGGAATCAAGGATTTTACGCGCATGGTCGTCCATCGCTTGGACCAAGGCACGTCAGGCGTCCTCGTCTTTGCCAAGAACGACGTCGCCCTTAAAAATCTACATGCGCAGCTCCGACCCGAAGCCAAGAATCTTACCTCTGGTGGGGATGGGGGGATGCAAAAAAAGTATGTGGCCTTGGTGGAAGGCGATGACCTCGATCCTATCAATGGACGCATCAACCTCCCCTTGAGCAAGGACATGGATAACCCGCCTAAGCAAATGGTGGACAAGCTAACGGGGAAGCCGAGCTTGACGGAGTACACGATCAGAAGTCGTGGCGCTGATAGGAGTTTGGTTGAGCTGCGGCCCATCACAGGAAGGACACACCAGTTACGCGTGCATCTTAGTTGTGTGGGCCATCCTATTTTGGGTGATCCTTTTTATGCTTCGTTGAGGGTGCAAGGTAAAGCGCCGGGGGGGAGGCTGTGTTTGCATGCGGAATCGTTGGCTTTTAGGCATCCGACGACCCAGGACCGAGTGAGCTTTTCAACGCCTTATCCTAAGGAATGGGACGAGGGGATGGTGGGGGTGAAGGAGTAGATGGGCAGATTTTGTTTATGGGGACAGCGCAATTTTCGACGAGCAGAAAAGTACCTCCTTTTGCGATAAGCAAGCGATTAACAAATTTCACAAATGAAAAGAACAAAGTACCGTTTTTGTTAGGAGAAATCAAAGCATTCTACTTTCTTGCTTCCAAAAACAGCATATATACGTGTAGGCATTATTCATGATTCATCCTTCTCTAAAATGACTTCTCGTTTTCTCCCTCTCACCCACCTTCATCTCTCTTCATGCTTGTTGCTGCTCTTCTTTTGGCACCTTGGGCGCCTTCGGTTTCTTCGGCTGCTTTGGCGGTTTGGGAGGAGCAGCAGCAGCAGCAGCAGCCGCCGCAGGGTCTTCCACACGAGGGAATACCCCTTGAGGCGTAGGGAGGGGAGTGCCGGGTGTCAAGGCAGCTGCAGCACCGATATGAGCGAAAGTTCGTTGGCCTGCAGGGACGGCTAGGAGGTCCAAAAGCTTGGAAGCGGAGGTAGGGATGATGGGTTGATACATCAAAGCGACCGACCGCAGTGCCTCAATAGTAACATAAAGAACAGTAGCCATTCGATCCGTATCCGTCTTCTTGAGCGCCCAAGGCGCTTGTTCATCAAAGTAACGATTCCCCTCATTCACCACCTGATTGAGAGCTTCCGCGTATTTATGCAATGCCTGCTGCTCCCCCACCAGTGGCCGCGCCGTCGCCAGCAACCCCCTCGCCGACTTCAACAGCGCCACATCCGCGTCCGTCAATGCACTCGCCGGCTTCGGCACACACCCCTCGCAATTCTTGCTTATAAACGCCAGAGACCTTTGAAACAAATTCCCCAATTCATTAGCTAATTGATTGTTCACACGCCGCACAAAAGCGTCATTTGAAAAATCACCATCATTCCCAAAAGGCACCTCACTCGTCAAAAAATACCGCGTCGAATCCAACCCAAACATCTCCACCAACCCCACCGGATCAATCACATTCCCCACACTCTTACTAATCTTCTGCTTATCCTTCGTCCACCACCCATGCGCAAACACCCTCTTCGGAGGCGCCAACCCCGCAGCCAGCAAAAACGCCGGCCAATAAACAGTATGAAACCTCAAAATATCCTTCCCCACCACATGTAAATCCGCCGGCCAGAACTCCTGATACTTCCCTCCAGCCTCCGGGTACCCAATCGCAGATATATAATTAGTCAGCGCATCCATCCACACATACATAACATGATCATCATCCCCCGGAACTGGCACACCCCACTTAAAAGTCGTCCTCGAAATCGACAAATCCTTCAGTCCCCCCTTCACAAAGCTTATCACCTCATTCCTCCGACTCTCAGGCGCAATAAACGCCGGATGCTGCTCATAAAACTTCAACAACGGCTCCTGCCACGCGGACAGCTTGAAAAAATAACTCGGTTCCTTAACCACCCACACCACCTCTGCCCCCGTCGGCGCCTTGCCATCCACCAGCTCACTCTCCGTGTAATACGCCTCGTCACGCACAGAATACCACCCTTCATAAGTCCCTAAATAAATGTGCCCCGCCGCTTCTAATTGCTTCCACAGCGCCTGCACCGCTGCCTTGTGATCAGGTTGGGTCGTCCGAATAAACATATCATTCGTAAAGTCCATCGTCTTGGCAAGCGCCCGGAAATTCTGCGAGACCTCATCCACAAAATCCTGAGCGGTCTTCCCCGCCTTGGCTGCGCTTTGCTCTACTTTCTGCCCGTGCTCGTCCGTGCCGGTTAGGAAGAAGACGTCCCGCCCGTCCAGGCGCATGAAGCGTGCAATGACATCACAAGCCAGAGTAGTGTAAGCGTGCCCAATGTGCGGTTTGTCGTTCACGTAATAAATGGGGGTAGTAATATAGTATCCCTTCTTCTTCTCTTCAGCATCGGCAGCGGCGGCGGATCGGAGGGGTGTGGAGGACCAAGCCCGGCGGGAGAACGAGGAGGAGGGGTGCGGGCGCAGACGAGGTGCATTGGTGGCGGCGTGGGGAAGAAAACACGCGGCTTTTCTTCGCCAAGCTGCCGTGGGTTTGACTGTAAGAGTTGGAAGGAGAGCAAGGGAAAGGGAGTGGGGTCGAGTGAGAATATATGTGCGTATTGGAAGGAGGGAGGGGGAGAGAGAAATGCGGAAAGCGGCTCGGGGAGAGTGAAGGGGGGGGAGAGCGCGGGCCTAAGCCGACAAGGCACAAAACGAATCACTAGCCTGAGCAGGGCAAGCATACGAGAAGCAGTGGACGTAAAATAGAGGAGCGAGGGCATACATACTAACGCGGCCTGCAATCCCCTCGTCCGTACCTAGACTCAAGGCGGCCAGCATCGCGACCACTGCGACGGAGCGAAAGGACGAGCAGCCAAAGGTGGGAATGCCTAGCTGTTGTCTTCTTCTGGCGTGCATGTGCGCCGCGTTGGTCGTGACTAGGAAGGCGCCTTGCTTGCCTTGCGCCCTGCCTGTGCTGATTCAGATAGGGTGGTGGGATGATGGCGTGGTGAGATACAATTGGTTTTTCGAGGCTTGGCAAGATAAAGAACCAGCATTGGCCGCGTCAACCATGGCCTTTGCCGTCTCCTGCTTGAACTCAGGGGCGTTGGTAAGGCGCTACGTTGCGTAGCGACACAGGACAGGGCAATGCGGAGCATCATAGACGGCGACGTACGTTTCGTAGGGTGGGGAGGTTAATTCTAGCTTGCTTTGAGCTCCATTGCCAACCCACATGGTAATGCAGAGGCAGCGACAGCCTGAGGACGGACGGGGAGATCAGGCGTTGCCAGCATATAGCGCCAGCGCCGGAGCAAATTGGTCGCTCGAGGCAGCAAAAAATGCGTACACAAAATGTCGTGTAGATCAAAACGCAGCGCTGCTTCTAAAGCAAAGAGCAAAACTGCAAAGTCGCTTATCATATCCATGCACTATATTTGTATCATTCTATGTACTTTCAGATAATTGGTTCCTGTACCCCTTTCTATTTCCCTTCCCCTTTCCCGTGTTGTTCATATTGCATTCTCAAACCCCTCCATGCCATCCCGCCCTCCCGCCGCCTCCACACTACACCCGCACAGTAGTAGTCAAGTTCACTCAATCCACATTTCATTTCAACCTAACATATGCACCTACACCTCTCACTCCCCCACCTCTAAGCCCCCCGCTCAAACCGCTGCACAAACGTCAAAAACCTCAGCTGATCCCCCTCAATCCTCACATCCCCATTCACAATAGCCTTCCCCGGACTCTTCAACTGCAACATAATCCGCCTAAACGTATTCTCATCCGCAATAAAGGTGCCAATTGGCTCCGGCGTTCCATACAAAGGCTCCCCCTTCGCCACCTCCGCCACGCCCTTCCGCACCGTCACTATATACTTAGCCCCACCCACCAAAAAAATGGCGGACTCATGCACATCGATCGACAACTCCGGCCGCAACCTCGTTTGCAACACTTCAAACATTAGGGAAATCGGAATGGAGTCAATAAACGCATCAGACAACACCGGCTTCGTCTCGGTCCGGGGACCACTCCCCTCCCTCTCCAACGCCGCCTGGAGCAAGTACGCCCTTCCATTCGTATTGAAAATAGTCTGACCCAACGCACGCAAGCTGGCCGCTTCGAGCGCCTTGAGAATCTTGCGCGAGACAGACTTATCTTTCTTCTGGACGGCACGTAGCATTTTGAGGAGGTGCAGTGCCCATCGGTGGTCGTTCATGGCTTGGGCGTCCTCGACTGCCTTTAAGACCTTGGAGGCCCCGCCCATGAGGAGGACGGTTTTTTGCGATTCTTCTTCGTGGCCGAGGGGGTAGAGTTCCTGTGAAGCGAGGGAAGGAGTGGAGGGAAGAAGGAAAATTGTGAGTAGCGCGAACGAGCAATAATCTAGATTTTGTTCTCATGTTTGAAGACAAAGAATCCCCTCCTGCCGTTGAGTGAGATAGTAAACGTACCTCCGCCTGCCCATCAAACCAGCCCAACTCGCCCGAATAAATGGCGCGCACCGACCAATCAATCTGGCCATACAACTCGTCCAACGCGTCGTTATCCCTCAAATGCAACGGCAACCCTACCGAGGACGCCAGCTCATCCATACTCTTCCCCTCATTGGCCCCTCGAATCGTCTCAACATACACCCACTGAATCCCATCTCGATAGTCAGTCAGTTGCTTCGACACAGTTTCGCGCCCAAACACCGGTTCGGTGTGAGAAGGCACCAAATATTCAGGCTCGAGCTTCCGCATCGTGTCGAGGGATTGAATCCAGGCGCGGACCGGCCGAGGGGTGGTGCCGCGGATGGTGTAGAGGTTGGGGAAGGCCCTGTGGTGGGTGGGTAGGGAGAGAGAAAGGAGAGGTGAGTGATGGTGGGAAATTAGATGGGGCACGGGCACGAATGCGGAGAGAAGACTGCTGAACTCAAAATTAGCGGCAAGGAGGGTAGCCACATGCAAGCGAGAAAATATCAAATGAACGACGCACCTATAGTAATTGTCGCCCGGTAAAAGCACCTTCTGCTTGGGCAACCACACAATAAGCATATCATGCGTCTCGCCATGCGCCTCAATCAACTCGAAATCCTCCTCGCCCACCGAAAAGGAAGCACGTCCCTGAAAAGTATCCGTCGGGAGCAAGAATCCCGCTTGGCCTTTCAGGGCATCTAGGTCCACGCGGGCCCCGAGCGCGGAGCAAGGCAGGTCGCTTGGTGGGACGAGATAGCCGTATTGGCGGGAGCCACGCAAGCTTTCGACCTGTTGTAGGTTGGGGAGAAAGGGTTGAGGGTTTTGTGTGGGTGGATTGAGTCAATGTGGGAGAAGCTTGATTTGCATAAGTTGGGGTTAGGCTTTATAGATATATATTTCATCATCTCATCAAAATGCATGCGACGTCGGCCTTTTTTCTCCTTGACCACATTCCACCTAAGTCCACCATCAACCACCCCCACCACTACCCTTACCTTGCGAAAGACCCCGTACTGCTTGAAGAAATGCGCCGTCACCGCATCCGTCGCCCATATCCTTGTGGCATTAGCCGCCCAACCCGAAGCCCCGCCCACATGGTCAATGTGTGAGTGCGTGTAAATGATGGTATGAATAGGAGCATCCCCAGCAGCTTCAATCAGAGCCTGACGAATCACTTTGGCCCTAACAGGGCTCATGGCCACATCGACAATCACATGCCCAGCACTGGTCTTGATCAAAATAGTGTTGGCCAAGTCATAGCCCACGGCCACCCACACCGTGTCGGTCACGCGAATAATCCGCGGCGGCCCAATATGCTCCTTGCAATGATGCTCGAGCACAACCGGGGTGGGCATCGACCGTTGACTCTCGACGATCTGCGCCCGCGGGACCAGTGTACGATACGAGTAGACCAACAGGCCCAGAACACCCCCAAGGGCCACAAGCCAAATCAACGCCCAGCCGCTCCGTGCGCCCGCCGGCCCTCCCCCCGCGTTCTTTCTGTGGGACGACTGCCGCTTCTTCAATCTCGATGGGGCGCGCGGTATGCCACTTGTCTGGCTGCCATTGCCGTCAGTTTCATCGTCCGAACGCTTGATGGCCGCCCGAGTCATTGGTGCGCAAAGTGGGGTGGGTGGAGAGGTGCTTGAAGCTCCTCGGGTGTTGGGTTGGCTACTCCCGCCCGCTTGCTTGCAGTACTGCTTCCTGTGGGCAGATGGAGGGGGGAAATGGGGGCCGTGAAGTTCAGCTAAAGCCAATTCAATGCCTGAGATAGCCGAAGACGTACGAGGTTGTTCCGGAACTCAACAAAAACAGCGCACGTGTGAGAAGGCAAGGTCGGAGCCGATATCATGGAAGGGCGTTGGTCAGCTGTCTTCTGCCTGCCTTTTCGTCAAAAACCTCCTGGCTCCTGGCCCATCATTCCAGGAAGGCCATCCCTTTGCGTGCAATTGTCTCCCTTTCAAGGCTTTCTTTCCTCCTCTCCTCTTCTGGCTCTAC
>Ga0105055_10009823_pt1 | contig 12130 bp, 9 predicted proteins | sample BON03_FD_78090 | JGI IMG/M metagenome (GOLD analysis project Ga0105055, IMG submission 78090) | Freshwater microbial communities from Lake Bonney liftoff mats and glacier meltwater in Antarctica - BON-03 | ecosystem: Environmental > Aquatic > Freshwater > Ice > Glacier meltwater | place: Lake...
ATACATCGACACTGAAAAAATGGCCGTCGAATAGTTTCAGCACTCGAGCGTGTCATTGGGATAAATTGCCTCAGCAAATCGTCATTCGAACGCGCAAATAGTATTCACATACTCATTCATTTTTAACTTTTGGGGGCAACGAGCTATGAATGATAAACCATTCTTCACTCCTGACCCAATCGACACTCAAAGCTATATTTTATAATGCCACTTCCTGGTTTTGGAGGAAAAGATTTAAAAGGGAGATAAAATGGGATTAGTACAGTGTAGAATTTAGGTACTTTATGAAAGTAGCCCCCCCTCTTAATTTTCAAAAAATCTGGGTGATGTCTAATAAGAGTGCTGTCACGAATACTTTACCGTGGATTGAGAAGTACAGGCCGGCTACTCTTGATGATCTCGTTTCACATGAAGATATTGTTGGGACCATAAAGAAACTCATCGACGCCAACCGTCTACCTCACCTCCTGTTCTACGGCCCTCCTGGCACCGGCAAGACATCGACGGTTCTTGCGATCGCCAGAGAGATGTATGGACTAAAGACACAGACAATGGTTCTGGAGTTAAATGCGTCAGATGCCCGTGGAATTGATACGGTGAGGAATGAGATTCAAAATTTCGCCGGGACTCGCAAACTGTTTTCGAGCGGAGTGAAACTAATTATTCTGGATGAAGCGGATAATATGACAAAGGATGCACAGAATGCATTGAGGAGAGTGGTGGAGAAGTATACATCGAACGCAAGGTTCTGTTTGATTTGTAATTATGCCAGCAAAATTATTCCGGCTCTGCAATCTAGATGTACTAGGTTCCGTTTTGCACCAGTTAAACCCAATCTAGTTCTCAACAGGGTTTCTGAAATACTTGCAAAAGAAAACGTCACAATAACGGAAAAAGGACTGGAATCAGTTTTGAAATTAGGAAGTGGAGATATGAGAAAGATTTTGAACATTCTTCAGTCTGCAGCAATGGCAAATGGAAATAAAATTGATGAAGAGACTGTTTTCAGATCAACAGGTAAGCCAACGGAAGCAGATATGAAACTATGTATCAAAGCGTTGCTTGAAGAATCTGTAAAAGACTGTTTCGCGACTTTGAAAGGTTTGCAAGTCCAACGTGGTCTTGCGTTGCTGGACATTCTTACGGAAATTCACGCGCATTTTATGTGCATTGACATACCTCCGAAAATGAGAATCATGATTACCAAGGAAATGTCTCAAATCGAACACAACCTTTCCAACTCTACTGCAGAAACCCTGCAACTTGGCGCTTTGGTAGCTGCTTTTGTATTCGCTAGACAGTACTTGCAAATCGCTTGTAATTCTATGGATGCAAGTTAAAAATAGTTGCTAAACATAGACCCAAATAATCCAACCAGTTATTTTAATGCCTTAGCTCCTTGATCGATTGTGAAGCAGTTCTTGAAAAACAACTCCTTTATCCAAGTTTAGTAAATACCAGTCATGGGATTTGGCTGGAGTACTTTGCTGGTTAATGCCTAATGAAGGAATTATACACATCAAAGTTAGATTTGAACTTGGTTTTTTTTTGCGTTGACCATTCGATTGTATGGACCAGTTGGAAACGTCATACGAGAATGTTGATGGATATTCGATAAGTCGTAAAGTGAAGAAGAGAATGAGGGACGAGGGTTTTTTTGAAGAGACGGAGGGATTGACTTATGGAGAAGTCAGAATTGACGAATTTGCAGCGCTACTTCATGAATCCATCACATCGTTTGCCCCAAATGCCAAAACATTTGCAGATATTGGAAGCGGTACTGGAAAAGCTGTGTTTGCAGCAGCTATAGCAATGAATAGCAAGCTGGAAAGCTTTATCGGTGTCGAAATAGTAGAAGAATTACACGATACAGCTGTTAGAGTACTGGATGACCTCAAGGGTTCCAATGCAATTAAGGGAATTGAGTTTCATTTTGGTGATAGTTTCGAAATCGAAGACAAGTGGGTTCATGCAGATGTTATTTTTGCCCCTACCACATGTTTTACGGATGATCTCATGTCGCGCTTGGAGCAAGCTTTGGAAAAACTTGCACCAGGAACTCTAGTAATTACCACCACTAGAAAGTTGAAATGCAAAAGGGCAGAGAAACTTTTAGCACGACGATGTAAATATGCAAAAGGCAGTTTGGAATTCATGGTTTGGAAGATCAATTAACAAAAGAAAATTTATTAACGAGCAAGTTTGCGAGATATTACGGCAGAAAGAATCATGCCAGTAAAACACAAAATGCCTCCCATTATCAAATCATTCTGTTCTCCAGAATCTAAAATTTCCGGTTGTTCAACAATTTTCTCGTTTCGTTTTACAGGTTGGGAAACGACCGTGGATATTACTTTCAAAACTGGGCCTGCTGTTTGAATTTGCTTTGATTCTACACTTGAAATTGACTCTCTTTCTACTTTTGAAATTGGCTTTATTTCTATTTTAGAAATTGACCCTCTTTCTACTTTTGAAATTGGCTTTTTTTCTATTTTAGAAATTGACTCTCTTTCTACTTTCGAAATTGGATTTATTTCTATTTTAGAAATTGACTCTCTTTCCACCTTCGAAACCGGCTTAATTGTTTCCACCTTTGAAACCGGCTTAATTGTTTCCACCTTTGAAACCGGCTTAATTGTTTCCACTTTTGAAACTGGCTTAATTGTTTCTACTTTAGAAACCTTTGTCGAAGCGCGGGAGTCAACTTTTGATACCACATTAACTGTATTCAGAACTGACTTGCGCGATAACACAGGAGTCCGAAACCCCTTTGACTTCCTTTTGATGATACTTTGTTCACCATTATCTCGCATGAAGCATAAAAGGTACAAGTCTATTGCCATCGAAGTCATGATGAGGCTGCAAAGTCCATAGAATACTTGTCCCAAGAGCATCGAGGTAGCATGCAACACTGTTGTCCATTGGTCTGCAAGAAAGAGCTCTTTAGATATCGGCACGACATATATAGATGTAGCCAGCAAAACAACAGCCATTAAAACAGTGTCCAAAAACAAAAGAGATTTCAAAGCATTTTTGAAATTGGAGTGAAAGAACCCATAAAGTACCGAAGTGAATTTAATTCCCAATGCAAGAAATATATCCCCAGTCGCAGTATCCAACATCGCTTCGTTAGAAACATTTACCATATTATTCAAGGCGATCAAGACACCAAGACTACTGCAGGTGGTGAACGCGAGGATACCCAGACCTGTCGTGCTCTCTGCATCTCTGCTCTTGCTCGCCAATGTCTCTAGCAATACCATTGCACCTGGGATTCTCCAGCCATGGTGAATCATGTTGACAATTTGTTTTTGAGTACTTTTCAAAAACGCAACAGTGAAAGGAGGGTCAAAAACGATGGTCCAATTCCAAAATACTCGGGGGGTGACTTTTTTGAAGGAACAACATAATCAACTATTTTAATTAAAACTCCTCATGTAGTGAAGCCATCCATGAGTGATGAATCGCTAAATTCTTAGAAAAACGGAATGTCATCAGGCTCTTTTCTTTCAACAAGATTCTCTTATTAGAAATTAGCATTTGATGGCTTTTATCCACTTGTGGTCAGTTGCCTAAAAAAATCAATTTTTTCGTGTGTGAACAAGAATATATTGTTGAGAGAAAAGGGCAATTTTTCCAAAATTGAACATCTGAAGCTATCGACCGCTTTTTCGAATTCCCAGAACTTTATTTACTTTTTACAAACTTTACCTAAAGGCGAGGATGCAATTAATTCATCATCTGCAAAGGTCATTGATCTTCCATAATATCGTGGATTAAAAATCATCGGGGCTATATTTATAAACAAAACTATATCAATATATATTTACGTTCTTGTTTCGAAATACGAGATGAATAAAGATCGAAAGTTTTCCCCCTTCTTCTAACTTATTGAAGTATATTCTTAATCAAAATAAGAAAGAAGTAAATAAATACTCGTGGACTTATTCGTATTAGTTGCTGACAAACAACAGTACCTGAAATTGGTCAAAATAGCAAAATCTCCCAAATAGTGATCGTTTTACTTGATGTTTATTTTTAAACACAATAAAAATCGATTTTTTTAAAGCACTAACTTGTAGTGTATTTTTTGGAATTAACAGTCTTTAAATTGGATGTTTTGGTAAATTTGTTTTCGAGGTAACCCCCGTTTATCTTTTGTGCAAATTACGAAATATTTACCAAACCGAACGACAAGATTCCGACCGGTGACAAGTATTCCTTTCACTCTCCTATGTAATGCGGTGAAACAATATTCATTGGTTCCCAATTCCACTGCATAAAACAAATTCAACATGCCTGAACTTATATTGATTGAAGACAAAGCTATAAGTTGATGCGAAATTTTAATTTAGAATTGATTTTTTGAAAACGATAAACGTTGTTTATTTTATTAAAATACTTGAATTAATGGATAGAGCTCTTCCAACTTGCTTTCCATGATTCTTCAAACGAATTCAAGACTGATTCAAGAATGATTTCGAAAATTCTTGGGCGAGCTTTTTGTATACGAAATATAGTACCACTCACCTATTTGGATGATGTTGCTAATTTTGTGACCAGTTGTATATTCGAATCTTTCAATTAGAATGAGGACTTCCGATTTCGCTGCAATGCTTTCCTCTCACGGAGTTAAACGGGCGTTCATCGCGTTTCGAAATGGTAAGGTTGAAGCTTCCCACGCATGTTTAGAAAGCCTTCGAGCTTCATTGGAAGGAGATCTGGTGGACTACAATCAGCACGAGTGCGTTTTCTTGCAAGTATACGGCGACTGTCTGTTCGGCGTTACACTATGGCGAACCCGAAGAGGACAAGGGTGCGGGGGTATTCGTTTACGTGAATATGAATCCCTAGATGGTTTCATTAACGATGGACTTCGACTCAGCATTGGTATGGGTCGAAAAAATGCTCTTGCGAATCTTTGGTGGGGAGGAGGAAAAGGAGTTATTGCTATTGGAGACGATAAGGACACAGTGAATTTCCCAGAAAGACGCTCAGATCTGCTTCATGCGTATGGCGCTTTCATTACGAGTCTGCGTGGCTGCTATGTCGCTGCAGAAGACGCAGGCATGAACGTGTCTGACATGGACCAAGTATTTCAAACCACTCGTTTCACCACTTGCATCAATCCTGATAAGGGTGGGTCTGGTAACCCTTCGATTCCAACAGCAACAGGTATTGTTTGTGGCATGGAAGGAGCTTTGAGCGCTCTTGGTCTTGGTACACTGGAGGGAAAGTCTGTTGCTGTTCAAGGTTTAGGCAACGTGGGGGGTGCATTGGTTGGATTTTTACTCCACAAGGGCTGTACTGTGATTGGAACTGATATTGACTTGAAACGAATCAAGTTTTTAAAAGATCTTCATAAATCATTTGTTGTGAGCGAGAAACTCATATTGGAACCAGAATGGACTTCGATATTGGGTCAGGATGTGGATATCGTTTCGCCGTAAGTTATTTTTGTTCTTGAGGTCGATATCTTAGATTATATTTGTAGTTGTGCCTTCGGTGGCGTTTTGAACGACGAATCGGTACCATTAATCAAAGCACGAATTGTCTGCGGTGCTGCAAACAACCAGCTTTTGAATCCTAGCACCGATTATGGCATGCAAGCCAAAGGAATTTTCTTCTGTCCGGATTTTGTAGTGAATAGGATGGGTATTGTGAATTGCGCGAATGAACAATATGGTCGAATTGGTGATCCTGGTTCAGTATCCGATCCCATAGTAAGCGTTCATTTAGGACGTGAAGATGAAAACTCTATTTTTAACATTATCAAGGCCATAATAATGAAATCTATTGAACTAGAGCGAACAACTGCTGATGTAGCTGAGGAAATGGCAAACAGGAAAGCGATGGAACTGCATCCCATTTTCGGTCATAGGAGTCATTTAATAATTGAAAGTTTGATAAATGATGGCTGGGCCACCGAGGATTCAAAAACATGATTCGATGGTCAAGTTGGCTTCAGGATTTGGTTATTAAAATAGTCCCATTTTTTTTCGAAAACCTGTTTTTTCAGTTTCTCCGCCCGACCAAGGGTTGGTCAAACCCGAAATCGAGGTTTTTCAAAAATCTTTGAGAACATATCCTCAAAGTTCTTTTAAATGAAACTTCTGATACTTGTTGGTGCAAGAGTTGCGTTTGGTATTCCTGTTATCATTCAAGTGCAACAAGCCTTCACGGAGTACGATGCACTTGAAAAGGAAGTGAAAGGCGATAGTTTTTGGTTGGGAAGTTACAATGTTGCAGCATATATTGCAGCCTATGACATCATCAACAAAAACAGTAAATACGTTACCTCTATTTCAGAATTTTCTGAAATGTGCCCTGAACTTGATTTTGAATTCAAATTCACGGATTACCATTCAAGCGCTCAGATAGCTGTTCAAAACGCAATTAATGAATATCCCGATTTCATAGTGGGATTAGAATCTTCGTCGCCTACATCCCCCTTAGCGATCCTTGCTGGAGCATTAAACATTCCGATGACTTCGTATTACGCCACCAGCGGAGACTTGGATGACATCGAGACATTTCCGACGTTTTCAAGAACGATTCCTTCAGATGCATCCACCGTGGAGCAACTATCGAAGCTTCTTGAAGGATACGAATTGCAACATGTGGGGATGATTTATTTAGATGACAGCTATGGCAGTGCCTATCGCGACTCATTGCAATTGTCATTTTTTGAACGAAACATCAAGTTGCATGCTACAGGGTACACTTACGGGAATAACCACTCCATTCATCTTTCTGTAGAAGCAATAAAATCCTCAAAAATCAACGTTATAGTCATTGCTTCGTTTGGTGAAGATTTTGTTGAGATTATCAAATATGCAGTGGCCATTGGATTGACAGGTGGGGACTATCTCTTCATATTCACTGACTCCGTGGGCTCCTACGAGTTATCCACTGCAGCCTCGTTAGGTGAAGAGTATGAAGCAGCTCTACATCGTCAACAATGGCTTCAAGCATTTGGAGGAAACAATGCGGTAGAAGGATACAATCACTTTGCTGACGATTGGCAACATCTTTTTGATTCTGATGTCCTTCTAAAAACCTTCATTGAAGATCGACTACCAGGTGGAAAGTTCTTTGTTCCAAGCAGCTACAATGCGAGTTACGATAACGTTGCTGATATTGGGATGCCTTATGGGTACTTCTCAAGTACATTTGAGAACATTGAATCGATTGCACCATTTGCTTACGATTCAGTGGTAACAGCTGCTAGGTCTTTGTGTTTTGCTTATAACACTTCACAAGACTTGAACGGTAAAACAGGTAAATATGCAGCTACTTTGTGGAACGATCCCAAATTCGCATTCGTTGGTCTCTCCAATTGGGTGTCTTTTGACAACGTTACAAATTCCCGAAATCCTTCGACAGTGAATTATCAAGTCAAGTCTATTCATACTCAAGGGGGAGGATTTCAAATTTTGAACGGAGCAGCATTAAAGTCAGATGGAACTTGGGACACTTCCAGTATCATCTTCCCTTCAGGTTTAACAACACCGCCCCCTGATGTTCAATTTGAAACCGAAGAATTAAATCAAATATCATTGGGTTTAAGAATTGTTGGAATGATTTTCACGGCTATAATTGAGCTCATTTGTATTGGGTTCATTTTATGGGTTACGAAGCACCGAAATGCAACGATCATCGTGAAGTCTCAGCCACAATTCCTAGTCATATGCTTGCTCGGGGTAATGACTAGCACTTTTGCCATTATACCTCTTGGAATTGATGACAGTCAGCCTTATGTATCTCTTTCTGCAAGTTGTAATGCAACATGGTGGTTATGGTCTATTGGGACTACAATGGTGTATGCTGCATTGATAACCAAAATGTGGAGAGTCTTGAGAATATTCAAAAATACTTCTCTTAGAGCTTTGAAAATCACCAACTGGGACCTCTACAAAAAGATGCTCTTAATATTAGCTGTAAATTTGTTATTTCTGATGGTATGGGTATCTGTAGCTCCATTAGAATGGGTTCGATATGTGAATGGAGATGTAGGTGTCATTGTCGATGATTATGGCCATACGATGGAGTCCTACGGTGAATGCCGAGGATACTACGATGAAGAAACAGGATCTTATGTATCAGCTGCCCCTTTTGTAGGCACAATAATCTTGTTCCACTTTTTTCTGTTGGGAATAACAACGTTTATTGGATACAAAGTAAGGCATGTGGATTCTAACTTTCAAGAGTCAAGTTATCTTTTCATAGCTAGTGGCAGCATGCTTCAATTGTATACCTTACTCCTTCTCGTTTGGATTGCAATTGGTGAAACTGAAACTGAGTTACAATACATTGTGCTTCTATCAGTTATCTCCATCAACAATTTTGTTCTTATCATGTTATTGATGGTACCTAAAGTTGTCAATTTTAATTCTCCAAGTCCTTCAACATTTCCGAACAATCAGTTCACTGGTTCCAATACTATCGAGATTCCAAAATCAATGGTAGAAAGCAGCAACAATCAAGATTCTGACATTGAAATGCCTTTGCCTTCCTTGACATTCGGAGATATGTTTGGACGCGACGGAAGTGGTAAGAGTCAAGATCACATAGTAACAGTAGCGTAACTTTTGTTATTTAAATTTTATCCTTTCATTTGATAGTACTTGTTGGTTTTGGGACAGTAATAGCAATTCAAAATAGGATCAAAGAGCAGATCCAGATCTTTTTCAGATTCAGTAATTGTGGCATTTTCTTCCTCGTTTTTTTCAGAGCATCCGTCCTCTTGAACAAGTGCTTTCGAAATGGACGATTTAACAAAGTTGATTCTAGGTGTTGTCAAAATAACATTATCAGTTCCAATCAATGAACTTACGCGTATTTATCTATCGTGAGAGCTTCATCAGGTTCAGAATCTGACTCGAATTCCTTTTCCATTTCGAATAAATCTGCTTTTTCCTTCTACAAAGTCATTTTGTTTAGTAGGATACAAAAGGCAAGAAGAAAAATAACCTACCTCCAGCGCATCTTGCAGCTCGGCAGTATCATTAAAAACCGAACAGTCATTTATATCATCTCCAACAGAAAAGCAATCATCGTCTTTCAATTCATCTCCAACTGAAAAACCATCCTCTGCTTTCAATTCATCGCCTTGTTCGGAATCCAATTCGACTTGTTCTTGATCCGATTCCAGCATTTCATCAAACTTTTCATTCTCAGATCCAGCCCAAGAAATATTCTCATCTGATTGAGTTTCAAAAGAATCACTGCCTACGACAGATGGAGATTTATTCTTTTGAAGATAAGTAGCACTTTCCTGGAAGCTCGTTTTCAATTTCGCAAAATTTTCTTCTAAGTCTTGCTTTTCAAAATCGTTCTCAAAATTTTCTTCTAAATCTTCATTTTCGAAATTAGTTTCAGGGAATTCTGTTTTTCTTGGTGTTGGTTCAGGAGAGCCTGATAAAACTGCCGATGTTTTTGATTTTTCTAACACGGGCAAAGATTTTCGGGCTGAATCATGTTCTGAGGACCTCGCTGAATATGGCAACATCGTTTTCATCTTCATTTTCTTGATTGGCTTTTCAGGAGATGTATTCAAATGTATTTGTTGTTCCAATGCAGCTTTTATCATGTCGACACTGAAAAACACCAAACTTGCTCCAATCAACGACACTGGAAATTGTAGCTGTCGAGGAATAGGTTGACAGTGCTTATACTTGGCATCTAGATATACGTTCAGCATCAAATTCCTTTTATCAAGCAGAAACAAACTTACACGAATGGTCTCCACTGGGAGGGACTTTCAGAGTAAACAATTGTCGTATTTTACAATGTCCTGCAAAACTGAGAGATTCTATCGACCTAAACACAGCACCCGGAAACAAGCTAGACATAACCTCTTGCAAATCAAAACATAAAGTGAACCATGCCCCTTTTGGCATGATACCTTCTACTTGTTCTTCCAAGTTTGAATTTGTAATAAGAGGGATTTGTGCGTGAAGTGGTGAAACATTAAACGACCTGAAACCTGATGATAGAACCAATCTCCGCCTCGTAGCTTGCGAATCGCATAGCGTTAACTCTATGCATAGCGGATCAAATGAGCTGGGCAGTTCCATTTGCACCAAGAGAAACTTCTGAGTGAGGTTCACTATTAATAAATTCACTCATAAGAACACCAGCTTGAAAATAGTTCAAATTCAAAAACACTTACATCCTTTTCTAGTTGAAGGATTCGGAAACTCTGCTTTCGTTAACGGTCCACCGTCACAAACTAAGGCGTATCTATCAAAGAGCCATTCAAAATTTGAACTCCCAATATTCAAACTTGTTACTCACCCTTTTAACTGCGGATCGAAAGTTCTTTTAACTCGACCTTTCACTCCAACATTCTGCTTGTGCAACGGGTCTGTACCTTGCGGAGAAAAAATGCTACACGATGGTCCGCCTTGGAACATCCTCGATTGATGCAATACAATGAAACCGTTGTGGAAGGGGGGCTACTCGTACTGCTGGGAATATGTCGAAGTGGATAGAAGCCATCGCTAATTTCTTACTACAAAACAAGAGTGTCTTGTTGAAAGAAAATATTCTAATGGGTACTTCGAGGCAATCAGGAGCAGCAACATCATGACAAATAACTTATTTCGCATTGTAAAGCACCTGATGTAATTTAAATCGCATCCCTTGGTAGCATGCAATGCCTTCCATATCTTTTCTAAAATATGAATTAAAACGATTTGCTATTTTCTTTTGAGAATCTGAAAGGATGTACTTCAAGGTCTAAAAGCTCTCTAAAAATTAGTTGTACATTTATTCTACCCGGATTGTATTTTCCATCAATAAATAGGTTTTTGACTTTTTTAATTAGAATGAATTAAGCCCTACAACGGTAAATTAGACGAACACCATATTTTAAATGTCACTTACCATAATTTCAATTGTGTGTCCCATGAACCAGTAGCTAGACAGTTTTTCGCCGGATTCACTTGAAGGCAAGAAACCCGCTTCTCATGTTTTGCAATTCGAAAAGGTTTTGCCTCACCAGGCGTGGTAACATCCCATCCAAATGCACTATAGTCATCGTATCCAGCAAACATCATTCGCCCAGAGCCAGAAAAATCAACGGATGTTATTCCACAAACGACATTTTCAGAAAAGTAACTTCCGATTTCTCTACAAGCTCGTAAGTCAAAAATCTTACAAGAGGCATCGTCAGAACCAGTGCCCAAAGCATTCCCAGTAGGGAAAAAAGCTACAGAGTTGATGTCACTTTCGTGGCCTTCAAATAACAATTCACATCTACTAGTTCGCAAATCCCAAATTCTAGCTGTCATATCCGTAGAACCAGACACAAAAATGCTTGGATTGTGTGGCGTTACCGCTAAACTCATAACATCTCCATCGTGATCTTGAAACTTCTGTAATCTCTTTCCTTCAACTAAATCCCATAAAATACAATCGCCATCACCGGAGGCGCTGATAACTTGATTCATCCCAAGAAACCTACAGCATGAAATATAACCTTCATGTTCGTGCAATTCATGCGCTGCTTTTGCCGCGTTTATACCGCCTTCTGAGCTTAGTCTATACACCGAACAAACATTATCTAACCCTCCACACGCTACCAGTCGATCCTCGCTGGTTTCATATGCGCACGTCATCACCCATGAGCTTTGCAACGGTATAGCTTGAACTTTGTTTGTTGAATGAGTATTCCAAATAATTAACTTTCCGTCTTGGGATGCGGAAACCATGTGCTTACTATCGCCGGCCCAGTGAAGGGCGTATACTTTGCCAAAATGCCCCTTCAAAGTACGAACATGCTTGGGAATCTTATTTTGATCAATGGCGCTCGCACTGTGTCCCTTCCACCAGTCGCCTTGGTCGCCTTCATCAACAGTTGAGAGCTGGTTCCGGATCTGCACTCTAATACTTTCTATCTCTTCTTGTAGCGCCCGATCCTCCTCATCAGTATCGTCACCACTGGCGAATGAATTAAGAATCATATCAGGTACCTCAGAACTTTATATATATAGATTTAGAGATCAACGAGCCGCTTCGCAGCTCTCTTCGCGTGCCCAGTCCTCTAAAGACTTAAAGACTCTAAAAAAATAACGCGACCAAAAAAAAAAGGAATTTTCATTTGGCAGACCCTGTTTTTACCACG
>Ga0105055_10009825_pt1 | contig 12128 bp, 12 predicted proteins | sample BON03_FD_78090 | JGI IMG/M metagenome (GOLD analysis project Ga0105055, IMG submission 78090) | Freshwater microbial communities from Lake Bonney liftoff mats and glacier meltwater in Antarctica - BON-03 | ecosystem: Environmental > Aquatic > Freshwater > Ice > Glacier meltwater | place: Lake...
AAGGCGATGCTTGCCTGGTTGGTGCCCGAAGAACAGGCGCGCACAATAGCCGGACCGCTGCACCGCTATAATGAACACACGATCACCGATCCGGACCTGCTCTTGGCCGAACTCGCCCGCATCCGCGCGCGCGGCTATTCCATCGACGCGCAAGAGATCGTCATGGGCGTCTGGTGCGTGGGCGTCCCGATCCTTGACCGCGCAGGTCGCCCGGTGGCCGCACTCAGCGTGTCGGGCCCCTCGACCAAAGTGCCGGGGCCGGACCTGCAACCCCTTGTCACCCGCCTGTCGGATACCTGTCAGGCGGTCAGCCGCCGCCTGGGTTACACCGGCATCTGGCTGCCCGGAACCATGCCCGAAGCGTTGCGCGCCTTTGCCTGAAACACCCATGAAGGACCGACCATGAAGATCGTCAGCATCAAAGCCTTCAATATGACGAACCCCATCGCGGGCGGCAAATACGAGCCCCGCCCGGGCGAGACGGCGGCCCGCCGCGACCCATGGACCAAGGGGGCCGAGGTCGCCAATCCGATGTCGCGCTATCCCAAATACAAGGCATTGCGGGCAAGCTGGATGAGCCCTTGGGCCGCCGTGGGCTGCATCGTGACGGCCGATGACGGGTACTGGGGCTTTGGCCTGACGGGCTATGGCAATCCGGTCGTCAGCATCATCAACGAACATCTGGGGCCGATGCTGGAAGGTGAGAACCCGATGGCGACGGACCGCATCTTTGACATGATGATGCGCATGACCTCGCCCTATTCGCCGGTGGGCCTGCCCTCCTATGCGATCAGTGCGATTGACCTGGCGCTGTGGGATCTCAAGGGGCGCAAGCTGGGGATGCCGGTCTATGAACTGGCAGGCGGCCCCGCGCGCGAAAAGCAGTTCTGCTATTCCACCGGCAATGACACCGACTGGTTCATGGAGCTGGGCTTTCAGGCGACCAAGCTGGCCTGTCCCTATGGCCCCGCGGATGGCCTGTCGGCCATCGACAGGAACGAGGAACTGGTAGCGGCGACCCGCGACCTGATCGGCGCGAAAAAGGAACTCATGCTGGACTGCTGGATGGCCTTTGACGTGGAATTTGCCGTGCGGCTGGCCGAACGGCTGCGGCCTTACAACCTCAAATGGATGGAGGATTGCCTGATCCCCGAAAACATGTCGGCGCACCGCGCGTTGCGCGACAGACTGCCGTGGCAGACGCTTTCGACGGGGGAACACTGGTATACGCCCTACACCTTCTTTGATGCCGCGCGCGACCGGCTGGTGGACATTTTCCAGCCTGATATCAACTGGGTGGGCGGCTTCACCGCCTGTCAGCGGATCGCGGCGATTGCCGATGCGGCGGGGCTTGAGACGATCTTGCATGCCGGCATGAACACGCCCTTTGGCCAGCATTTCACCTATGCCAACACGAACACCCGCTGGGGGGAATTCTTTGTCGGCGGTGCACCCGGCGTGCCGCTGGAACGAACGCACCGATACCCCGGCATGGCGGTGCCCAAGGACGGCTGGTGCGTGCCCAGCGACGCGCCAGGCTTTGGCCACGGCTTTACGCTCGACGCGCTAGAAGCGCTGAAACTGCCGGGCTGAGAGACGACGGGCCGCCGCCCTTTGGAGGAGGGGCGGCGGTGGAGAAGTAACGAAATCAATTGGGAGGAATACCATGCAACGATGTTCACTGATGCGGGCACTGCGGGGCGGGATCGCCGCACTTGCCCTTTTGCCGATGGCGGGCGCCGCCTTCGCACAAGACGTGGCCGACATGTCGCGCGAGGAAACGCTGGTGCTGACGCCATGGGGCGACCAGCCGGCGCAGTTTTCCAACGTGGACAACTGGAACACCTATCTGTCTACCATCCCCAAACAGCGCGACGTGATGCAGATCACGATCAATGAAATGCTGTTTTACACCAACCTGAACACGGGCGAGCTGATCCCCTGGCAGGCGGTGTCCTATGAAACGGCGGATGATTTCATGTCCGCCACGATCACCCTGCGTGAAGGGGTCACCTGGGCCGATGGCGTGGCCTTCACATCCGAAGACGTGAAATTCACGCTTGAAGCCTTGCGCGATGCACCGCCGGAAATCCGGGGGGCGGCATCGTTCAACGAATGGATCGCCAGCGTGGACGCGCCTGATCCGCTGACCGTGGTGATTACCTACAAGAAACCCGCACCCCGTTTCGTGCGCGATTTCCTGGCCCTTGGCCACGAGAACCACTATCCGATCCTGCCCAGACATATCTGGGAAGGCGAGAATATCGCTGAGTTCACCAACTACGACCCCGCGCGCGGCCTGCCCCTGGGCACCGGCCCCTACCGGCTGGTCAGCACCACCACGGGGCAGATGATATTCGACCGCCGCGATGAGTGGTGGGGCAATGTGACGGGCTTTCAAGACGCCCCCGCGCCTGCCCGTATCGTGCTGGTGCCCGTGTCAAGTGACGAGGCGATGGGCCAGTTGCACATCGCCAATCAGGTGGACGGCGGACGCCAGTTGCAGATCGGCACGTTCGAGGCGGCCCGTGCGCAGAACCCTAACCTTGCCTCGTGGAATGGCGAAGGGCCGGAATGGGGCGCGCCCGATGGCTGCGTGTATTCCATCGTGTTCAACCACCTTGTCGCGCCTTACGACAATGCCGACCTGCGCCATGCAGTGAACCACGCGCTGGACCGGGCGACGCTGGCCGACATCGCCTATGAAGGCGCGATGCCCACCGCGCCCTTTGCCTTTTCGGGCTATATGGCGGGCACCTGGCTGACTGAGGACAGTGTGCTGCGCCAGATGCTCGAGGACGCGGGCGTCGACAATCAAGATCAGGCGCTGGTCGACGAACGGATGGCCGCAGCCGGGTTTGAACGCAATGGCGAGGGTTTCTGGGCCAAGGATGGCGAGGTGCTGGATTTCCTCGTCCGCACCCCGGCCTTTATCCAGCCGCTCTTGGCGCCGATCACGCAGCAGTTGCGCAACGCGGGCTTTGACGCGCGGCAGGGGGCGGTTGATGATACCTGGCTGCCGGACCTGTTGTCAGGCAATTTCGGCACGATGCTCTTTGTCCATTGCGGCAGCCTGTCGGAACCGCTTGAAACGATGAAGGATTATCATTCCAAGTTCGCGCGGCCCATCGGGACGAACATTCCCTATTCGCTGGCGGGGACGCGGTATGAGAACCCGGAATACGACGCGATCATCGACCGGATGGAGGCGATCCCGGCGGATACCGATCCGAACTCGGCTTATATGCAAGATGCCGTCGCCGCGATGGAGATCTTTCTGCGCGACATGCCGCAGGTGCATCTGATCGAGGAATTCCACGTGGTGACCTTCAACAACAGCTACTGGACCGGCTGGCCGTCGGCGGCCGATCCCTACGTCGCCCCCTATACCCCGTGGGAGGCGTTCAATCTGGTAATCCACAACCTGCAACCCGCACAGTAACGCGCGGTTTGTGCAAGGGGCGGGCCATATCGGCCCGTCCCGATCCCCTTCCCCATCGCAAAAAAACAAGGCCGCTGGCACATGTCATCCGACCTCGCATCCTATCTGGCAAAGCGGATCACCCAGCTTTTCCTTGTCATCTTCATCGCGGTCAGCGTGAATTTCATCATTCCGCGACTGTTGCCCGGCGATCCGGTAGCCACCGCGCTGGCGAGGTTGCAAACCTCGGGCAGCGGGCAGACGATGGATATTCAGGCGGTGTCGGATGCATACCGCGCGCGCTATGGCCTCGATCAGCCTTTGTGGAACCAGTATCTGAATTACTGGGCCGATCTGTTCCGGCTGGACCTTGGTGTGTCCTTCGCCAATTTCCCCGAAAAGGTCACGGTGATGATCGCAAACGCACTGCCTTGGTCGGTGGGGTTGCTGGCCACGGCCACGCTGTTGTCCTTCTTCATCGGTTCTTTCCTGGGCGGGCGTCTGGCATGGCCCGGCGCCGGGCGCGGCATTCGCGCGCTGGTGCCGGGGCTGATGGTGCTGTCGGCCATCCCGTTCTACCTGCTGGCCATCATCATGGTCTATATCTTTGCCGTGGAACTGCGCTGGCTGCCGCCCGCAGGCGGCGTCGAAACCACGCGGATCATGCGGCTGGACTGGGCCACCGCGCAGGACATCCTGCGCCATGCTGTCCTGCCATGCCTGTCCATCGCCATCGGCAATATCGGCTTCTGGGCGCTGGGTATGCGCAGCCAGATGGTGTCCGTGCTGGGCGAGGACTACATCACATTCGCCGAGGCGAAGGGGCTGTCACCCGGTCGCGTGTTCTTCTGGTATGGCATTCGCAACGCGTTTCTGCCGCAGATCACGGCGCTGGCACTGAATTTGGGCGCGGTCGTGTCGGGGGCGGTGCTGGTCGAGGTGATCTTCAACTATCCGGGGCTTGGGTCGCTTTTGTATGTGGCCATTCGCGGGCAGGATTACTTTGTCATCCAAGGTGTTGTCCTTGTCCTGATCGTGACGCTGGCGGTGATGCTGTTCATCGTCGATCTGATCTATCCCCTGCTTGACCCAAGGATCCGGCGATGACCATTGCACTCAAAACCCGGCTGCCGGGCGGCCTTGGGTCACGCCTTGGCGGCACGCTGATCGCGGGGCTTTCCATCCTTGGGGTGATCGCATTTTTCAGCATCATCGGGCCTTTCTTCGTAGACGAGGTGCTGGCGCAGGTGGGGTCCGTCCGGCCACGCCAGCCACCCGGGGGCGATTTCCCGCTGGGCAGCGATGCGCAGGGGCGCGACATGCTGGCGCTGATGGTCCATGCGACGCCCAACACGCTCAAGATGGGGCTGATTGCGGGGGTCATCGGGGTGGGGCTGGGGTCCATCCTGGGCCTGATCGCGGGGCAGTTCGGCGGCTGGATCGACGCTGTCATCAGCGTCATTTCGGACAGCCTGATGACCGTGCCCGCCATTGCCATCCTTGTCGTCATCGCGGGCAATATCGAGGAGATGTCGACCAGCGTCATGGCGGTGGTCGTGGCATCGCTTAGCTGGATGTTCACCACCCGCACCGTGCGCGCGCAGGTCCTGTCGATCCGCGAACGGGGCTATATCGAGGTTGCGCGCGTGAACGGCGAGGGCCCGCTGGAGATCTTGTTCCGCGAGGTGATGCCCAACGTCATGCCCTATATCGTGGCAAGTTTCGTCGGCACCTCCAGCGCCGCAATCCTTGCCATCATCGGGCTGGAGGCGCTGGGCTTGGGCGCGCAGAACGAGATGACCCTGGGCAACACGATCTACTGGGCGCAGCAATCCTCGGCCGTGTTGCGCGGCTTCTGGTGGTGGTGGGCGCCGCCGATTGTGGTGATCGCGATGATCTTTGTCGGGCTTTTCCTGACATCCGTCGGCTTCGACCGCTTCGCCAACCCGCGACTGGGACGCAGGGCATGAGTGTTTCGGGCAAGAGTGTTTCCGGCCTGAATGTTTCCGGCACGAGCGGGCCGATATTGGACGTGCAGAACCTTGACGTGGTCTATGATACAGTGTCAGGCCCCGCGCGGGCGGTCAACAATGTGTCGTTTGCACTGCGCCCCGGCGAAAGGCTGGGGCTGATCGGGGAGTCCGGGTCGGGCAAGACGACGATGGGCACGGCGTTGATGCGGCTCACGCGGGCGCCCGGGCGGATTGCGGGGGGCCGCGTTCTGCTTGACGGCACAGACCTGCTGACGCTGTCGCCGCGCGCCCTGCGTGCCACCCGGTTGCGCGATATCGCCCTGGTCCCGCAGGGCGCGATGAGCGCTCTGAACCCCGTGATGCGCCTGCGCCGCCAGATCGAGGATGCGATCCTTGCGCATGAACCGCGCACCACGCAGGCGCAACTGCGCGACCGGATCGCGCAACTGCTGACGCGGGTCGGGCTGAACCCCGCCGTCGCGGACCGCTATCCGCACGAGCTTTCGGGGGGCATGAAACAGCGGGCGGTGATGGCGATTGCCACCTCGCTTGCGCCCAAGGTGATCGTGGCGGATGAACCCACATCGGCGCTGGATGTCGTGGTGCAGCGGCAGGTGATGCAGACTTTGGGCCGGTTGCAGGCGGGGCTGGGTGCGGCGGTGGTGCTGATCGGGCATGACATGGGCCTGATCGCGCAATTCGCCGATACGGTGGGCGTGATGTATGCGGGCCGGCTGGTGGAATTGGGCCCCGTGGCCGCGATGATCGGCAGCCCCCGCCACCCCTATACGCGGCTTTTGATCGACAGCCTGCCGGGGATCGACGTGAAACGCAGGCTTGCCGGCATCCCCGGCCTGCCGCCGCCCCTCGTGAAACTGCCCGTCGGCTGCCCCTTTGCACCCCGCTGCCCGCTGGCGCATGACCGCTGCCGGGTGGACCTGCCCCTGTCGCAAGAGGTGGCACCGGGCCATGTCGTGGCCTGCCACCTTTACCCCGACAACGCCACGCTGCCCCCCCTGACCATCAAGGCCGAGGTGCAGCCATGACCCCCCTTATCGAATTGCGCGGCGTCAAGCGCACCTACGGCGCTTTCACCGCTCTTGATACTCTGTCGCTGTCCGTTCCCGACCGCGCCGCCACCATCGCCATCGCGGGCGAAAGCGGGTCGGGCAAGACGACGCTGGCGCGCATCCTTCTGGGTTTCATCGAACCCACCGAGGGCCAAGTGTTCTATCGCGGCAAGGATATCGCCACCATGAGCGCTGCGGAAAAGTTCACGTTCCGGCGCGAGGTGCAGCCGATCTTTCAGGACCCGTTCGACGTCTTCAACCCGTTCTACCGGATCGACCATGTATTGGAGATGCCGCTTTATCGCTTCGGCCTTGCGAAAACCCGGGCCGAGGCCCGCCCCCTGATCGAGGATGCCCTGTCGCGCGTGGGCCTGCGGCCGCAAGATACCCTGGGCCGGTTCCCGCATGAGTTGTCGGGCGGTCAAAGGCAGCGGATCATGGTGGCGCGTGCCGTCCTGCTGCGCCCGCGCCTGATCGTGGCGGACGAGCCTGTGTCGATGGTAGATGCGTCCTTGCGCGCCACCATTCTGGACGAAATCCGCGACCTGAACCGGACGCTGGGCATTGCCTTTGTCTATATCACCCATGACCTTACGACTGCCTTTCAGATCTGCGACGATATCGTGGTCCTTTATCAGGGCAAGGTGGCCGAGGCCGGTGCGGTTGAATGCGTGATCGGCGCGCCGCGCCATCCCTACAGCCAGCTTCTGGTGTCCTCCATACCGCTGCCCGACCTGTCGCGCCGCTGGGGCGATGACGAGATGCAGGCCGCCCCTGAACAGGGCGACCGGCCCAGCGCCGGTTGCCGTTTCGCGCCCCGCTGCCCGCATGCGATGGACCAGTGCTGGCGCGTCGATCCGGCGCATACACGACCCGACCCGGACCGCCTGATCGCCTGCCATCTGGACCGGGAAGGCGCGAAATTGCCCGGGGCGGATATTGCGCAGGTGTTCCAAAGCCGGAATAATGCCGCCCAATCCATGAAAGGGACCGCGACATGAACAAGATCGACCTTGACGGCCAGATTGCCGTCGTCACCGGCGGCGCGCAGGGCATCGGCCTTGCCGTGGCGCAGCGCCTGCTGCAATCGGGCGCAAAGGTATGCCTGTGGGACCGGCGCGATGACCTCTTGGCAAAGGCGGTTGACGCTTTGGGGCAGGGGGCAAGTTCCATCGCGGTGGACATCAGCGATCCCGCAGCCGTGCAGGCCGCCGCCGACAAGGTGCAGGCTGACACGGGCAGCCTTGACATCCTTGTCAATTCCGCAGGCATCGCGGGCAAGAACGCCCCGCTTGATCAATACGAGATCGACGAATGGCGCCGCGTGATCGAGATCAACCTGAACGGCACATTCTATGTGAACCGCGCCGTGATCCCCGGCATGAAGGCGCGCAATTACGGGCGGATCGTCAATATTTCGTCTGTGGCGGGCAAGGAGGGGAACCCGAACGCATCCGCCTATGCCGCCGCGAAATCGGGCGTGCTGGGCCTGACCAAGGCGTTGGGCAAGGAGGTGGCGGGCTATGACATCGCGGTCAACGCCGTGACGCCGGCCACGGCCAAGACCGGCATCCTTGACGAACTCACCCCCGAATTCATCCAGTACATGCTTAGCCGCATCCCCCGTGGCCGTTTCCTTGAGGTGGCAGAGGCCGCGTCGATGATCGCCTGGATCGTGAGCCGTGAAAACAGCTTCACCACTGCATCCGTGTTCGACCTGTCGGGAGGGAGGACCACCTATTGACCGCGATCCCTGTACGACAGATCGGCGCGACCGACCTGCACCTGCCGGAAATTGGCATGGGCGTCGCCCATCTGGGCGGCATGTATGGCTTTGTTCCCACAACGCAATCCCGCGCCACGCTGGAGGCGGCATGGGACGCGGGCATAAGGTTCTATGACACCGCACCCTGGTACGGGCGCGGCCTGTCGGAACATCGGCTGGGCGATTTCCTGATCGACAAGCCGCGCGACGAGGTTCTGATCACGACCAAGATCGGCCGCACGCTGGTGCGCCCCGCCGATCCCGCGACTTTCGACAAAACACCGTGGAGCGGGGGCCTCAACTTCGACATCCGGTTTTCCTATACCTATGACGCGGTGATGCGGTCTTATGAAGACAGCTTGCAACGGCTGGCCACAGACCGGATCGACGCGCTATTGATCCACGATCCCGATCCAGTCGCTCATGGAGAGGATTTCGCCACGCGGATTCAGGAACTGGAAACTGGCGGGATCAAGGCACTGGAGGAACTCAAGCGCACGGGCCATATCCGGGCCATCGGCATGGGGATCAACACCCGCGCCGCGCTGGAACAGGTCGTGCCGCGCGTGCCGCTGGACCTGCTCATTGTGGCGATGCCCTATACGTTGCTGGATCAAAGCGCGCTGCCGACGATGGCATGGCTGCAAGGGCAGGGCACGTCCGTCGTGATCGGCGCGCCCTATGCCTCTGGCATCCTTGTCACCGGCCCGGTGCCCGGCGCGCGCTATGCCTACCGCGAGGCCGCGCCCGATCTGGTGGAAAAGGCGCGGCGGATCAATGCGATCTGCGTGATGCACGGGGTTAGCCTGCCTGCGGCCGCGCTGCAATTCTGCCTCGCCCATCCTGCCGTGGCCAGTGTCATCCCTGGATCGGCGCGGCCGGACGAGGTGACAGGCACGCTGCAGGCCTACCGCGCGCCGCTGCCCGCCGCGCTCTGGTCCGACCTGCGATCGGCCGGACTGATCGACGAAGGCGCGCCCGTGCCCTGATTGCGCAGCGCGGGCCGGTCCTGCCCGATCCGCCAGCGCCCCAGCGCTTCGAACACCGGGGCCAGTTCCGCGCCGTGTTCGGTCAGACCATACGTCACTTGGGGCGGCACGGTGCCCGCGCTTTGCCGCCAGACCAGCCCGTCCTCCTCCAGCCCGCGCAGGCTGGCCGTCAACACCTTTTGCGTGACGGGTGCCAGCGCGCGTTGCAGCGCATTGAACCGTTGTGGCCCGTCCGCCAGCCGGAACAGCACTATGAGGCTCCATTTGCCGGTCAGCAGGCGCAGCGCCTGTTCGACGGGGCAATCACGAAGCGCGACATCTTTCATCGACAGTATCCTTTTGGTGCGTACTTGACACCACCCGCTCTGGCAAAGCATCTGGCGGTCTCGAGGCCGATGCCGCTCGCCCCGCCGGTGATGACGCAGATCTTGCCGCTGAGTTTCATCTTGGTTTCGCCTCGCTTGCTGGTGGAAAGTATCTTTGTCCCCTCGACGCAGGTCGGACCGGGAACAGGCCGGGGCCGCGTTGGCGATGGTAAGCGCATGGAGAGTACCGGCGCGTCGGACTGATCTTCAGGCCGATATCCGACTACAAATCGGAAGATTTGCGGAGCCTTTCAGCCGCCGCGCGCCAAGGTCGCTGCCACACCCATCGCTATCGTCCAGACCCAATGTGATAGGCGCCACCTCACGTCGAATGCGAAGGGCCGCGGTTCAGCAACATGCCATAAACCGCGCCGAGAACGGCCCCGAACACGATATGCATCATCAGCGTCAGGATCGGTGCCATGATACCAAGCTGCATCCCGAAGAACCCGGCACCCGCCATCGGCATCATCGCCACCATCATGATGAGCCAGGCGCCGACACCGAGGACGACGCCCTTCACCCAGAAATCGCCGCCCGGCAGGTGCTGTTCCAACAACGCGAAAGCGCCGCCCCAGATCACGGCGCCGATTATGAAGTGAATGCCCCAAGCGAGTGCCATCGACACCCCCATCATCCCCGCGATCATGCCGACCGGATCCAGCGCGGGCATCAGGCCCATCGCGGCCTTCGCCAGCATCATCAGTGACAGCACGACGGTTGCCGCAAGACCGGCGAGTATGCCTTTTGCGATAGTGTTCATGGTGAGAGTTCCCCATACAGTTGCTGAAGTCACGATTTTGCCTAAATAACGCGCCGATGGGTTTCTTGTTCCGTTTCCTGCCGGCGAAAAGCGATCGCTATTTCGCGTTCGCGAATAACGCAGGCAGAAACGGGGTTTTCCGGCGGCAGCACTATCCGCGCCCCACGGCGTTTTCCTGCGGGCCTCAGCCGGTCCGGGTCTGTCACCGCGTCAGCCTCAGCCAGCGCGCAGCCATGCGTTGGATCAGCGGCGTCAGCCGCGATCGCTGATAGGCGTCCGCCGCCATCCGGATTGCCCCCGCCTGGGTCGGATAGGCATGGATCACGCCCGCCAGCGCGCGCAGGCCCATGCCCGACCCGATGGCCAGCGAGATGCCATTGATCATCTCGCCCGCATGGCGCGCAACCACTGTGGCGCCAAGGATGCGGTCGGAGTTCTGCTGGACATGGATCTTCACGAACCCTTCCTCCATGCCATCCGTCACCGCGCGGTCGACATCATGCATCAGGATGGTGAAGGTTCTGACCGGGATGCCCGCTTTGCGCGCACCAAAAGGATAAAGCCCGACATGGGCAATCTCGGGGTCGGTATAGGTGCACCAGGGGATCACCAGCGCGCTCAGCCGCTGTCGCCCGAGGAAAAGCGCGTTGCGCAGCGCGATGCGTGCGGTCGCCTCGGCGGTATGGGTGAACTTGTGCTCTAGGCAGACATCGCCTGCCGCATAGATGCGCCGGTTCGTGGTTCGCATGAAGTCATCGACCTTGACCCCACTCACATCCGCATCGACCCCCGCCGCCGCCAGATCCAGCCCGTCCAGATTTGGCGCGCGGCCGATCCCGGTCAGGATCTCGTCGACGCTGACAGTGGTCGTGTCACCCTCGCGCACCAGATCCGCGAACTTCCGGCCATCCTTCACCCGTACCGCCACCACTGAGGTGTTGAGGTGGATCTCGACCCCGTCCTGCGCCAGCGAGTCCGACAGGATCTGTGCTGCGTCACGTTCCTCGCCCGGCAGGAACATCGGCTCGTCCTGCGCCAGAATGACTTTCGTGCCGAGCCGGCAGAACGCCTGTGCCATCTCGCAGCCCAAGGGCCCGCCGCCGATGACCAGCAGACGGTCGGGTCGGCGGGTCAGGTCGAAGACGGTCTCGTTGGACAGATACCCGGCCTGCGTCAACCCAGGAATGTCGGGCAGTTTTGCGTGCGCCCCGGTCGCGATCAACGCCTTGGCAAAACGCAGTTCCGCGCCCGCTACGGCGATCCGGTCCGGGCCGGTGAACCGCGCCTGCCCGAAGAAGACGTCGATCCCCTCACTGGTCAGGTCCGCCACCGAGTCCGCCGCGCCGATCCGCGCGCGCAATCGCCGCATCCGCTCCATCGCCAGCGCGAAATCAACCTCGACGTCAGCGGGCGGCGCAGCGCCGAAATGCGCGGCGTTGCGCATGTCGGCATAAATCCGCGAAGACAGGATCAGCGCCTTTGACGGCACGCAGCCGACATTCAGGCAGTCGCCGCCGATAAGGTGCCGCTCGACCAGCGCAACCCTGGCCCCGAAGGCCGCAGCACCCCGCGCCGCCACCAGACCCGCCGGCCCGGCACCGATGACGACGAGGTTGTAGCGGTGTGCCGGTTCGGGATTGCGCCAGCCGCCCGGCCGGACACTGAGCAGAAGCTCGGCGTCGTGGCGACCGACGGGAAAGCCCGGGTGGAACGGCTCGTCATGCGACATTCTGCTTAGCCCCCTTGCGCCAGCCAACCGCCGCTGAATCCGGCGCGACGCAG